>Ga0335081_10004154_pt1 | contig 22842 bp, 19 predicted proteins | sample Lox_Sample_35_FD_206713 | JGI IMG/M metagenome (GOLD analysis project Ga0335081, IMG submission 206713) | Soil microbial communities from Loxahatchee National Wildlife Refuge, Florida, United States - Lox_Sample_3.5 | ecosystem: Environmental > Terrestrial > Soil > Wetlands | place: USA...
ATCGTCCGCGGCGACCGCCAGACGCTGGAGCTGCACTTCCTGCCGTCCCGCGACCTGCCGAAGAGCGAGAGCGCGTGCACGACCATCGTCATGGGCCGAGGTTAGGAGCCTGTCTGGGAAATAGCATGGGCTCAAACAGGCTCCCGCTGCGCGACGTGCGGTTTCGTGCCGCAAGCGATGTTTGCCTCCGCGGCGAGAGCGAACGGACCATCGCCGAATCGTGCCCGGAGCTGCTCCTCGAGGACGCGGCGCACGCGCTCCCGGGCGCCGGGGCCCAAGCTGCGATAGAGGGATTCGGCCGCAGGCGACAAATCCGCATGCGCCGCAAACCAGGCGGGCGAGGGCACGCGCCATTCGCGCCGCGCGGTGCGGATGTCGACCTCGGCGAAGCCGGCTTGCTCGAGGATTCGGGCCAGCGACGCCGGCTCCTGCAGGATTGCCCAGTTGTCGGGCGGCAGCGTCGGCTGGAACTGCGGAAATGCGTACGCGACGGCGCGGAGCCAGACCTGGACATGCTCCATGCGATCGAGCCCGTTCCACATGACGACGGCGGCGCGACCGCCGGGCCGTGTCACGCGCGCCATCTCGGCGAGCGCGCCGCGGAAATCCGCGAACAGCATGATGCCGAAGGCGCAGAAGACCGCGTCGAAGCTGCCGTCGGCGAAGTCGAGCCGCGCGCCGTCCATGACACGCCCGCTGGCACCGGCGAATCCCGCTTCGAAGAGGCGGTCGTTGAAGCGGGCGATCATCCGCGGCGATGTGTCGATGCCGGTGACCGCGGCGCCGCGGCGCGCCGCCAGCAGTGCGAGCGTGCCCGGTCCGGTCGCGATGTCGAGGAGGCGCTCGCCCGCCGCGACGGACACGGCGTCGAGAGCCGCCTCGGCAAATTGCCGGGTCAAGGGCTCGTGTACCGCTTCGTACTCGGCCGCGTAGTGATTCCAGCCTGGCTGGTTGTCGTCGGTCATGCCGAGCACCTCCACACGGGCCGTTCCCGCCTTGCCGTCGAAGCTACAACGCGGCGCCGAATCCGGCGACCCCTCATCTCGCCCAGAAGGACCACGCCCATGCGAAGACTTTCGTTCGCCGCTCGTTTGTCAGTGCTCGCCGCTTGTCTGGCCGTCGGAACCTTTTGGGGTATCTCGCAGGCTGCGGCACAGGATCCTGCGTTGCGCATCGGCATGATACCGGATGCAGGCGCGACCCAGGTCTCGGTCGATGAGAAAGCGCCGCTCGGCGACTACCTTGCCACCGCGCTCCACAGGCCGGTCAAGCTCATCATCCCCACCAATTACAACGCGACCGTCGAAGGTCTCGGCAACGGCTCGCTCGATTTCGCCTATCTCGGCGGCCTGACCTACATCAAGGCCCATGCGCGCTACGGCGTCGTGCCCTTGGTCCAGCGCGCGAGCGATCAGCAGTTCCATGCGCTCTTCATTACCGGGGCCAGCGAGCCGATCCACACGCTTGCCGACATCAAGGGCAAGAGCTTCGCCTTCGGCGACATCAATTCCACCAGCGGGCATCTCATGCCCTACGCGGCGCTCGAAGGGGCCAGGCTCGTCGCCGGCACCGATTTCAGCTTTCGCTACACCGGCAGCCATCCGGCCACGGCGAAAGCTGTCGAAGCCGGAACCGTCGATGCCGGTGCCGTCGACGAAAGCGTGTACCAGGCGATGCTGAGCGAGGGGCAGCTCGACAAGACGAAGGTCCGCGTGTTCTACACGACACCCGCCTTCGTCGACTATGTCTGGGTCGCGCGCAGCGATATCGACCCGAAGGCGCAAGAACAGTTCGCGCAGGCCTTCCTGGCGCTCGATCCGGCGCGCGAAGCGAAGGTGCTTCAGATCCTGCGCGGCAGCAAGTTCGTACGGGCAAGCGACGGCGAATACGCAGAGCTGCGCAAGGTGGCACAGGCGCTGAAGCTCTTCTGAGCCGCTGGCCGATGCTCGCGATCGATGACATAACGCTGAGATATCCCGGCCAGCCGGCGCCGGTGCTGAGCCGCTTCTCGCTCGCCGTTGCACCTGGCGAGCGCGTCGCCATCGTCGGTCCGAGCGGATGCGGCAAAACCACCTTGTTCCGCGCGGTGAACGGCTTCCTCCCGCTCGCCGCCGGACGCATCGTCGTCGACGGCATCGACGTCGGCTCGGCGCGCAAGCGCGGCCTCAGGGCATTGCGCCGTCGCATCGCCGTGATCGCGCAAAAGCATGACCTCGTGGAAAGCCTCGCCGTTTATCAGAACGTGATGGCCGGGGCGCTCGGGCGCTGGTCCGGGCTCCGCGCCTTGCGGTTTCTGCTTCTGCCGCGCCGTTCGGAGATCGAGGAGGCTCGTGCCGCGCTGGCGCGGGTCGGCATTCCGGGAGAGGCGCGCAGGCCCACCGCCCAGCTCTCTGGCGGCCAGCAGCAGCGCGTCGCGATCGCTCGGGCATTGGTGCAGAATCCGGTTTTGCTGCTCGCCGACGAGCCGGTGGCATCGCTCGATCCGGAGCTGAGCGGCCATATCCTGTCGCTCCTCTGCGGCCTTGCCGCCGAGGGGCGAATGGCGCTCCTCTGCTCGCTGCATCAACCGGAGCTCGCGCAGCGGCATTTCGACCGGGTGCTCGACCTCAAGCGCGGCGAGGTGGTGCGCCTGCCAGCCGTCGGTCTGCCCGCCGATCGGGTCGCGGCGTCATGACCGGCTTGGCGCTGTCGAGCCTTTGGGGCGCCTTGTCTTTCGCGCCCGATCTTTCCCCGGACTATTTGCGTGCGCTTATTGGTCCCACCATTGCGACGCTTGGCATGGCCGCGGCCGGCATGCTCATCGCCTGCGCCGCGGGCCTGCCGCTGAGCCTCATTGTCGCGACGCGACTGCCCGGAAGCCGCGCGCTTTACGAGATGCTCACGGCGCTGCGCGCGATCCCCGATCTGACGCTCGCGATCCTCTGCGTCGTCGTTCTCGGGATCGGTCCGGCGGCGGGCATCCTGGCGCTTGCCATCTTCTACACCGCCATGCTTGGCAAAGTGTTCGCCGACCTCTTCCTCTCGGCCGATCTCGGGCCGCTCCAGGCTCTGAGCGCCACCGGCGCGTCGCGGATCTCGATCGCCCTGTTCGGCTTGATCCCCTTGAAGCTCAAGGACCTCGTGACGCATGGCTGCTATTCCTTCGAATGCGCCGTACGCGCGGCGGTGATCGTCGGCGCGGTCGGCGGCGGCGGATTGGGGACCGAGCTTGTCGGAACGCTGAATGCGCTCGACTATCACCGCGCCGCGACCCTCATCCTTGTTCTGGTCGCCATCATGGCCGCCATCGACCAGGCAGGCTGGCTCATCCGGCGCATGCCGCGCCTCGTCCTGGTGCTCGTGCCGGCGGGTGCGGCAGCGCTGTGGATGTTCCGGCCGAGGCTGTTTGCGATCAGCCACGCCGGGGTGGTCTTCGCCGCGATGTTCCCGCCGCGGCTTCCGCTCGACGCCCTCTATCGTCTGCCGTTGCTGCTCGGCGAGACGCTGCTCGTCGCCATCGGCGGCACGGTGCTTGCCGCGGCGATCGCGCTTCCCCTCGGCTTCGCCTCCGCCCGCAATTTCTCGCCCGGCGTTCCGCGGGCCGTCGTGCGGAGCGCGCTCGAGGTGCTGCGCGCCGTGCCGGAAGTGGTCTGGGGCCTCGTTCTGGTATCGCTCGTCGGCGTCGGCCCGAAGGCCGGAATCATCGCTCTCGGCCTCCATTCGGCCGGCGTTCTCGGAAAGCTCTATGCCGAATCCTTCGAGAATGTCCGTGTCGGGCCGGTGCGCGCGATTGAAGCGACCGGTGGCGGCCGGCTCGCGCTCGCGGGCTTCGCTTTCGTTCCGCTGGCGCTCGGTCCGATCGCCGTCCACACGCTGTTCCGCTTCGAATGGAACCTGCGCGCGGCGACCGTGATCGGCATGATCGGCGCCGGGGGCATCGGCGAGGCGCTCTTCGAGGCGCAGCAGCTCTTCTTCTATCGCCAGATGATGGCTTACCTGTTCATCACCTGGGCGATCGTCTCGCTCGCGGATTATGTGAGCCAGAACACGCGCCGGCGCATCGGCTGCGCGCTGGTGCCCGCCTGATCCGGCGCGGACCGGATCGGTCAGGAGGTCTGATGAACGGTCCCATCCGACGTCGTGATGCGAGCCCGGCGCAGCAGCGGGGCGCCGAGCTCTTCGCGCTGATCGCCGATGTCATTGGATTTCTCGGGCGCACGGCGTGGCCGGTGCTCGATCTCGTCATCCGGCTCTGGCTCGGCAAACAGGCGATCATGTCCAGCTTGCTGTTGGCGCATGAGTGGAACACGGCCGTGACGCTCGCCGCCAACGAATATCCGATCCACGCGCTGGATCCCCGAACCGAAGCGCTCCTCGGGATCATCCTCCAGCTCGTCGGCGGTACGAGCCTCCTGCTCGGTTTGGGCACGCGATTGGGAGCGCTGGCGATCGTTGGCGTGACCGTAGCGACGCAAATCTACTACGCGCCGCTCGACGTCACGCTGTTCCGCGCCGCCCTGGCCATGGGCTATGTGCTGCGCGGACCGGGTCCCATCTCGTTCGACCATTTCTTGATCCACGGCTTGTCGCGCAGTCCGATTCTTTTCGCCGCGTCCATCGCTTCCTTTCTGAGCCGGACGCGCGCGTCGTTCACGGCCGGCTATCAGTGTGCGCTCCGCGTCTGGCTGGCCTTGGCGCTGCTGCTGACCAGCACCGCGATCTTCCCGGCGCTCGGCCCCGCCTTGTCGCTTTGGCTGCCGTTGCGCACGGCCGCGATACTGTTCGCCGGAGGCGGGGTGTTGCTTGCGGTCGCGCTTGGCCTCGGATTGGCTACGCGGATCACCGCCGCTGTCGCCCTGAGCGTGACCGGCTACCACGAAATGATGAGCGCAGCCGAGTTTTCGATGTTCTGGACGCTTGGCCTCGCGTTGTTGATCGTCTCGGGTCCGGGTGCTCTGTCGCTCGACGGCGCCATCGTGACAATGCTGAAACGCCGCTTTCCCCAGCTCGACGGCAAGCCGGCTTTCAGCCTGACGGGGTTGCCCCGCGTCGTGGTCATTGGCGCGGGATTCGGCGGCGTCGCCTGCAGCAGAGCGCTCCGTCACACACCGGTGCAAGTGACGTTGATCGATCGTCACAACTATCATCTGTTCCAGCCTCTGCTCTATCAGGTCGCGACGGCGGCGCTCTCGCCGGGAGACATCGCGGTGCCGATCCGGTCGATGTTTCGCGACCAGTTCAATGTGCAGGTCGTCCTCGGCAACGTCAGCGACATCGACGCTCAGCAGCGTCAAGTGATCGTCGAGGGCCTGAAGATCCCCTACGACTATCTCGTCCTCGCCACCGGGGCGACCCACAGCTACTTCGGAAAGCCGGAGTGGTCGCGCTACGCGCCGGGCCTCAAGCGCGTCGAGGACGCGACCGGCATCAGACGTCGCGTTCTCGAGGCCTTCGAGCGCGCGGAGATCGCTCCGTCCGAGACCGAGCGCCAGCATTTGCTGAACTTCGTCATCGTCGGCGCCGGCCCCACCGGTGTCGAGCTCGCCGGCGCCATCGCCGAACTGGCCCGCTTCGGCATGGGAAGAGATTTCCGCACGATCGATCCCGCCCTTGCCAACATTCTTCTGGTGCAGGCGGCGCCGCGCATCCTGCCGACCTTTCCCGAGAAGCTCGCCAAACACGCGCAGCACTCACTCGAGCGATTGGGTGTCAAAGTCCTTGTCGGAAGCAAGGTCGAGACCATCGACGATGAGGGCGTCATGGTCAGCGGCGAGAGGATCTATTCGAAATCGGTGCTATGGGCCGCCGGCGTTGCCGCCTCGCCGGCGGCAAAATGGCTGAAAGCCGAAGCCGACGCTGCCGGCCGCGTCAAGGTCGATCGCAACCTCGCGGTTCCCAACCTGCCAAACGTGTTCGTCATCGGGGACGCAGCGGGATCGGACGCCTGGCGCGGTCGACCGGTACCGGGTTTGGCGCCGGCGGCCAAGCAGGGAGGGACCTATATCGCCAAGCTCATTACGGCTCGCGTTCTCGGGCGAGCTGAACCCGGTCCCTTTATTTACCGCCATTACGGCAGCCTGGCGACGATCGGGCGCAAATCGGCCGTTGCCGATTTCGGCTGGATCTCGCTCGCTGGCGCTCCGGCGTGGTGGCTTTGGGGCGTCCTCCACGTGGCCTTCCTGGTCGGCGGCCGAAACCGCTTGTCCGTGCTCATCAACTGGGTCTGGAGCTATGTCACGTTCAGGGCGAATACGCGTCTCATCACCGACGTGGCTGGCGACAGATGATATCGTCGTGTCCGGTTGTTTAGAGCCGTATCCGCTCAAACGGAACCGCTCTCGCCGCGCCTGTAGCGGAGAAAAGACTCACCACGGAGGCACGGAGGGCACGGAGAAGGGAAGGAAGAATGGCGCGCTTCGCGCGCCAAACACCTATTCTCCGCTATTCTCCGTGCCCTCCGTGCCTTCGTGGTGAATCTATATAAGGGTAGCAGGCGATTCGACTTAAACGGATCGCGCTCTAGGCGGACAAAGTTCTCGGCGCCGACGCCGCATTCCTGCGACTGGGGCTATTCGGCCGCGGCAGCGAGGTGAAGTTCCGAGTGAGGACGAGCAAGGGGCGACCGCCCATTCTCGACCTGCCCGAGCGGCCAGTCGTCGGTTTGATAAATGTAGGTGCCGGGTTCTTCCTGGATGAACGAACCGCCGGTACTCGCTTCTCCCATGGGAGGCATCCAGCGCAAGCAAAAGCCCAACTTGTGTTCCATTCCGAGAAAGTCGCGGAACCGGACAAACCCAAAGACCCAAATCTTATTGAGGCCGCTCAGAAGCCCTTGAACCTGGCTCTCCGAGAGATCGCCGAGCCGGCGGGATGCCGCGACACCGATGGACTTGCCGCTCTCCACAGCCTCGACGACCGCCAGTGCCTCGACGAAGTCGTAGGTCGGGTCGGGCGGAAGGTTCTTGGCTAATCTCACTTCGATGCATTTCTCAAGAACGAGCGCCGTTGTCCGTCCATAGTTGGTGAAGCGGACATCTATGGACGGGGCCTTCAGCGCCTGTCTCACGCTTTGGTCCGAGTAGGCCAAATGCACATCACCGAGCTCAAATCTAGGCAGCTCTGCGCCGACCATTGCCCGTGCCTGCAGGGAGGCAGCGTCTGCCGATCGTCTGGCGGCATCGGCCGCGTCCCGTGCGACGACGATCATCTCTTTCAGATCGCGCGACTGCTCTCCGGCGACGCCGATGAGACGGGATGTCGATCGCCACAGCCGATAAGCGAAGAACGCCAGCAATCCGTTGAACAGCGTGAGCAGCGCCGGGATCCAGTCCCATTGCCCCAGCAGGGCCAGGATCTGAGCCAGTTGACGTCCCGCGGTGGCAAGCCGATGATCGAGGATCTCGGTCCATGCAACGCTGCGGTCTGAGTCGGGGCGGGGCGATCCTTGCTGCCCGCTGCTCATTGTCGCACCGATCGCCATTCCGCCGTCGGTAGAATTGACGCCAGATTGATGGTGAGGCGACTGATCACCGACGGCGCCGGCGGGCTGACTGCCTTGACTTGAGAGGGCCTCATCCGATTGGGCGTGCGCTTGACCGGCCAGTAACGCGACGACCAGCATGGCCCGCAATGGGAGACGCATCGCTTGCATTCCCTATCATGGCTACGGGAGATCGATCCGTGATCATGCGGGTCGGCACAATATCCACGCCAATGGCTTCTTCGTGTTTTTTTTGCGGAACACGAACTGTTGTTGCGTGACGCTCTCGCGGGATTAGAGAGACGTTAATCACCTTGGCCGCATGAAGAAGACGACATTCGATTCTGAGAAGACCTCTGTGCAGGAGTGACGAGAATGAAGCGCCTGGGCCCCGCCCCGCCACTGGGCAACGCGCCGAGTTCTGACGCCAGCGCTCGCTTGCTCGTTGTCGGACGCGACATTGTCATCACCGGCGAAATCCAGTCGTGCGACTGCCTTGTCGTGGAGGGGACGGTCAAGGCAAACGTCACGTGCAATGAGCTCCGCATTGCCCACGGCGGCCTGGTCCTTGGTTCAGCAGCGGTTGCCGACGCTGATGTGGCCGGCCGCTTCGAGGGCGAACTGCACGTCTCCCAACGCCTTTTACTGCGTGCCAGCGGCAAGATCGCCGCGAAGCTGCGCTACCACCAGATCGTGATCGAGCTCGGCGGGCAGATTTCAGGCGACGTTCAATCATTGGACGCTTCACAACCCGTGCCCGTGCCGACAGCATCCGTTCGAAATCGTATGTGATACTCAGCCGGCGTCTTCTTCGAGTCTGTGCGTAGGCCGGGAAGGCTGCGGGACTCTCTGCAGCGCAAGCGCCCAGAGCGACACTACGAGTTGCTCTGATCCGATGCATGACCTGAGCCAGACCGCCACTTCGAACCCGGCTTCGATCGTGACCATCGCTGGTGTTTCGCCGGGCGCAGCCTTCAGGCAGCGGGATGTCAAAGGTATAGCGCGCGGAGATCGATGGTTGACTCGACCCCAAGCCGGTCGAAGCTTTCCTCGATCCAGGCGTCTGCATATTGGCGGCCCGCGGCGTGAAGATGCATGAGGAAGCTCCAGTCGGCATTCAGCTTGCTCGAAACTCCGAACCGCTTCATCACCTCGTCGGCCGCAATTCTGTGAATATAGAGCCGCTTCAAGCGGTTTCCGTTGATTGCACGCTCGTCGATCAGCCGGGTGACGAAGCCGATTGCCCGCATCTCGCGCATCAGCGACGAGTTGAAACTGATCTCATTGACGCGGTTGAGAATCTCCATCGCGGTACGCGGCACCTCTTCACGCTCCAGCGGATTGATGTGGACAATGACGATGTCTCTGCTCTTGCAGTTGTAGATCAGCGGGAAGATCGCCGGATTGCCCATGTAACCGCCGTCCCAGTAATGCTCACCGTCGACCTCGACAGCCTGGAACAGGAACGGCAGGCAGCTCGAAGCAAGAACGTGCCGCGCATCGATCTCGCGTCGCTCGAAGACCTTTACCTTGCCGGTTCGCACGTTCGTTGCCGAGAGGAAGAGCTTGATCGGGCTATCGCTCCGACGCAATGCCGCAAAATCGACGCTATCCTCGAGCAAGTCCTTCAGTGGATTGTGATTGAACGAGTTGAATTCATAGGGCGAGAACAGCCTCGTTAAGAGGTCGACCATGACGAAGGCTGGCGAGAATCGCAGGGAGTGGCGGCCAATCATGCGGTCGAGCCAGCTTGGCTGCAGTGGCGAGTGCATTGCCGCGAAACTGATACTCTTCCAGAACTGGGCGAGCGCCGCTTTGGCCCCGTCGCGACCGCCGCGAGCATATCCGTAGGTAAAAACCGTCGCATTCATCGCGCCAGCGCTGGTGGCGGAGATACCTTCAATGTTGATGCGCGTTTCCTCGAGCAAGCGATCGAGAACGCCCCAGGTGAAGGCGCCATGAGCGCCGCCGCCCTGAAGGGCGAGATTGACGGTCTTGACGACGGCCGGTGTGTCGGCCGATGTGCGCTTGCTGGGCGCGGCATCGGATGCCCTTCTGCCCCGACGCGCTTCTCCTTGCCGCAGCAATGCGGGCGGTCGAGAATGCTTTTCTCGCTTATCGCGCCTGCGAGCCGAATCTGCCGTATTGGTCAATGCTCTTTTCTCCGTTGCTGACTGAGGCGTTCGCCGGTGCAGTGTTAGAGGGGGTTGCCTGTCGCGACCGTGCCGAGGCCCGAGCAGCTTCAGGCCGCGCCGCAAGCCTTCTTTGAACATATGGCCTTACCGGCTAGTGTCGAGGCCTCACTCCCGCGATCTCGGTCGACTTGGCTCCTCGTCGCCATGCATCCTACGTCAGCGCGACCACCTCCACGGGGTCGGCGATGCCGGGAAGGATGCAGTCGCTGTGCCGCCGATGCGGGCGAAGCGGCCGAAAACCCTGTTCTGCCGCCACCGACCAGGCGGGCACAGCGACGAGCGCGCGCGCATTCACGGTCTGGGTCTGCGCCTGGAGCTTTGCGGCACGATTCACTGGATCGCCGATGACCGTGTATTCCAGGCGATCTTCTGTGCCGATCGCGCCGCAGATAACCGCGCCCCATGCAACGCCGATCCCGGTTTCCAGCGCGGGTAGACCTTGCGCATCCCGACGCTTTGTCCACAGGCTCAGAGCTTCGACCAGTTCCTCCGTCGCCTTGAGCGCGTCCGCCGCGGAGGTGTCGCTTTCCCGTGTGGCGCCGAAAGCAGCCATGATACCGTCGCCGAGGTAGGTGATTATCCCGCCTCCGTGGCGGCGCACGATCGGAACGACCACCGCTTGGTACTCTCCGAGCATGGCCACAACGGCGGACGGCTGTAAGACGCTTGACAGACCGGTGAAGCCGCGGAGGTCGACAAACATCGCGGCCGCATTGCGGTGGACGCCGACGCCGGGATGGATGGCGTCTTTGGCATCGAGGATCGTCTCGGCGATGTCAGGAGCGAAGAACCGCGACAGCTCCGTGGCGGCGGCTTCGTCGGCGACTGACCGGACGAGCAACAGCCGCCCTCGGACAAGGGCCAGCGTCAGGACTGCGGTAACGACCAAGATCGACACAATCTTGTCCACTTCGGCTCCGATGAGCACCTTGGGTGATGTCGCATATTCGACGTAGTTGTGCGTCAAGACGGCAGCCATCGACTCTCCGTGCAGCGCATAAAGGAGCAGTATCAGCCAGCCGATTGCCGCCGACAGGCCGGCGAGGACGACCCATCGCGGGTCGAAACGCAGCGCGCGCAACGCAATTAGGATGAAGACATAGAGAAGCGTCGGGGCCTTGAGGTAGATCGCCGGAGGCTGCTGATACTGTAAGTGGAAGCTCCATATGGTGATCATCAGCACCGCGATGTCGATGACGACCGACAGAGCCAAGAACCAGCTTCCGAGAGTCCTTCGATAGGCGAGCGTCAGACGGACTACGGTGAACAGGGTGTAGGCGCCCAAGGTCACCGGCACCGGCTCAAAGGGCACATCCGGAGAGAAGGCCTTGGGGGAGACCGCGTAGAATACCGAGAAGAAGACAATGGCTGCGATCTGCACCCAGCCGACCAGGATTTCGCTGCCCTCCTCTTGGCGCCGAATCGCCTGCATCACCCGTTCCGAGGGGCGACGTGGAAGCGCGGGACCAAGGACGATTTCGGAGAACCCCTTCAAAGCCCGAACGAGGGAGCCATCGCTGGTCAGAATGAGCCTCATCGATTCTCGCCTCCCGTCCGGCCGCCGCAAAGACTCCCCCGCGTAACGGGGCGTGCCGCTCTCGCATAAATGCCCATGTCGGCCGCCACCCCGGCCACCTCTTGGAAACCGCCCGCAGTCACCAGCTCGCCGGAAACATAGGCTCCATCTGGCGCGCTCCGGCGAGCGAACCAGTCACAACCTCATCACAAAAAGTTGTGCCGTGTACGGACCGGCCGGGACAGCTGAGTGACCCAGCAGAAGTCAATGCATGACGAATTGAGGGTAGAGGACGAGAAAGAGCCAAAGGATCTTGCAGAGCACGTGCAGCCCCTGGTCGACGCGAAAACCGAACCAACCCTCGTTTTTGCACCCGTCAATGAGGCCATGCAGGGCCGCCTCCGCCAGCCCCAGCCCGGTCGATCCAGTGATGGCAAAGACCAGGACGCCGTGAATGAGGGCATGCGAAGGTAGGGCGGCGACCCAGTATTCCCGGCCGATCTCGCTGTGCCGATTCTTGGCCATGGCCAGAAAACGCGACTGAAACGCAAAGTCGCCAAGCGCGTGGGCCGCGAGGAGCAGGAAAAGGAGGGTGACGGGGTCGTGAGCGACAGCGATCATAAGCACACTTGTATGCAAGGCCCGCACAGGCGGTGGCCTCCGGCGCCTTAGAAGGGGTCAGCCGGGGCGCTGAAGGAGTGATTTAGATCACTTTTCGACCGGCTCTCGGCGTGCGACCGCAGGCTTGGGACAACGCCGTGTACTACCCTCGCCGGCACCGTCGCTTCGAGCGGTCACGGCGCGACGACAAGCGCATCGAAGTGCGGTTCGCGCACGTGAAGCGGTCAGGTCCGATTAGCGCGCAGAGGCGGATCTAGCGCTCGCGAGCGAGAACTTCGGACATGTGCCAGGAGCAGACTTGGGGGCGCGTCGAGGTAGTCCTCCCCGATGCGTCCAAGGCGGCAGGAAAAGGACCCGTTCTTGCCAATGGTTCCAGCAGCCCAAGCGGGACCACGCGGCGCGGTTGCAGAGGACCGCTTCGGCGGCGGTGGCGGGCCCGGCAGGCACTTCCGCTACGCCGACATCGACCTATGAAGGGCTCTGATCTTCTCGAGCCCACACCCTTCTTCTTAAGTTCATGCGGGGCGAACCCGCACTGCGCGGGGATCGCGCTCCATTCCATACCGGTTTCCGACCCCTTTGCACTCGACGCGACAGATGGCTTTCAGCGCTGGGATAGCGGTGTGCCTAGGGTCCCCCGCCTCGCGCATGGCCTCGTGACCTGCGCTCTGCATCCTCGTGCGTCGGCGAGGTACCACAAAGCCCGCCTTACCGCGCGTCGGTCCAGCTCTCGGAGAAGGCCAGCGCACTGGTACTGAATGGACGGCCTTCCCGCTCGGTCGGCCACGATTTACCCTTGGCCTCGACGCCGTTGCGGTTGAGCCGCGTGGCGAGCGCCGGGATCAGCAGCGTGCATACGCCGTAGCGTCGCCCGCCGGTGTTGGGCTCCGTGTGGATCAGCAGCGGCTCCCCGATCTCGTACCAGGTGAGCGAGATGTCCTCGCCGGGCGCCACGGCGCGCTCGGTCCAGAAATAGTGGGGATCGCCCGCCTTGGAGAACTGGGCCTCGGTGACCGGGATCGACATATCCTCGAGCTCGTTATTGAGCATGCCCTGCACGGTCGATTGTAGCCATCGCGCCATCGCGATGTTGTCGGAGTAGATGCGCCAGCGGTTGTCGGTGAGCTCGCTCTTGAGGTAGAGGACATGGCCCGGTCCCGCCGGGCACATGATGATGCGCCAGAAGCTGGCATTGGTCGTGAGCGGATCGCCGTTCTTGGCGCTTAGCCTGATGAACGGGTTCTCGCCCGTCAGGATGACCCGATTCGGATCCACGGTCGTCATAGCAAATCTCCCTTCGACGGAACTGGTGGCGGTTGACCCGAAGCGGAAGCCGCGACCTTCGCGGAGCACCAATTAGCCGACAACTACCGCAGGATGATCGCTGGCATCCAGTTCGCGTTGCGGCGCGACGATCTGCTTTCGACTGTTTCGCCGTCAAAGTCGTGAATCGCAGGCATCCCTGTGAAGCGCGCCCGATCGCTCAAACAGTTCACATTGACAACAGCCCGTGCCTTCGCCTCCGTCATATCCGAGACGGCCGCAATGAAGACACCGCACCGGCGGCAGATCAGAAAATCGCAGGTTCGAGTGCCAAAGCGGTAATTCTCGACGAGCGACCAGTCGTCCGCCCAAACCTCGAACAGTCCCCCGGGATCGGAGAGCATGCGCGGACTATGGCTGCGGCAAAACGAGCAAGAGCATGCCCGCAGCGGATTGTCTTCCGGTGGCTTGGAAAGCCGAAGTCGCACATGAATGTTGCCGCAGTGGCACCCGCCCAAATGGTCCATACCGATGAAGCTATGGACCGGTGCCTGGATGTCAACCGTGCGAGAGAGCGGCGGTCGACGGGGTGGCGTAGTCAGACGCCGACGCGATGCTCGAGTGTCACGCCGCGGCAATCCATCTCGTAGTCGAGGCCCTGCACCGGCGGGCGGGCAAAATGCCAGGTCAGCCCATGCTCCGCGGCGCCACGGCGCACGATCTCGTCGGCGATGAAGGGATGCGGGTCGAAGACGGTGTACAGCTGCACCGCCGTCGCATCGCGCCAGGCCTTGCCGATCACCGCCATGCGCTGCTCCATCCGGCTCAGCACGAACGTCGCCTTCTCGCGCATGCCAGCCGGGCTGGTATCGCCGAAACGGATCGTGCGTTCACGATAGGAGGCAAGACCCTCCTCCGCTTCTCCGCTGCCGGAGATCACGAAGGAGCCGCCCGCGCCCGGCCCTGGCCGCGCGAAAGAAAAGGCGTGGAAGGCCGGCTCCGCCGGCTTGTTCAGCTCGGGGCAGACATTGCTGCGCGCGACCGGATTGGCGTTGCCGCGCACCACGCCCCAGCGCTCCAGCGTGCCGACATAATGGCGGTTGAATGCGGTGAAGCCGGCTTCGGTGAAGGGCGCCGGTGAGCGCAGCTCGCAGGCACAGAATCCGAGGAGCGGGATACCTTGGTCCCGTAGGTAGCGCTCGATGAAGTTGAAGCCGGCTTCCAGCGGTACCGGGTGCGGGAATTCCACGCGCTCGATGCGGGAGCCGTCGAGCGCCGCCACACCGGAGGAATACTGGAAGACGCCGGGAATGTAGCGAAAGCCACCGGCGGGGACTTCGATCGTTGTCGCGGGCACGGTCTCTCCTGATGGCGATCTTCGCTCGTGATCTAGCAAGAGTGCCTGCATTTTGCGAGCGTTGCCCGGCTGACATGACAGGCATCTGCTGTCGAGGTTTTTGCCGCCGGCGCGCGGCACGGCCGGCTTGGCCACCCAAGTGATCGCCAGGTCAAAAGACCTTGCGTGATCGAGCGCCGCCCGATGAAATGGCGGAGCACCCGGAGCGAGCGCAGCGCCCGGGAGATGGGGAGGAAAGCCATGCACGCCGCCGCCGGCTTCCGCACGCTTGGTATTGCGTTCGTCCTTGCCGTCGCCGCGGTCGCACCCGGCACCGCGCAAATATCCGACGACGTCGTCAAGATCGGCGTGCTCAATGATCAGTCCGGGCTTTATGCCGATTTGGGTGGCCCGGGCTCGGTGGTGGCGGCGCGCATGGCGGCAGAGGACATGGGCGGCGCGGTGCTGGGCAAGCCGATCGAGATCATCTATGCCGATCACCAGAATAAGGCCGACGTTGGGGCCGCCATCGCGCGGCGATGGTTCGACGTCGACCACGTCGACATGGTCATCGACTTCGCCAATTCCTCGGTAGCGCTCGCCGTCGAGCAGGTCGCCAAAGAGCGCAACCGCATCGCCATCGCCACTGCTGTCGGTACCACCGATTTCACCGGCAAGGCATGCACGCCGACCGAAGCATCATGGCTCTATGACAGCTACGCGCTCACCACCAGTCTCGCACGTGCTGCGCTCGCCAAGGGCCTCGATACCTGGTTCTTCATCACCGTCGACTACGCATTCGGTCACTCGCTCGAGGCCGACACGCGGCGCGCGGTCGAGGCGGGTGGTGGCAAGGTGCTCGGCAGCGTGCGGCACCCGCTCAACACTGCCGATTTCAGCTCCTATCTGCTGCAGGCCAAGGCGTCGGGTGCCAAGGTGGTGGCGCTCGCCAATGGCGGCGGCGACATGATCACCGCCACCAAACAAGCAAACGAATTCGGCCTGGTCGAAGGCGGACAGACGCTGGTCTCGCTCCTCGTCTTCATCACAGACGTGCACAGCCTCGGGCTCAAGGCGGCGCAAGGTCTCACCTTCGTCACCGCTTTCTATTGGGATCGCAACGAGGCGAGTCGCGCCTGGGCCAGGCGCTTCTTCGAGCGCCACAATACGATGCCGACCATGGATCATGCCGGCGTCTATTCGGCGACGCGTCACTATCTCCGCGCCGTCGCTGCAGCCGGCACCGACGCTGCGCCTGCGGTGATGGCGAAGATGCGCGAACTGCCGGTCGATGATTTCTATGCACCGGGCGCGCGGCTTCGCCCCGACGGCCGCCTCGTTCACGACATGTATCTGGCACAGGTGAAGAAGCCCGAGGACTCGAAGGGCCCGTGGGATTACGTGAAGATCATCGGCACAATTCCCGGGGATCAGGCATTTCGCTCACTCGCGGAAGGCGGATGCCCCGTGGCTGCGGGGCGGTGAGCATATCGGCGCGTCTCACCTCGCCCGCCCGCAGCCCGTCAATTGGATCACTGGACAAGGTCGATCCGCCTGAGTAACTCTCGATCAATGGACAATGGAAAGTTCAGCGTACGTGCGATCCTCGCGGGCGGAGCGCCAACGGACGCGCCCGTCACGGTGAAAGGCTGGGTGCGCACCCGGCGGGACTCCAAGGCGGGATTCTCCTTCGTGCACCTGTCGGACGGATCGTCGTTCCATCCGCTGCAGGTGGTCGCGCCGAACACTCTGTCCAACTACGCCGAAGAGGTTCTGCGGCTCTCGGCCGGCTGCGCGGTCAAGGCGACGGGCACGATCGTGCCGTCGCCGGCGAAGGGGCAGCCGTTCGAGATGCAGGCGAGCGCGATCGAGGTGGTCGGTTGGGTGGAGGACCCTGAGACCTATCCGATCCAGCCGAAGCCGCACACACTGGAATTTCTGCGTGAGGTGGCGCATCTGCGGCCGAGGACGAACGTGATCGGCGCAGCGACACGGGTGCGCCATACGCTGGCACGGGCGATCCATCGCTTCTTCGACGAGAACGGCTTTTTCTGGGTCAATACCCCGATTATCACCTCATCCGACGCGGAGGGGGCCGGGGCGCTGTTCCGGGTATCGACGTTGGACCTGGAAAACCTGCCGCGCAGGCCGCACGGCGAGGTGGACTACGCACAGGATTTCTTTGGCCGCGAGGCGTTCCTCACGGTTTCGGGGCAGCTGAACGTAGAAGCGTACTGCCTCGCGCTGACCAAGGTCTACACCTTCGGGCCGACCTTCCGCGCCGAGAACTCGAATACCAGTCGTCACCTCGCCGAATTCTGGATGATCGAGCCCGAGATTGCGTTCGCGGATCTCGCGGACAATGCCACGCTGGCGGAAGCGCTGCTGAAATACACTTTCGAAAAGCTGCTGAACGAAAGAGAAGAAGATCTCGCCTTTTTCGACGAGCGGATCGAGAAGGGATTGGTGGCGAAACTCGAGGGAATCGTCGGTTCGGAATTCGTCCGAATGGATTACGGGGAGGCGATCGCCATCCTCGAGCGGGCAAAGGGGGAAAGGTTCGAGTTTCCGGTCAAATGGGGCATGGACCTGCAATCGGAGCACGAGCGCTATCTGACCGAAAAGCACGCGAAGAAGCCGGTCACCGTGATGAACTACCCCAAGGACATCAAGGCTTTCTACATGCGCGTCAACGACGACGGTCGAACGGTCGCGGCGATGGACGTGCTCGCACCGGGAATCGGCGAGATCATCGGCGGCAGCCAGCGCGAGGAGCGGCTCGACGTGTTGGACGCGCGCATGGCAGAGCGCGGCATCGACAAGGAGCATTACGCCTGGTACCGCGATTTGCGCCGCTATGGCACGGTACCGCATGCGGGCTTCGGCCTCGGCTTCGAGCGCACGATCGCGTATAGCACGGGTCTCTCCAATGTGCGCGACGTAATCCCGTTCCCAAGAACGCCGGGAAGCGCGAAGTATTGAGGCATACGATCCGAGGTCGGTCACATACCCGAGGCCAGTGCCGCTGGGGTGCCGAGATTGCTCTGTCTAGCTAGCGGGCCGCGGTTACCGGTCGATACGCCCTGAGGAATGTGCGCACGTGCCGCACCGCCAGGGGAATCTGCTCTTTGGTGGCCTTCCAGGGATAGAGGCTCACTTGGGCATTCGGCGCGAGATGCACGGTCTCCATGGCGACGGCGTAGGGGTGCGCCGGGACGTCGTCCGGCAGGACGAGGATCGGCGTCTGGCAGTCGCGCACGAAATCGCGCGTCACAGTGAAGACGAAGTCGGCGTTGGCGCGGTACATCTTGTTCAGGAAGGCGTCGACCATCGCCATCGTGATGTCGGTCCGGCGCTTGCACAACGCCGGGCCCCAGCCGCTGATGTTGTTCTGATAGAAGAGGTCAGGCATTTCCGGGCGGAAGCCGCTGGGCTGCGCCAGCACGGCGGCGCGGATACGTCGCCGCGCCCGCTGCAGCAGGTTCCAGGTGAACGGGCCGCCGATGCAGAAGCCCAGCACGAGGAACTCCGCGACGCCGAGGTGGTCCATCAAGCCGAGCTGATCGTCGGTATGCGCGTCCCACGGCCGGTCGATCTCAAGCGGACCCGAAGACTGGCCGCCATTGGCGTTGCGCAAATCCATGGCGATGCAGCGATACTCGTCCTTGAACTCCTCCATCGGGTTGAAGGGATGGTTCGCGAGGCCCGCGACCGTCGAGTTGAGCCCGCCGCCGGGGATGACCAGCAACGGGAAACCGGAGCCGGTCTCCTGGTAGTGGATACGGACGTCGCCTCTTTCGTAAAACGGCATGGCATTGCTCCTTCCTCGGGCTTGGTGTGAGAGTTTCCGGGGAGAACTACTCTGGCATCAGCAGACTCTGCCCGCGCGCTCGTACGCCTGGTCGATCAACCGCACGGCTCGCGCCCAGTCGTGCACGCTGACCGGTGGCGGAGCGCCTCGCCGCCAGTGGTCGAGCGCATCGCGCACCGTGATGAAATAGGGCGCGGTGACGTCAGCGCCCGCCAAGGTTTCGTCGCCCGCGGCGGTGGCGAGCTTCATGATCCCGTCCTTCATGGTGAGGATGGCGTCGCGGCCGGCGATCTTCCACTCACCGTCGGTGCCATTACGGGGGAAGCCATTGCCCACCTCGACGGTGCCGAGAATGCCGCTCGCCGAACGGAGCATCACCGAAGCGTAGTCCTCGACCGGGCGCCCATGCGCGCGCCGGCTCAGTTGGGCACCGGTCACCTGCGCCTGCTCGCCGGTCAAGTGGAGAAACATGTCCAACCCGTGAGCGCCCAGGTTCCGCAGACAGCCGCCCCCGGCCTCGGCGGGATCGAGCATCCAGGCGCAATCCCATGCTTCGTAGCGTGCCGGCCCGGGCCGGTTGATCCGGACGTAGATGTGCGACAGCGGGCCGAAACGCTCCGCGGCCAGCAGCTCGCGGGCGCGTATGGCGAAGGGGCCGTACCGTTGGGCCAGCGGGACAGCGACGAACGCATCGAGCCGAGCTGCCTTGGCAGCCACCGCCTCCACCTCGGGCGCGTTGATCCCCATCGGCTTCTCCATCAGGAAGGGATAGCCCTGATCGAGCAGGTCGTGGGCGATCCCGGCCATCTGCCGGTGTCGCCCGAGTGCCACGACGAAGTCGGGGCGGGTCGCCGCCAGCATCTTTCGGTAGTCTGTGAAGGTCGGCGGGCTGCCCACCTCGGCCGCTCGTCTCGCGACGAGACCGGCATCGGAGTCTTGGATCGCGACGAGCTCCACGTCCGGCATGGCGACGAGATGGCGGAGGTAAGCGGCATCGTTGAGCGCATGCCAGTGGCTCACCTCGATGGCGGCGACGCGAATGGTCATGGGCGTCCTCTCCGGAAGTGCGTTACATATTGGCATCGATGGACGCAAAAAGAGAAGTGGGAGCGGGGAGATCCAGGATCTTCAACGCCGCGGCGCGCGCGTAGAGCCGTCGGGGATGACGCATCGGCGGCGCGGGACTACCCTGAGACTTTCTCGGGAGGCGCGCCATGGGCAACCGCATCATCGATGCCGACGGTCACATCTGCGAGCCGCATGCGCTGTGGCGTGAATATGTGCCGCAGCGTTATCGCGCCGAGACAATCCGCGTCGAGCGGGACCGCGACGGGCGGGACTGGATGTGGATCAACGGCGTCCAGCGCAAGAACCTGCCGCCGGCCGCCGCTTGCATCCCCCGGGGCATGGACGATCCGAAGCGCGTGCCGACCTGGGACGAGATCCTCCCCGGCTCCTATGACGGCGCGGCGCGGGTCAAGGTGCTGGACGAGGAAGGCATCGAGCGCTCGCTCCTCTACCCCTCGCTCTACCTCATTCATGGCGACATCGAGGACCCGGCCGTCGCTGCCGCGGCCTGCCACGCCTACAACGAATGGATCGCCGATATGTGCCGCGACGGCGGCGGCAAGCTCTATGCCGTGGGCATCGCGCCCTTGCAGAGCATCGATGCCGCCACCGCCGAAGTGGAGCACATCGCGAGGCTCGGCCTCAAGGGAGCCTCGTTCCGGCCCGAGCGCTACAAGGGCCTGGCGCTCAGCGATGAGCGGCTGAAGCCGTTCTGGGAGCGGATCGCCGGCAACGAGCTTTTCGCCTCGGTCCATGGCAGCTTCGGCTCGCTGATGCCGAGCTTCGCATCGGGGCGCTACGACAACAATTTCTTCGTGCACATGATTTGCCATCCCTTCGAGCAGATGGCAGCAGCGCTCGACATCATCGCGGGCGGCGTGCTCGAACGTCACCCGAAGCTGCGCGTCGCTTTCCTGGAGTCGGGCCTGGGCTGGCTCGAATACTGGCTGGAGCGCATGGACGAGCACCAGGAGGCGATGGGGCATCTCGTGCCGTGGCTCAAGCGCAAGCCCTCCGATCTCTTCCGCGAGCAGTGTTTCATCTCGATCGAAGCGGATGAGGCGGATCGCCTGCCGCACCTCAAAGCGCTCGGCCTCGATCACTGCGTCTTCTGGGGCGCCGACTATCCCCATTACGACTGCACCTATCCGGGCGCAGTCCACGAGCTCGAGGAGAATCTGGCATCGCTGCCGCGCGATCTCGCCGACGCCGTGCGCTGGAAAAACGCGGCGCGGTTCCTTTCGCTCGACTGAGCCTTGGCGATGCAGCCCGAGCGGCCGGAGGTTCAATTCACCTGCCGCGAGCGCCCTTCCCAATAGGGTTTGCGCAGCTCGCGCTTCAGCACCTTGCCGGCACCCGAGAGCGGGAAGGGCTCGGCGCGGAACTCGATGCTGCGCGGGCATTTGTAATTGGCGATGAGCGTGTGGCAATGCGCGATGATGTCCTCGGACGTCGCGCGCTGCCCGGGCTTCAAGATCACCAGCGCATGGACCGCTTCGCCCCAGACATCGTGCGGTATGCCGATGACGGCGCACTGCGAGACGGCGGGGTGCTTGACGATCGCGTTCTCGACTTCGGCGGAATAGACGTTCTCGCCGCCCGAGACGATCATGTCCTTGACGCGATCGACGACATAGACGAAGCCCTCCTCGTCCATGCGCCCGGCGTCGCCGGTATAGACCCAGCCCTCGCGGAGCGCGAGCGCCGTCTCTTTGGGCTTGTTCCAGTAGCCCAGCATGGTATTGGGCCCGCGGACGCGGATCTCCCCGACCGTGCCGCGCGGCGCCTCGCGGTCCTCGACATCGACGATCTCGAGCTCGCAGCAGATCGCGGCGCGGCCGGCCGAGGCGAGCTTCCCCGCCTTGGGGCCTTCGACGGCATGGTATTCCCAGGGCAGAATGGTCGCGACCGGCGACAGCTCGGTCTGGCCATAGGCCTGGACGAAGCGGCAGCCCGGAAGCGCCCGCATGGCGTCCACCAGCACCGCCTCCGGGATGGGCGAGCCTCCGTAGGCGATGTAGCGCACGGAAGAGAGGTCGCTTTCCGCCAGCTTCGGATGCGCTAGCGTCATGTGGATCATGGTCGGCACCAGCAGGAGATGCGTGACGCGATGGGCCGCCACTGCGGCCAGCACCGCCTCGGGATGGAAGGCAGGGATCATCGCATGCGTGCCGCCCATCAGCAGCATGGCCATGGACATGGCGCCGTCGGCGAGATGGAACATCGGTGCTGCATGGAGAAAGAGGCTGTCGCGGGCGATCCCCATGCTATCGATCATCGCCGCGGCGCTCGCCCAAAGGCCGCGATGCGGCAGCATCACACCCTTGGGAAAGCCGGTGGTGCCGCCGGTGTAGAAGATGCCGGCGAGCTCCTCGCCGCTGCGGCCGGCGTCGGCGACGCCCGACGAACGGGCGACGAGTCCCTCGTAGCTCTCCATTCCTGCGGGCGGCGGTCCATCGCCCACATGCACGACCGCGCGGATCGCCTTCGCTTCGGCCAGGATTGCCGGCGCGAGCTTCAAGAAGGCGTCGTCGATCAGCAGCACGCTCGCGCCGCTGTCGTTCAACGAATAGACGTTCTCGGCCGCCGTCCAGCGGATGTTGAGCGGGACGACCACGCCGCCGGCCCAAGGCACGGCCACGTAAAATTCGAGATAGCGGTCGGAGTTGAGCGAGAGGATCGCGACGCGATCCCCGGGACCGACGCCGAGCCCGCGCAGCCCGCCCGCCAGACGGGCCACACGCTCGACGAACTCCGCCCAGCTTCGCGTGCGCCCGCCGAAGATCGTAGCGCTTCCGTGCCGATTCTGCTGCAGAGTGCGCTTCACCCCTTGCGTGACGCCCATGCGATCCCTCCCTGGCGGAGCACCCTGCGAGCGCGGCGTCTCCTTTTCGTATCCCGGCGCCGGCCCACATGAGACTGACCCAATTTCACAATAAGGCTGACCGGATGTAGAGTGCAAAGCAACGGTCTACGCAGCTCTGCCACGCCGACCCAATGCCGGTCGCGGCGAACCGAAGGCAACACCCATGAGCTTACGCCCCGATCTTCACGGACGCGTCGCGCTGGTCACCGGTGCTTCGCGTGGTATCGGCGCGGCAATCGCTCTCGCTTTTGCCGAGGCCGGCGCCGCAGTTGGTGTCAACTACCTTGAGCGGGCCGCAGAGGCCGAAGCCGTCGCGGCTAAGATCCGCGCGCAAGGCGGGACGGCGCTGACGGTGGGCGCCGACGTGTCCCGGCGCGAGATGGTCGCCGCGATGGTGGAACGCGTGGCGGCTGAATTGGGGCCGATCGACGTGCTGGTCAACAATGCCGGCATCGCGATCGCACGTGGCGTCGACGAACTGACCGAAGACGTCTTCGACCTGACGATCGCCGTCAATCTGAAATCGGTGTTTCTCTGTACCCAGGCAGTGCTGACGGCGATGCGCAAGCGCAAATGGGGTCGCATCGTCAACATCTCCTCCGGCGCGGCGCGCGGGGCGGGCGGCATTGGCGCGCACTACAACGCTTCGAAGGCCGGGATGGAGGGGCTGACCCGCGGCTACGCGGCGCGGCTGGTCAAAGAGGGCA
>Ga0335081_10004155_pt1 | contig 22839 bp, 22 predicted proteins | sample Lox_Sample_35_FD_206713 | JGI IMG/M metagenome (GOLD analysis project Ga0335081, IMG submission 206713) | Soil microbial communities from Loxahatchee National Wildlife Refuge, Florida, United States - Lox_Sample_3.5 | ecosystem: Environmental > Terrestrial > Soil > Wetlands | place: USA...
GTCGATGGAGGGCTCGAGCTCGTCACCTCCGACGGTGCGCTGGCGGAAGGCCTGCAGCGCCGGGCGCACACGCTCACGAGCGAGTTCGGCGTGCGGGTGCGGGGCGAGCTCGGCGCGACACAGCTTCAGGGGATCTCGGGCGGGGAGCTCGACAGCGGCGCGCAGCTCGCGGTCGAGCGCTGCGAGGCCGCCGGCGGCGAGGGCGCCAACCGCTGGTACACCGTGACGGTGCGGGGGGCGAGCGGCAAGGAGGTGCGCCAGCTCTTCGAGCGCCAGGGGGCGCTGGTGAGCCGCGTGCTGCGCACGCGCCTGGGTTCCATCGCGCTCGGCCGCGCGCTCGGGCGCGGTCAGGCGCGCGAGCTCGAGTCCGGGGAGCTCGCCCAGCTGCTCGCCGAGCCCTGACAGTCGAAGGCACGTCCGGTGACACCGCGGCTCGCGGGCCCGAGGAGCGCGATGTAGGGGCCGGTGAGCGACGCCGGCAACGGCACCGTCTCCACATCCTCGGCCGGATAAGCCTGGCGGCGCATCGCGGTGCGGGCGCGTCCCGGGTTCAGGGTATTCACGCGGATGGCGCTCGTGCCCTCGAGCTCGTCGGCGAGCACCTGCGAGAGCCCTTCGAGAGCGAACTTCGAGACGGCGTACGCGCCCCAATAGGCCCGGCCGCGGCGGCCGACGCTGCTCGAGGTGAAGACCACCGAGGCATCGGCCGATCTCTTCAGGAGTGGCAGCAGCACCTGGGTGAGGGCGAAGGCCGCGGTCACATTCACCTGCAGCACGCGGCACCAGGTCGGCACGTCGTAGTGCTCGATGGGAGAGAGCGGGCCGAGGAGGCCGGCGTTGTGCAGCAGTCCGTCGAGCCGCCCGTAACGCTCATCGATGGCGGCGCTGAGGCGGTCGTAGTCGGCGGCCAGCGAGCGCTCGAGGTCGAGCACGCCGATCGCAGCCTCGGGCGCGTCGGAGGCGGCGATCTCGGCATGCACCGCCTCGAGCTTCTTCTCACTCCGTCCCACGAGGACCACGGTCGCGCCGTGCCGTGCGCAGGCAACCGCGACGGCGCGCCCGAGCCCGTCGCTCGCCCCGGTGATGGCGATCACGCGCCCGGCGAGCTCATCGGGGCGCGCGCGGCAGGTGCGCGGATCGAAGGTGGCGGTCATGATAGTGCCTAATGGCGATAGTTAGGCAAGTGCCTGACTCTCCTTAAAACAGGTATCAGCGGCGCGGTGCAAAAAGGGTCATAGCCTGAACCGCCCTCCACCGGCCTGGCGGGCGGCGCGCCAGGCGCGCCAGCCGTCCAGGACCCCGTGATCGTCGCGCCCCGGATGTGCTCCCGGCAAGCGCCGCTCGGCGCGGCGCGAGGCGGCGCTCGCGAGGGCCGCCCAGACGAGCAGCGTACGCAGTGGCGGCTGCGCCTCGCGCGGCAGCCTCGCCACGGCGGTGGCGAGCTCGGCGCGCAGCGCCCCGTGCCGGGCGCTGACGAGCGCCGCGAGCGCTGCGGGCCACGGTGGCTTCGCGAGAGCCGCGGGATCCACCTGGGCAGCGGCGAGCTCATCGAGCGGCAGCCGCAGCCGTCCGGCGCGCGCATCGCGCGCGAGGTGGGCGAGGAGCTCGCCCTCGCGCAGCGCCGCGCCGAGCGCACGGCCCGCGGCGCGGTCGACCTCGGGCGCGGCGAAGCGGCCGAGTGGAACGACGATCGCCTCCGCCCAGCGCTCGCAGTACCCGGTGAGCTCGCGTCGCGTCTCGAAGGTGGCCGCCGCGAGATCCCACACCGCCGCATCCACCAGACCCGTGAGGCCCGCAAGCGATGCCGGGTCGTGGCCCGCGAGGGCGTCGGCGAGGGCGCGCGTGAGAGGGTGCGCGGGTGCGCCCTGCGCGGTGCGCCCGCACTCCGTGCGCCACCACTCGAGGCGCAGGTGGGCGACCCGGTGATCGAGCCCGGGCCGGAGGCTCGCGCCGATCTCCTCCTCGATGGCATACAGCGCCGCGAGCAGCGGCCGCTGCATCTGCGGCGCATACAGCCAGGCGAGAGCGCGCGTCGCGGAAGGCGCCGGCCTCGCGAGGCTCATTCAGTCGAGGCCGGCTGAGCGGCGACGGTCGGCGTGTCTGCGTTGCGCGTGAGCTGAGTCACCTGCTCGAGAGTCGGGAGCGGCGCGTCCGCGGTCACGCCGAGCTCGGTGAAGCGACGGGCCTGCGGCAGCACATGCCGCTCGAGCGAGCCGACGGCGGCGTTGTAAGCCTCCACCGCCGAGGCGAGGCGCTGCCCCATACGGGCGAGATGGCCGTCGAAGCTCGACAGGCGCCGGTAGAGCTCCTGCCCCAGATCGCGGATGACCGCCGCGTTGTGCGTGACCTCGGACTGGCGCCAGCCGTAGGCCACGGTCTTCAGGAGCGCGATGAGGGTCGAGGGAGTGGTGATGATGACGCCCTGGCCGAGCGCATTCTCGATGAGCTCGGGGCGCTCGGCGAGCGCGGCGGACAGGAACTGGTCGCCGGGCAGGAACAGCACCGCGAACTCGGGACTGCGCTCGAACTGGCTCCAGTAGCTCTTGGAGGCGAGCTCCCGTACCCGCGCCTCCACCTGGGCGGCGTGGCGCTTGAGCGCCTGGGCGCGCTCCTCTTCGGTCGGCGCCTCGAGCGCGGCGAGATAGGCATCGAAGGGCGTCTTGGCGTCGATCACCAGGTCGCGCGCGTCCGGCATGTGCACCACGAGATCGGGGCGCAGCGCGCCCGCCTCGCCCGTGACGCGCAGCTGCTCGGTGAAGTCGCAGTGCTCGGTGAGGCCGGCGAGCTCCACCAGGCGCCGCAGCGTCAGCTCGCCCCAGCGCCCGCGCACCTCCGGGCGGCGCAGCGCCGTCACCAGGTTGCGCGTCTCGCGCGAGAGCTGCGCCTGGCCGCCGCTCAGGGTCTCGATCTGGGTCCGCAGCGTCGCAAACGCCTCGCGCCGCTCGCGCTCGAGGGCCTGGACCTGCGCTTCGGTGCGCTCGAGCGCCACGCGCAGCGGCAACACCAGCTGAGCAACCGCCGCCTCGCGCTCTTTCAGCGCGCCCTCGGCCACCGCCTGGTCGCGCCCGAGCGTCTCGCGCGCGAGCTGCAGGAACAGCTCGTTGTTCGCCCGCAGCGCTTCGCCGGCGAGCGAGTCGAACGAGGCGCGCAGCCGGGTCTCGGACTGCTCGAGGAGCCTCACGCGGTCCGCATCCTGGAGCGTGCCCGACTCGAGCCGCACCCGTGCCGCGGTCAGCTCGACGTGCAGCGCCTCGATGCGCCGCGCGGCGCGGATGTGCGTGATGAGCCCGCCCAGCACCGCGCCGGCTACCAGCCCCGCGGCGGCGACCGAGAGCAGCGCGGCGAGCATGCTCACCGCGCGCCGTCTCGGCGCGTGAAGTGCGCGAGGTAGTTGACCGCGACGCTGCCGGAGAGGGCCGCGTGGCCGGTGAAGGGATTGAGCTCGATGCCGCGCAGGTCGAGCAGGTCGAGGCCGGCGGCGCGCGCCCAGCGCGCGAGCTCGGATGGCCGGATCAGCCGCTCGTACTCGTGAGTGCCGCGCGGCAGGAGCCGCAGCAGGTACTCGCCGGCGACGATCGCCTGCAGGAACGAGCGCAGGTTACGGTTCAGCGTCGAGACGATGAGCGCCCCGCCCGGGCGAGTGAGGGCGGCGAGCGTCGCCACCATGGCGGCGGGCTCGGGCACGTGCTCGAGCATTTCCATGCAGGTGACGAGGTCGAAGGCGCCCGGCGTGGCGGCGGCGAGCTCCTCGGCGCCGGCGACGCGGTAATCGATGGCGAGCTGAGCCTCCGCGGCATGCAGACGCGCGACCTCGATCATTCCGGGCGCGAGGTCGATGGCGGTGACGCTGGCGCCCGCACGGGCGAGCGCCTCGGCGAGCAGTCCCCCGCCGCAGCCGACGTCCAGCACCCGCAGGTGCGCGCGCGGGAAGCGCTCGGCGATGTAGCGCGCGCGCACCGGGTTCAGGAGATGGAGCGGGCGGAACTCGCCGTAGGGGTCCCAGAAGCGCGCCGCGACGGCGTCGAACTTGCCGAGCTCGCTGGGGTCGGCGTTTGCGGGGCGGGTGGTGGCGGGCGTCAGCATGAGTGCGGTCGGGCGAAACGCAGTATATCGGCGCGCCGCACGCAGCGCGCGGACGTAAAATCGGGTGTCAGCTCGATTTCTCAAGGAGCCAGACCCATGCCCAAATACCTGGTCGAAGCGGCCTATACGGCCGAAGGCATCCGTGGCCTGCACAAGGACAAGGCCTCGGGACGCAAGCAGGCGGTCCTCAAGGCGGTCGAGAGCCTCGAAGGCAAGGTCGAGAGCTTCTACTTCGCCTTCGGCGAGCGCGACGTGGTGGTGATCGCGGATCTGCCCGACGCGGCGAGCGCCGCGGCCCTGTCGCTCGCGGCCTCGTCCACCGGCCTGGTGAGATGCAAGGTGACCTCGCTCCTCAGCGTGGAGGAAACCGACCGCGCGCTCGGCAAGAAGCTGAGCTACAGAGCACCGGGCGCGTAGCGCTGCGCAGCAGGCCGCGCAGCCGCCGCGAGCGCGCCGCCGGCACTTGCGCGCGAGCGGTTTGTCAAGCGCTGCGGTACGTGCCTTTCGGGCTCCTTCACAGAGGGGGCCACGGGGCGCTTCGTGGTAAAATTCTGCCTTTATTTCCAGGCCCGCACCGGGCTCCTACCTGACAATGAATGACTGAGATCGCCCGCGAAGTTCTGCCGGTCAGTCTCGAAGAGGAGATGCGGCAGTCCTACCTCGACTATGCAATGAGCGTGATCGTCGGGCGTGCGCTGCCCGACGTGCGCGATGGCTTGAAGCCCGTGCACCGGCGGGTGCTGCACGCCATGCGCGAGCTCGGCAACGACTACAACAAGGCCTACAAGAAGTCGGCGCGCGTGGTGGGCGATGTGATCGGCAAGTACCACCCGCACGGCGACACGGCGGTATACGACACCATCGTACGCATGGCGCAGCCCTTCTCGATGCGCTATCTGCTGGTCGACGGCCAGGGCAATTTCGGCTCGGTGGACGGCGATATGCCGGCCGCCATGCGCTACACCGAAGTGCGCATGACGCGCATCGCGCACGAGCTGCTCGCCGACATCGACAAGGAAACCGTCGATTTCGTCCCGAACTACGACGAGAGCGAGTCCGAGCCCTCGGTGCTGCCGACGCGCATTCCGAACCTGCTGGTGAACGGCCAGACCGGCATCGCGGTGGGCATGGCGACCAACATCCCGCCGCACAACCTCACCGAGACGGTCAACGCGTGCCTGGCGCTGCTCGACGACCCGGGCGTGCCGCTCGCCACGCTCATGCAGCACATGCCGGGGCCGGACTTTCCGACCGGCGGGATCATCAACGGCGCCCAGGAGATCGCCACCGCCTACCGCACCGGACGCGGGCGGCTGTCGGTGCGTGCCCGGGTGGGGATCGAGGACATCGGCCGCGGCGACCGCCAGGCGATCGTGGTCACCGAGCTTCCCTACCAGGTGAACAAGGCGCGCCTGATCGAGCGCATCGCCGAGCTGGTGCGCGAGAAGCAGCTCGACGGCATCGCCGGTGACGGCCTGCGCGATGAGTCCGACAAGGACGGCATGCGGATCGTCATCGAGCTGAAGCGCGGCGAGGTGACCGAGGTGGTCCTCAACAACCTGTACGCGCAGACGCCGATGGAGACGGTGTTCGGCATCAACATGGTGGCGCTGCTGGACGGCCAGCCAAAGCTCATGTCGCTCAAGGAGATGCTGGAGGCCTTCATCCGGCACCGCCGCGAGGTCGTCACCCGCCGCACCATCTACGACCTCGGCAAGGCGCGCGAGCGCGCCCACATCCTCGAGGGTCTGGCGGTCGCGCTCGCCAACATCGACGCCGTGATCGCGCTCATCAAGGCGGCGGCGAATCCGGCCGAGGCGCGCGCGGCGCTGCTGGCGAATCCCTGGCCGCCGGGACTGGTAACGGAGCTCCTCGAGCGCGCCGGCGCCATTTCCACCCGGCCCGCGGGGCTCGCCGCCGACTTCGGCCTGAACGGCGGCGGCTACCAGCTGTCGGAAGCCCAGGCGCAGGCGATCCTCGACATGCGCCTGCACCGCCTCACCGGGCTCGAGCGCGACAAGATCATCGAGGAGTACAAGGGGCTGCTCGACAGCATCCGCGATTTGAGCGACATCCTGGCACGCGCCGAGCGCCTGACGCAGGTGGTGCGCGCCGAGCTCATCGAGATGCGCGAAGCTTTCGGCGATGCGCGCCGCACCGAGATCAACCGCGATCACCTGAATCTCACCACCGAGGACCTGATCGAGCCGCAGGACGTGGTGGTGACGCTCAGCCACGCCGGCTACGCCAAGAGCCAGCCGCTCACCGAGTACCAGACGCAGCGCCGCGGCGGGCGCGGCAAGACCGCCACCGCGGTCAAGGACGAGGACTTCGTCGAGAAGCTGTTCGTCGCCCACACCCACGACACGGTGCTGTGCTTCTCCAACCGCGGCAAGGTCTACTGGCTCAAGGTCTACGAGCTGCCGCAGGCGGGGCGCGGTGCGCGCGGCAAGCCGATGGTGAACCTGCTGCCGCTCGGTGAGGGCGAGAAGATCAACGCGCTGCTGCCGGTGAAGCAGTACGACGAGCAGCACTTCGTCTTCATGGCGACGCGCGCCGGCACGGTGAAGAAGACGCCGCTCGCGGCGTTCTCGCGCCCGCGCTCGACCGGCATCATCGCGGTCGATCTCGCCGACAACGACCAGCTGGTCGGGGTCGCGATCACCGACGGCGACCGCGAGATCATGCTGGTCTCGAGCGGCGGCAAGGCGATCCGCTTCCACGAGCAGGAGGTGCGCTACATGGGGCGTGAGGCGGCGGGCGTGCGCGGCATCCGCCTCGGAACCGGGCAGGAGGTGATCGCGCTCATCGTGCTCGGCGAGGGCGAGGTGCTGACCGCCTCCGCCGCCGGCTACGGCAAACGCACGCCGCTCGCCGACTTCCCGCCCCACGGCCGCGGCGGCCAGGGCGTGATCGCGCTGCAGACCGGCGGCCGCAACGGCGACACCGTGGCGGCGCTGCAGGTGCTGCCGGGCCAGGAGATCATGCTGATCAGCTCCAACGGCACACTCGTGCGCACCACGGTGGACGAGATCTCGATGCAGGGCCGCAACACCCAGGGCGTGCGGCTCATGCGCCTCGATGAGGGAGAGCGGCTGGTCGGCATCGAGCGCATCGAGAGCCTCGAGTCGAACGGGGACGAGGTCGAGGAGACCGGCGCCGCGGTTTCCGCGCCCGACGAGCCGGGCTAGTCAGTTCATAGAGCCAAAAGTTCTTACCGCACGCGCGGCGGTTGGTAAGATCCTTTGCTTCCCTGAAGGATGACCGTGCGCGCATTCAATTTCGCTGCGGGGCCGGCTACGCTGCCCGTGGAGGTCCTCGAACGGGCCCGCGAGGAATTCCTCGACTGGCGGGGCCTGGGGGCCTCGGTGATGGAGATCAGCCATCGCGGCAAACCTTTTCTCGCCATGGCGCGCGAGGCAGAGAGCGATCTGCGCGAGCTGCTGGCGGTGCCGGCGGGCTACCGCGTGCTCTTCATGCAGGGCGGCGGCGCCGCGCAGTTCTCGGTGGTGCCGCTCAACCTGGCCGCGGCCGATGCGACCGTCGATTACGTGGTCACCGGCCACTGGTCGAAGCGCGCGATCACCGAGGCGCAGCGCCTCGTCGCGCACGTGCAGGTCGCGGCCGACGAGGCGGCCTCGAAGTACACCACGGTGCCGCGGCAGGAGGCGCTCAAGCTCACCGCCGGCGCCGCCTACGTCCACTACTGCCCGAACGAGACGATCGGCGGAGTGGAGTTTCCCTACGTGCCGGCGACCGCCGCTGTGCCGCTGGTCGCCGACATGTCTTCCACCATCCTGTCGCGCCCGATCGACGTGAGCCGGTTCGGGCTCATCTACGCCGGCGCGCAGAAGAACATTGGTCCCTCCGGGCTGGTGGTGGTGATCGTGCGCGAGGACCTCCTGTCGCGCGCCCGCAAGGACATCCCGGCGGTGTGGAGCTACCAGAACGTCGCGGACGAGGGCTCGATGTTCAATACGCCGCCGACCTTCTCCTGGTATCTCGCGGGGCTGGTGTTCAAATGGCTCAAGGAGCGCGGCGGACTCGCCGCCATGGGTGAGCGCAACCGCCTGAAGGCCGAGCGGCTGTACGCCGCCATCGACGGCTCCGCCTTCTACGGCAACCCCGTCGCGCGCGAGTGCCGCTCGTGGATGAACGTGCCTTTCACGCTCGCCGACTCCGCGCTCGAAGGCGCCTTCGCCGCCGAGGCGCGTGCGGCCGGGCTCATCAACCTCGAAGGCCACCGCTCGGTTGGCGGCATGCGCGCCAGCATCTACAACGCCATGCCGCTCGAGGGAGTCGAGGCGCTGATCGCCTTCATGCACGACTTCGAGCGCCGCAGGGGCTGAAAATCCCGCCATGACCTACCGCATCCTGACTCTCAATGCCATCAGTCCCCGCGGCCTCGAGCGGCTGCCGCGCGAGCTGTACGAGGTGGGACCTGAGGTCGCCGACCCGGATGCGATCCTGGTGCGCTCGGCCGAGCTCGAGCCGGCCGCGATCCCGCCGAGCGTGCGGGCGATCGCCCGCGCCGGGGCGGGCGTCAACAACATCCCGGTGGCGGAGATGAGCGCGCGTGGCGTGCCGGTGTTCAATTCCCCCGGTGCCAACGCCAACGCCGTCAAGGAGCTGGTGCTCGCGGGCCTGTTGCTGGCGGCGCGCAACCTGGGTCCCGCGTGGCTCTTCACCCGCGCCCTCAAGGGCGACGACGAGACGATCGACCGCGAAGTGGAGCGGGGCAAGCGGCAGTTCGTCGGCTTCGAGCTTCCGGGGCGTACGCTCGGCGTGGTGGGGCTCGGGGCGATCGGCGTCGAGGTGGCGAATTCCGCGCTGGCCCTCGGCATGAAGGTCCTGGGGTACGACCCGCAGATCACCGTGCAGCGCGCCTGGCAGCTGTCGGCGAGCGTCGAGCAGGCGCTGTCGCTCGAGGACCTGTTCGCGCGCGCCCAGGCGATCACGGTGCACGTGCCGCTGAACGAGGCCACCACCGGCCTCGTCAACGCACGGCGCCTCGCGCTCATGAAGCCGGGCGGAACGCTGCTCAATTTCGCGCGCGGCGGGATCGTCGACGATGCGGCGGTGATCGCCGCGCTCGATGCCGGGCGGCTGCGCGGCTACGTGTGCGACTTCCCCAACAATGCACTCAAGGATCATCCCAAGGTCATCACCCTGCCGCACCTCGGCGCCTCGACGGGCGAGGCGGAGGAGAACTGCGCGGTCATGGCGGCTGACCAGTTGCGCGAGTTCCTCGAAAACGGCAACGTCAGGAACAGCGTCAACTACCCGGAGGCGGTGCTGCCGCGGCTGCCGAACACCACGCGCATAGGTGTTGCCAACCGCAACGTGCCAAACATGGTGGGCCAGATCTCCACCGCGCTCGCGATGCACCGCATCAACATCGCGGACCTCCTCAACAAGTCGCGCGGCGAGTACGCCTACACGCTGATCGACGCCGATGGCGCGCTCGGCGCCGAGGTCCTCGAAGAGATCCGCGCGATCGCGGGCGTGCTGTCGGCGCGCATCCTATGAGGAAACCGCGCGCCAGGCCGGCCGCGCGCCGCACGCCAGCTGCGGCCGCGGCGGCCCCCAGGCCCGCCCTCGAGGAGGTGCGCGAGCGCATCGACGCGGTCGACATCGAGATCCAGCGCCTGATCAGCGAGCGGGCGAAGCTCGCGCAGCTGGTCGGCATCTCCAAGAGCGGCGCCACCGGCCGCACGGTGGACTTCTACCGTCCCGAGCGCGAGGCGCAGGTGCTGCGCGCGGCGCGCGAGCGCAATGAGGGGCCGCTGCGCGACGAGGAAGTGCTGCGCCTGTTCCGCGAGATCATGTCAGCGTGCCTCGCGCAGCAGGAGCCGCTCAAGGTGGCGTTCCTGGGTCCCGAGGGCACCTTCACCCAGCAGGCGGTACTCAATCATTTCGGGCATTCGGTGCGCTCGCTGCCGCTCAACTCGATCGACGAGGTGTTTCACGAGGTCGAGGCGGCGAACGCCGACTTCGGCGTGGTGCCGATCGAGAACTCCACCGAGGGCACGATCAACCACACGCTCGACCGCTTCCTCACCTCGCCGCTCAAGATCTGCGGCGAGGTGGAGCTGCGCATCCGTCATCACCTGATGGGTGCGATGAGCGAGCTCGCGCGCATCGAGCGCGTCTGCTCGCACCCGCAGTCGCTCGCCCAGTGCCGCGTGTGGCTCGAGGAGCATCTGCCGGGAGTCGAGCAGGTCCCGGTGTCGAGCAACGCGGAAGGAGCGCGGCGGGCGCGCGACGAGAAGGGCAGCGCTGCCATCGCGGGGCAGACCGCGGCCGAAGTCTACGGGCTCAAGGTGCTGGCGGCCGAGATCGAGGACCGCGCCGACAACACGACGCGCTTCCTGGTGCTCGGGCGCAAGCTCTTCTCGCCGAGCGGCGCCGACCGCACCACGCTGCTGGTATCCGTCGGACACACCGATGCGCCGGGGGCGCTCTATCGGCTGCTCGAGCCGCTCGCCCGACACCGGGTGAGCCTGACGCGCATCGAGTCGCGCCCCTCGCACCGGCGCAAGTGGGACTACGTCTTTTTCATCGACTTCGAGGGCCACGCGGACGAGCCGCACGTGCAGAAGGCGCTCACGGCGCTGAAGAAGCGCGCCTCGCTCTTCCGGGTGCTCGGCTCCTACCCCCGGGCGGTGCAGTGAGCGCTGACGCCGCTGCCGGCGCGCCGGTGCTGCGTTACCGGGTGCAGCCCGGGGGCCGCATCGCCGGAACCCTCACCGTACCCGGCGACAAGTCGATCTCGCATCGCGCGCTCATGCTCGGCGCCATCGCCGACGGCGACACTCATATCACCGGGTTCCTGAACGGCGAGGATTGTCTCTCGACCGCGCGCGCGCTCGGGCAGCTCGGAGTGCGCATCGAGCGACCTGAGCCGACCGAGGTGCTGGTGCACGGGGTCGGTGCGGCGGGCCTCACGGGCTCAGCCACCGCGCTCGACATGGGCAACGCCGGGACCGCGATGCGGCTCTTCACGGGGCTGCTCGCGCCGCAGAGATTCCACTCGACGCTCATCGGGGACGAGTCGCTGATGCGCCGGCCGATGCAGCGCGTGGTGGTGCCGCTCGCGATGATGGGGGCACAGATCCGCACCCACGACGGGCGCCCGCCGGTGGAGATCAGGGGCACGCCGCACCTGCGCGCGATTCACTACAGCCTGCCCGTCGCGAGCGCGCAGGTGAAGTCCGCGGTACTGCTCGCCGGGCTGTACGCTGCCGGGCGCACCCACGTCACCGAGCCTGCACCGTCGCGCGATCACACCGAGCGCATGCTCGCCGCCTTCGGCGTCGAGCTCGGGCACGAGGGCCGCAGCATCGCGCTGGACGGCGGGCAGACTCTCAAGGGCACCTCGATCGCGGTCCCGGCGGATTTCTCCTCGGCGGCTTTTTTCATCGTGGCGGCCTGCCTCGCGGCCTCCCCGAGCCTCCAGCTCACCAACGTCGGCGTGAACCCGACACGCACCGGGCTGATCGACCTGCTGCGCCGCATGGGGGCCGACATCCGCGTACGGGCGCGTGCGGGCTCGCCCGGTGGCGAGCCGGTCGCCGACCTCGAGATCCGCCAGAGCGAGCTCCACGGCATCACGGTGGCCGAGGCCGAAGTGCCGCTCTCCATCGATGAGTTTCCGGTGTTCTTCATCGCCGCCGCGTGCGCGACCGGCGAGACGCTGGTGCGCGGGGCGCTGGAGCTGCGGGTAAAAGAGAGCGATCGGCTCGCGGCCATGGCGGCGGGCCTCGGCGCTCTCGGCGTCGAGAACCAGCTGCTGCCCGACGGGCTCTGGATCCGCGGCGCCGAAGGGCTCACCGGGGGCACGATCGACAGCCACGGCGATCACCGCATCGCCATGGCGTTCGCGGTGGCGGGGCTGCGCGCTTCGGCGCCGATCGAGATCCTCGACGTCGCCAACGTGGCGACCTCGTTTCCGGGCTTCGTCGAGACAGGACGTGCGGCCGGCTTGGGGCTGGAAGCGCTCTGACGTAGGCTCGGAACGCGATGTCCGCTTCTCCCTGTCCCGTCGTCACCATCGATGGCCCGAGCGGCTCCGGCAAGGGCACCATCAGCCGCGCGGTCGCGCGCCATGCCGGCTGGCATCTGCTGGACAGCGGGGCGCTCTACCGCCTCGTGGCCCTCGCCGGCGCGACCGCCGGCCTGCCACCGGATGACGTCACGCGCCACGCTGCGCTGGCAGGCGCCATGCACGTGGAATTCGGCTGGACAGCCGGGGGAGGGGAGCAGGTACGGCTCGAGGGGCGCGACGTGAGCCGGGAAATTCGCTCTGAGACGGCGGGGGCCGGGGCCTCCCGCGTCGCAGCGTGGCCGGAGGTGCGCGCGGCCCTCCTGACGCGCCAGCGGGCCTTTGCGCGAGCTCCGGGACTGGTCGCGGACGGCCGGGATATGGGCACCGTGGTCTTCCCCCAGGCCGACCTCAAGATATTCCTCACGGCCACCCCCGAGGAACGGGCCCGGCGGCGCTATAAGCAGTTGAAAGACAAGGGGTCCGATGTTAGCCTTGCCGCCCTTTCGCGCGAGATAGCCGAGCGGGACTTGAGGGATCAGACCCGCCAGGTCGCCCCGTTGCGTCCGGCAGCCGATGCCTGTGTCATCGACTCGACCGGTCTCAACATCGAGGCGGTCGTCGCAAGGGTGCTGGAACTGGGGGTCGCTCGTCGCCTGTGGTCTCGAGGCCGCTCGCTTTAGTCCCGCGCTTAAGGGTTATGTGAGGTTGGTGCCTGCCGGATGCGGGCGCCTGTTACGTTTTCCTGGGTCTCAGGGATGGGGTCCAGAGGCCGCACGCACCGCGTGCAAAGTGAAGGTATGTCAGAAAGTTTTGCCCAGCTCTTCGAGCAAAGTCTAGCCAACCAGCGCATCCGTCCCGGCATGATCCTGACCGGGCTCGTGGTGGACGTCACCCCCGACGTCGTCATCGTCAACGTGGGCCTCAAGTCCGAAGCCGTCATCCCACTCGAGCAGTTCAAGAACGAGCGCGGTGAGGTCGAGGTCAAGTCCGGAGACCAGGTGGAGGTCGCCCTCGACTCGGTCGAGGACGGCACCGGCGAAACCCGCCTCTCGCGGGAGAAGGCCAAGCGCGCCCGCACCTGGACGCGGCTCGAGGAGGCATTCAACAAGTCCGAGATCGTCACCGGCGTCATCACCGGGCGCGTCAAGGGCGGCTTCACGGTCGAGATCGAGAACGTCCGGGCCTTCCTCCCGGGCTCGCTCGTCGACGTGCGCCCGGTGCGCGACACCTCATATCTCGAAGGCAAGCCGCTCGAGTTCAAGGTCATCAAGCTCGACCAGAAGCGCAATAACGTGGTGGTATCCCGCCGCGCGGTCGTCGAGCAGGAATTCTCCGCCGAGCGCTCCGCGCTGCTCGACAACCTGCAGGAAGGCTCGGTGGTGCGCGGTACGGTGAAGAACCTCACCGACTACGGCGCGTTCGTCGACCTGGGCGGGATCGACGGCCTGCTGCACATCACCGACATGGCGTGGAAGCGCGTCAAGCATCCTTCCGAGGTCGTGAAGGTGGGCGATGAGGTCGAGGTACGGATCCTCAAGTTCGACCGCGAGCGCTCGCGCGTCAGCCTGGGGCTGAAGCAGCTCGGTGCCGATCCCTGGGAGAACATCGCGCGGCGCTATCCGCCGGGCACCCGGGTGTTCGGCAAGGTCACCAACATCGCCGACTACGGCGCGTTCGTCGAGATCGAGGACGGCGTCGAGGGTCTGGTGCACGTCTCGGAGATGGACTGGACCAACAAGAACGTCAACCCGGCGAAGGTGGTGCACAGCGGCCAGGAAGTCGAGGTCATGGTGCTCGACGTCGACGAGGAGCGCCGCCGCATATCGCTCGGGCTCAAGCAGTGCCAGGCCAATCCGTGGAAGGAGTTCGCCGAGAACTACAACCGCGGCGACAAGGTGGCCGGCCAGATCAAGTCGATCACCGACTTCGGCATCTTCATCGGGCTCCCGGGCAACATCGACGGCCTGGTGCACCTTTCCGACATCTCCTGGGATCAGCCAGGCGAGGAGGCGGTGCGCAACTACCAGAAGGGCCAGCAGATCGAGGCCATGGTGCTGTCGATCGATCCGGAGCGCGAGCGCATCTCGCTCGGCATCAAGCAGCTCGCCAAGGATCCGTTCTCGGCCTACATCGCCGATAACCCCAAGGGCACGATCGTCAAGGGCCTGGTGAAGGAAGTCGACGCCCGCGGCGCGATCATCGACTTGGGCAACGGCATCGAAGGCCAGCTGCGCGCCTCCGAGCTCGGCCGCGATCGCGTCGAGGACGCGCGGTCGGTGCTCAAGGTGGGTGAGGAGATCGAGGCCAAGTTCACCGGCGTCGACCGCAAGTCGCGCACCATTTCGCTGTCGATCAAGGCGAAGGAGGCGCACGACGAGGCCGAGGCGGTTCAGAGTTACCGCTCGGAAGTCGCGCCGAGCGGCACCAGTCTCGGCGACCTGCTCAAGGAGCACATCAACTCGGGTAATGAGCGCGGCAGCTGAAGCTCCATGACGAAGTCCGAGCTCATCGAGATCATCACCGCCAAGCAGAAGCACCTGCCGGCCAAGGACGTCGAGCTGGCGCTGAAGCAGATCCTCGAGATCATGAGCGATGCGCTCTCGCAGGGAGAGCGCATCGAGATCCGCGGCTTCGGCAGCTTCTCGCTGCACTTCCGCCCGCCGCGTCAGGGGCGCAATCCCAAGACCGGCGAGGCGGTGGCGCTCTCGGGCAAGCACGTGCCGCACTTCAAGCCGGGCAAGGACCTGCGCGAGCGCGTCAACGACGGCGCCGACCGCCCGATCCGCGACTGATCCGCGCAGCTGCGCGCGGCGCGGTTATGCCGCGCGGCGCGGACCTGTTATCGTCAGCGCCGTGTTTGAGCTGCCTCCGGTCTTCCTGGCGCTGGCCTTCGTCCTGGTGGGTCTCGCCACCTACTTTCTCGGGCGCCGCAACGGCGCGGCGCGCACCGTACGGCTGCCGCGCGATTACTACGAGGGTCTCGATCACCTGATCAACGACCGCTTCGACCACGCGGCGGAGATCTTCGCGCGCATGGCCGAAGCCGACGGCGATGCCGCGGAAATCCAGTTCGCCCTGGGGAGCCTGTTCCGCCGGCGCGGCGAGGTCGAGCGCGCGATCGCGATCCACTCGCGGCTGCGCGACCACGGCAGCGGGGGCGTGTGCGACAAGGCGGCCTTCGCTCTCGCGCTCGATTATCTCAGCGCCGGCCTCATGGACCGGGCCGAACAGGTGCTGGAGGAGCTGGCCGCTTCGCGCGAGTACCGGAACGCCGCGCTCGATCACCTGGTACGCATCTACGAGTCCCAGGGCGACTGGGCCAAGGCGCTCAAGATATTTCACGCGCAGCCGGCCAGCGTGCAGCAGGAGCGCCGGCGCGAGGCCGCGCACTACCTGTGCGAGCTCGCCGAGCATGCCCTGCTGCAGGGCGACCGCGAGCGGGCACGTACACTGCTGCGCCAGGCGCGCACCCACCAGACGGAGCTGCCGCGCGCCGACATCCTCACCGGGCGCATCGCCGAGAGCGAAGGCGATGCCGACGGCGCGCTGCTGCTCTACCTGCAGGCGCTCGAGGCATCGCCGGGCCTCGCGCTCGAGATCATCCCGGCGGTACTGCGCATCGCGCACGCCCACGGTGGCATGGACGTCATGCACGAGCTCGACCGGCGGCTGCGCCAGAGTGGCCGTGTCACGCCGCGCCAGCTCGCCTGGCTGCTCGCGACCGCGGTCCCGGCGGGCGAAGTGGCGCAGCTGCCGGGAATCGCCGCCGAGCTCGGGCCCGGCGTGCAGTCGCTCGCCGACGTGACCTCACTGAGTGCGCTGCTGACGCGCATCGGGGACGCCGGCGGGCGCTATCAGTGCGAGGACTGCGGACTCAACAGCGTCGGCTGGTACTGGCACTGTCCGAAATGCCGCTCGTGGGACAGCCTGCGGCCGGCGGTCTTCAAGTGGGCGGAGCGCGCCGATCAGAGCGCGCGCCCTACATAGGAAGAGACCCTCAATGACACTTTCGAGGCCGGCGATCCGCACGGCGGTGTTCCCGGTGGCCGGCCGCGGCACGCGCTTTCTGCCGGCCACCAAGGCGAGCCCCAAGGAAATGCTGCCGGTGGTCGACAAGCCGCTGATCCAGTACGCGGTCGAGGAAGCGCTCGCCGCCGGCGCGCGCCGCCTGGTGTTCATCACCGGCGCCTCCAAGCGCGCCATCGAGGATCACTTCGACTCCGACCAGGAGCTCGAGCACATGCTCGAGAGCCAGGGCAAGAGCGACCTGCTGAGGCAGCTGCGCAGCGTCCTGCCGTCCTACGCTTCCTGCATCTACATCCGCCAGCCGGCGCCGCTGGGCCTGGGCCATGCGGTGCTGTGCGCGCAGCCGGCGGTGGGCGCCGAGCCCTTCTTCGTGCATCTCGCGGACGACCTCATCAGGAGCGAGGTGGCGTGCCTGGCGCAGATGGCGCGCGTCTACGAGGCCAAGCGCGCCAGCGTGCTCGGAGTCGAGGCGGTGGCGCGCCGCGACACGGAGAAATACGGCATCGTCGCCGTCGAGGGCGACAACGCGGTCACGAGCCGCGTGCGCAGCATCGTCGAGAAGCCCAAGCCCGCCGATGCCCCCTCGAATCTCGCCGTGGTCGGCCGCTACGTGCTGGCGCCGGCGATCTTCGAGCACCTGGAGAAGCTCGGCCAGGGTGCGGGCGGGGAGATCCAGCTCACCGACGGCATCGCGGCTCTCATGCGCGAGGAAGCGGTCTATGCCTACCGCTTCAGCGGCAAGCGCTACGACTGCGGCAGCAAGCTCGGATATCTTCAGGCGACCGTCGAGTACGCGCTCGGCCACCCCGAGCTCGGCGCTCAATTCCGCAAGTACCTCGAGGGCCTGAGGCTCACGGCAACCAAACCGTCACAAGCGCGCCGCCGCCCGGGCGGTTCGCGAGGCTCAGGCGCCCGCCGTGGGCCTCGACGATCTCGGTGACCGTCTCGGGGATTTTGCGCAGCTGCGCGGGCGTTGAGAGTCCCAAGCGCCTGTATGCGCAGGGAATCTTGTCGTTTCGCTGCTTCTGCAGGCGCGCGATGCGCGCGCACCAGGGGTGTCCGCACGAGCGGAGCGGACAGGCGCCGGACAGCTACGGACCCTTCGGCGCGCCCATCACTCACTCTTGCTTCTCAGATCGGCGCTTCTTGGGTCTTGCGCGCGCGCGCGCTGCGGCTGCAAAGTGACTGCCGGAGGGGGCCTTACGCAAAGGAGCAGCCGATGGCCACGCGTCGAAGCGATGAAGTTCCTGCAACCGCCAACACCCGCCCGCGAAGCCAAGCGAAGGCGGCACGCACTGCCAAAGCAAAAGCACCACAGCGCGCCGCTGTCTCTGCCGAAAGCCGCCGCGCGATGATCGCGGAAGCAGCGTACCTGCGCGCCGAGCGGCGCGGGTTCGCGGCCGGTCACGAGACCGAAGACTGGCTCGCCGCGGAGGTCGAGGTGGATGCGCTGCTCGAGCTGGGGCACGGAGGCCCGGCGCAGTAACGCCGGCAGGCGCGCGGGGCGCCGTCGATCAGTGCGTGGATGACGCCGGGGAGCTGGTGCCCGGAGCCGGAGGCGCCCCGGCGGGCCGCGGCTTGGGCGGCCGCAGCCCGTTCGAGTAGAGCATCCGGCCAGACGGCGTCACGAACACCGCATCGAAGTCCGGCATGCGGTTGATGATCTCGAGCGTCTTCTCGGGCCCCAGCACGAAGGCGGTCTTTGACAGGCCGTCGGTCTGCGTGGCGGTCGGGCCGATGATGGTGGCACTACGCACCTTGTTGGCCGAGTGGCCGGTGTGCGGATCGATGATGTGGTGGTAGCGCACGCCGTCCTCGTCGAAGTAGCGCTCGTAATCGCCCGAGGTCGAGACCGCGCTGTCGGAGAGCGGAATTCGCGTCACCACCTTGTCGGGGTTGTGCGGCTCGTCCGGATGGGCGATCGACACCAGCCACGGACGGCCGAGATGGTCGCCGAGCAGCCGGCTGTCACCCCCGGCGGTGACGAGCGCGTGCTGGATTCCGCGCGCCTTGAGGATCGCGACTCCGCGGTCGACCGCGTATCCCTTGGCGATCCCTCCGAGATCGATGCGCATTCCGGGGTGGCCGAAGCGGATGGTGTGATGGACCGCATCGAACTGCAGGTTCCGCCAGTTGACCGCCGGCAGCGCCGCCTGGATCTGCTGCTCGGTGGGATGGACGTGGAGGGGATAGTTATAGAGGTAGCCGACGCTCGCGTAGGTGATGTCGAACGCCCCGAGGGTGATCTCCGAGAAATGCGTGGATAGCTTGATCAGGTCGAACAGCTCCGGATCGACCTGCACCGGCTCGAGGGCCGCGCGCTGATTGATACGCGAGAGCTGGCTGTCGGGCTTGTAGTGGCTCATGAGCGCATCGATCCGGCGCATCTCCTCCATCACCGCCGCGATCGCCGCGTTGCCCTTGTCGGGGTCCTCGGCCCAGAGCTGCACGTAGACGCGCGTGCCCATGATCGCTTCGGTGCGATCGAGCCAGGCGGCGCGCGCCGGCGCCGCGGCGAGCGCCAGCCAGCAGAGACTCGTGAAGCCAGCAAGCCATCTCATGGGCGCTAGCGTACCTAGCCGGAGGCGATTGGGGTATTCTGCCGGCTGACCGACCGGGCGGTCACTCCGGGGGAGCGACATATGAGCCTCACGAAACTCAGCAGCCTTCTTTGCGGCGCGCTATGCGCGGCCGCACTCGCCGGGGCGCCGCTAACAACGGCTCTGGCACAGGCCACGAGCACGACCCCGGCGGCGAGCACCCCGGTCAGGTGCAAAGATGGCACGACCTCGCCGCATGGGGGCCGCGGCGCTTGCAGCGGCCACGGCGGCATCGACAAGTCGGCCTCGGCCAGCTCGGGCGCAGCGCCCGCCGGCGCGGCGGCACCGGCGGCTGCGGCAGCACCGGCGGCCGCGCCTGCAGCCGCTTCCGGCAGCACGGCGAGCGGCTCGGGCGGCCCGGTGACCTGCAAGGACGGCACGACCTCGCCGCACGGCGGCCGCGGCGCCTGCCGCGGCCATGGCGGTATCAACAAGTCGGCTTCGGCCGCTCCGGCGGCAGCGGCGGCGGCACCCGCAGCTGCGGCGGCGCCCGCGGCGCCGGCAGCGCCTGCGGCTCCCGCGGCACCGGCCGCCAAGACCTCCGCGGCGGCGCCTGCGGCGCAGGCTGCGCCGGGCGGCGGACCCGGCATGGTGTGGGTCAACACGTCGAGCAAGGTGTACCACTGCCAGGGAGACCGCTGGTACGGCAAGACCAAGGAGGGCTCGTACATGAGCGAGGCACAGGCCAAGGCACAGGGCGCGCGCCCCGATCACGGCAAGCCCTGCTCGTGAGGAGACATCATGCCGAGCCGTCGTGATTTGCTGCTGGCCGCGGCCGGCGGCGTCCTCCTCGGAGGGACCGCGCGCCGTGCGCTCGCGGCAGATGCCGGCTCGGACGCGGACGAGCTCGGAACACTTCCCGGCAAGAGGCCGCTGATCCGTCACAGCTGGCGGGCGCCGAACTATGAGACTCCGCTGGCCGATCTCGTGCCCGCCTTCACGGCCAACGACGCCTTCTTCGTCCGCTATCACCTCGCGGTCATTCCGCAGATCGACGTCGACACGTGGCGGTTGAAGGTCGGCGGCAATGGCGCGAGTAAGCCGCTGGTCCTGACGCTCCGGGACCTCAGGCACGACTTCGAGCGCGCCACACTGGCGGCGGTCAACCAGTGCTCCGGCAACCGGCGCGGACTCTTCACGCCGCGCGTGCCCGGCGTACAGTGGGGCAACGGCGCGATGGGCAACGCCGAGTGGAGCGGTGTGCGGCTGCGCGATGTGCTCGGCCGTGCCGGGGTGACCGCGAACGCGCTCGAGGTAGTCTTCAACGGGGCCGATGCGCCGGTGCTGCCCGCGACCCCCGACTTCCTCAAGAGCATACCCGTCGAGCGCGCGCTGGATGAGAACACGCTGATCGCCTTCGAGATGAACGGCCATGCGCTGCCGCACTGGAACGGAGCGCCGGCGCGGCTGGTGGTGCCCGGGTGGACCGGGACCTACTGGGTGAAGCACCTGACCGAGATCCGCCTCGACACGGTGCCGTTCGACGGCTTCTGGGTGAAGAGCGCTTACCGGATTCCGACCGGGGCTTTCCCGGGCGTCCGCTTCAAGTCGCAGGAGACGCCGGAGACGACGCCGATCACCGAGATCCTGGTGAACTCGCTCATCACGAGCCACGTATCGGGCGCGCAGGTGAAGCACGGCGCCAAGCTCGAGCTCGCGGGCAAGGCGTGGGACGGGGGCTCGGGAATAGCCGCGGTGGAGATTTCGACCGACGGCCGTCAGAGCTGGGGGGCGGCGGAGCTCGGGCGCGATCTCGGGCGCTTCGCCTGGCGGGAGTTCCGTTATCGGCTCGATACCTCGAAGCGAGGAGCGCTGGTCGTGGCGGTGCGGGCGCGCAGCCGCGACGGCGCGACGCAGCCCGAGAAGCTCACCGTCAATCCTGGCGGCTATCACGACAACATCGTGCAGACCATCACCCTGGAGGTCGCGTGAGAGGCGCGTTCGCGGGCGCGGCGCTGCTCGTCCCGCTCGCGCTCGTCTGCGCGCTCGCCTTCGCGGACGAGAATGCCATCCATCTGCGCGACGGCAACGCCCGCGATCTCACCGCGGCGCGCTGCGCGATCTGTCACAGTGTCGACTACCTCCAGGGCAACGCGCCGGTTCTGGACCGCACCGGGTGGCAGAAGGAAATCCAGAAGATGCGCGACCGCTTCGGTGCCCCGATCACCGACGCGGAGGCGCAGCAGATCCTCGACTACCTCGCCGGGAGCTACGCGGACAAGCGGTAGCGTGCCAGAGCGCGTGGACGTACGAGGCTTCAGCATCGGCGGCATCGATCACATCGTGCTGCGCGTGCGCGACGTGGCGCGTGCCCTCGCGTTCTACCGCGACACGCTCGGCTGCGCCGTGGAGCGCGAGCAGCGCGCGCTCGGCCTCACGCAGCTGCGCGCCGGGCGCAGCCTCATCGACCTCGTGACCGCCGACGGGCCGCTCGGGCGGCGCGCGCCGCGCGCCGGGTCGCCGGCGCCGAACGTCGAGCACTTCTGCCTCACCATCGTGCCCTTCGATGAAGCGGCACTGCGCTCGCATCTCGCGGCGCACGGCGTCGAGGCCGGCGAGGGCGCCGAGCGCTACGGCGCCGAGGGCGAGGGGCGCTCCATCTACATCGAGGATCCGGACGGAAACCGGGTCGAGCTCAAGGGCGGGCGGACATGAGCCTCAAAGGCAAGACACTCTTCATAACGGGCGCGAGCCGCGGCATAGGCCTCGCGATCGCGCTGCGCGCGGCGCGCGACGGTGCCAATATCGCGATCGCCGCCAAGACCGTCGAGCCGCACCCCAAGCTCGCCGGCACCATTCATACCGCGGCCGCCGAGATCGAGCGCGCCGGGGGCAAGGCGCTGCCGCTGGTGGTGGACGTGCGCGACGAGGCCAACGTCACGACCGCGGTACGCCAGTGTGCCGAGATCTTCGGCGGCATCGACATCTGCATCAACAACGCCTCGGCGATCAATCTGGCGTCGACCGAGCAGATCGACATGCGCCGCTACGACCTCATCCAGCAGATCAATACCCGCGGTACCTTCGTGACCACGCGCGCCTGCCTGCCGTACCTGAAGCGCGCTGCCAATCCCCACGTGCTGACCCTGTCGCCACCGCTCGATCTCAACCCGCGCTGGTTCGCGCCGCACCTGGCCTACTCGCTGTCGAAGTACGGGATGTCGCTGTGCATGCTGGGGATGGCCGAGGAATATGCGCCAGCCGGCATTGCCTGCAACGCCCTTTGGCCACGTACCACCATCGCCACGGCGGCGGTGGAATTCGCGCTCGGCGGCCCGGCCATGATGCGCCGCTCGCGCAAGCCCGAGATCGTCGCGGATGCCGCGCACGTGATCCTTACCAAGGCCGCGCGCGAGTGCACCGGGCGCTTCTTCATCGACGACAGCGTGCTCTACGAGGCGGGTGTCCGCGACTTCGGCGCCTACAGCGTCGAGCCGGGAGGACCGCTGCTCGCAGATCTCTTCATCGCGCGCGAGCTTGAGCCGCCCCCGGGAGTGCAGCTGGAGTACATGCAATGACGGCCGCGCCGGTCAACCGCCGCATCGTGCTCGCGCGCCGCCCACACGGCGCCCCCGTGCCCGAGGACTTTCGCCTCGAGGAGGTTGCCGTACCGGTGCCGGCGCCGGGGCAGGTGCTGCTGCGCACGCGCTTTCTCTCGCTCGACCCCTACATGCGCGGCCGCATGAGCGACGCGCCGTCCTACGTTCCGCCGGTCGCGCTCGGCGCGCCGATGGCCGCGCAGACGGTGAGCGTCATCGAGGCCTCTCAGAACCCGGCGTACAAGGTGGGCGAGCTGGTCGTCGCCAACGTCGGCTGGCAGGACTACGGGGTGTCCGACGGGCGTGATCTCGTGAGGATCGACCCCTCGCTCGAGCGGCCGTCCTACGCGCTCGGTGTGCTCGGCATGCCGGGGCTCACGGCCTATGTGGGCCTGCTCGATATCGGCCAGCCCAAGGCGGGCGAGACCGTCGTGGTCGCGGCGGCCACCGGGGCTGTCGGTTCGGTGGTCGGCCAGATCGCCAAACTCAAGGGCTGCCGCGTCGTGGGCGTCGCCGGTGGCGCCGCCAAGTGCGACTACGCCGT
>Ga0335081_10004156_pt1 | contig 22839 bp, 15 predicted proteins | sample Lox_Sample_35_FD_206713 | JGI IMG/M metagenome (GOLD analysis project Ga0335081, IMG submission 206713) | Soil microbial communities from Loxahatchee National Wildlife Refuge, Florida, United States - Lox_Sample_3.5 | ecosystem: Environmental > Terrestrial > Soil > Wetlands | place: USA...
ATTTCGACGAACGAGATCTTGTGGCCATCCGGCGACCACGCGGGATTGATGATCTTGGCGTGTTCTGGGAGTCCTGCGATCGGAATTTCCCTACCATCCGGCAGAGCCTTCAGCTTCAACGCCGTTAAGTAGGGCATGCGGCTGCGGCCGCTCGTCTTGGGATTGAACCGCAAGCCGGCGAGGCGCAGTTCAGGTTGGGCCAAATCGGAAATGGAGGGCAGCCCGGCGGGCTGCTCGATGAGCATTCGTCGATTTTGCGATTGGCCGTTCGCAGGGGAGAGCACAACCAGGGGTGTCGGCGGAGCGTCGAGGAGGTCGGCCATCACTTGTGGTGGCTTCTGATACGTGAGGTTTGTCTGAGCGATCGCGGGGCAGAGGATAGAAAAAATTAGAACGCAAATATGCAGTGGATTGCAGGTCATAGTGCCCCCTCAAGATTCTACCTCTGGATTGCAGAGGTCATTTGGTGACCGGTATGTTCCGTAGTATTTCGGCGCGTGAAGCTTTTCCCCGGCCTAAAGCCAGAAATAGATACCGATAATGGCGGACATTCGTCCCCCCATCCTGCGCCGCGCTGGTCACCCGTTCACATCTGGATTCTGAATTACATGGGGATATATCGCCGGCAAAGGCGAACAGCGATTATGTGTCATGTCGAAGCCTGGTCCGGCCTGAACGCAACGCTAACGGTACGACCCTACCGCTTCAGCCCTGCAGTCCAGTTGAGCACCACGGTGAATGGCGTCATACTTTCTCCGACGGGCTCACGGAAGATGAATCTTTTGCCATCGGCCGTTACGCAGTATTGGCTGTCGGTCGCAGTGATTCTGAGCGGCGTTTGAAACAGCACCTTTGGCGGTCCAGTCTCTAGCGTAGCGCCACCTCGTACCTCCACTACCATTAGCTTGCCTTCCAGGGTGAGATAGAAAAGTTCCTTGCCGTCCTTTCTCCACAGCGCTTGGCTGCCACTACTCGCGGAGATCTGCCGTTTTTCGGAAAGGCTGGGAAATCTTGCGACGTACACCTCCCACCGGCCCGACTCAGCGGAGGCGTACGCGATCCAATGCGCGTCCGGCGAAATGTGGGGCCCATCTTTGTTGAATTCCGACTGGAGGATGGTGAGCGGTTTTCGCTCGCCGGCGAGCGGCAGTTCATAGAAACTCTTGCCACTCTCGTTAATGAGAACGGCAGACCTCCCGTCCTTCGACCAGTCCTTCGGAAACTGGTCTTCCGGGGAAGCAAACAGAAGCTCCTCTTCGCCTCCGCCCAGCACCTTCCGATAGATCTGGAAAGTGTCCTTGCGATTCGATGCGAACAGAAGTTGGCGTCCGTCCGGCGACCACACCGGATCCGTATCATCGGACGGATCAAAAGTCAGGCGGGAGAAAACACCGCTCCCCAGTTCCAGAATCCAGAGATCTTCGGTTCCCAGTCTCGCGTCAGAGCGTTCCACGGCCAGACGTTTATCATCCGGCGACAGAGTGATGATTCCGAATGGTCCGGGTTCGCCAACAGGCGCCAGGCGCTTGCCGTCGCGGCCGTACCAGGCGAGCTGGCTCTCAGCCGGGCCGCTCGCGATTCGATATGCGAGCACGCCATTTTCTGAGACGGAAAACTGCACTCCCTGCGCAACCGCCATCCGTCCCACGTGTTCGGCGATGGGGAACGGTTCTCCGGTCAGACGAAAACTGTGGACATCGAACCGCTGGGCCAGCAACGTTTCGTCGTGGCCGTAGATCAAGAATCCAGGGGGCGCATACCTGGCGCTGGAGGCGGCCGAGATCAAAAGGCGCCGCTCCCCGGAGTCCAGCGAGCCCAGATAGATCCCGGCTTTGGAGGCATCGCTATCCAGGCCGAGATACAGGAAATGGCGCCCATCAGGCAGGAAGTCGGGCCAGGCTTGTCCGGTTTCGGCTCCTGCCTTACCCGATTGGTAGACCGGCTGGGGCGCGCCGCCTTCTGCGGAAACACGCTGCAACATGCCCGACTCGCCGACAAACATGATGATCCCGTCCTTGCTCCACGCGCCACCCCCGGGAAAAGACGGCGCATCGCACAGGACTTTCGGCAAGCCCACCGACGGATCTATCTTCTTAAGCTTTTTGCCGGAGAAAAACGCGATGAAGCGGCTATCGGGCGACCAGAACGGCAGCAGCGCGTCGTCGGTTCCGGCCACTGGTTGCGCGACGGGGGAATCCAGCGCGCGAACCCAAAGCTGCCTCCTTCCGTCCAGGATTCCGGCAAACACGTACCGCTGGCCGTCCGGCGATACCACCGGGGTATCGGACCACTCGAGTAGCATTTTGTCGGGAGGCGAAACCAGGAACCGCATAAGATTCGCCTCGGCAGGCTTCTCGCGGAAATGAACGGCGGCCAGAACCAGCGCTACTAGCGTTGCAACTGCGGCAAACGCCCACCCGCGCCATTCTGGGCGAGTGCGATCGCGGCCGGTCGCAGACCCTGAGGTGGCCACCTGGGACCCGGCTTCCGCGATCCACTTCAATTCCGAAACAACGTCGCGTGCCGCCTGCCAACGCTCCTCGGGATCCTTGGCCATGCACAACCGTACGACGTGATCCAGCGCCGCCGGCGGAGCACTCTCGCTACGTGTGCGAAACCCGGAAATGGGCGCTGGCTCGGCTGTCATGATGGCCGTGATCAGGCTCGCCTGCCCCTTGCCCTCAAACGCCCGCTTCCCGGTCGCCATCTCATAGATCACCGCGCCCAGAGCAAAGATGTCGCTTCGCGCGTCAGCCTCGGCTCCCTCCAATTGCTCCGGCGCCATGTATTGCAAGGTCCCGACCGCTGTTCCCTGGCCGGTTAGAGGCGTAGTTCCGGTGAGCAGAGCCGTCACTTGCGCGTCGCTCTGGGCGGCACTCATCTTGGCCAATCCGAAGTCTAGAAGCTTGGCGCCGGATTTGGTGAGCATGATGTTGCCGGGTTTCAGGTCCCGGTGAATCACGCCGTGACGGTGCGCGGTGTCGAGGGCCGCGGCAATATCGATACTGTGTCGCAAGACCTGCTCGATGGGCAGGGGCCCTTTCTTTAGCCGCTGCGCGAGCGTCTCGCCCTGCAGGTGCTCCATCACCAGGTAGTCGATTCCATCCTGGCAGCCGATGTCGTACAGCGCACAGATATGCGGATGGCTCAGGCTCGAAATGGCCTTGGCTTCGCGCTCGAAACGCTCGCGTAGTTCCGGGTGGCTGGAGAGGTGCTCGGGAAGCACCTTGATGGCTACTGTTCGATCGAGCCGAGTGTCTCTAGCGCGGTAGACTTCGCCCATACCGCCGGCGCCGATAGGCGAGAGAATCTCGTACGGCCCGAGGCGTGCACCAGCGGAGAGAGGCATACAGTGTTGACTGATTCTATCTTACATAGCGTCAAACAAACACGATCCTGGAGATGATCACGCGCCATGTGTCGCTACAGTAGCGTTTACGATAGATGGCGACAACAGCCCTACCATCCACCTAACCGTTAGCGAATTACATGGGGATTTCTCGCCAGCAAACAACAATGTCAGTCCGCTTGCTGCCGAAAACGCATGTCGAAGCCGGTGGTACAACGGCTACAGTTCAGTACGCTATCGCTTCAGCCCCGCATCCCAGTTCAGCACGACCGTTAACTGCTCGGGCCCCTCGTTGACCGGCTCGCCGAGGAGGAACCTCTTTCCGTCGGCCGTCACCCGGTACTGGCCCAATATCGGATTCACTCTCGTAGGAGTTTGAAACAGCACCTGTGGCGCCCCGGTTTGAAGAGTCTCCCCGCCTTTCACCTCGGCTGCCATCAGCTTTCCATCCAGAGTCAGGTAGAAGAGTTCCTTGCCGTCCTTTCTCCACAACGGCTGGCAGCCACCGCTGAGCGAAACCTGGCGCTTCCCGGCAAAGGAAGGAAATGCAGCCACGTAAACCTCCCACCGGCCCGACTCGAGGGAGTTGTAGGCGACCCAACGCTCGTCTGGCGAAATGCGTGGTTCGTCTTTATCGAACTCCGATGTCAGTAACGCTACGGGTTTTCGCTCGCCGGTGGCAGGCAATTGATAGAAGGTTTTGCCGTTCGCGTTGATGAAGAAGATCGAGCCGTCCTTCAGCCACTCATAGGCATACTTCGGCTCGTCGGACTGATAGAGCAGTTCTTCGGCCCCTCCGCCCAAGACCTTTCGGTAGAGGCCCCATTTGCCGTTTGGAGTTGAATTAAATAGCATCTCGCGCCCGTCCGGTGACCAGATTGCGTCCGTGTCAGCGGTGCCGAAAGTCAGGCGCGAAAAAACGCCCGTGGACAACTCCAGGATCCAGATATTCTGCGTCCCGTTTTGCGGATCCGCGCGCTCTACCGCGAGCCGCCTTTCGTCCGGCGACAGGACGATCTGCCGGTATATCCCAGGTTCTCCCACGCCCTGCTGGCGCTTGCCTTCCCGGCTGTACCAGGCAAGCTGGACGTTACCGGAGACCTGCCTCCGATACACCAGGACTCCGTTGTCAGACGCACTGAATGCGCCCTCGCGTACGTGGTCGGCGATAGGAACTGGTTCGCCGGCCAGCCGGAGGCTCCCGACGTCAAATGGCTGCGCCAGCAGGGTTTCCCCCCGTTCGTAGATCAGGAACCCCGGCCGCACGTACATAGCGAAGAAAGTGCCGGTTACCAGCAGCCTTGTCTGGCTGGATCCGAGCGAGGCAAGATAGATCCCGGTTTTGTTTGAATCCGAGCTTCCTGACCCATAGAGGAAGTGGCGGCCATCCGGCAGAAAATGCGGGAACGCCTGGCCCAATTCCTGACGTGACCGGCCGAGCTCGAGCGCCGGCTTGACCTCGCCCCCAGCCGCGGAAACAGCCCGCAAACTGGACTGTGCTTCGAACAGAATCGTCCCATCTTTACTCCAGGCGCCCGGGCCCGGGTAAGCGGCGGGCGCATCACACAGCGCGTATACCGGTCCGCCTGAAACATCCATCTTCTTGAGCTTGCCGGCCGCCCAGAAAGCGACGAAGCGGCTGTCGGGCGACCAGAACGGTATGTCCCCGCCGTCGGTTCCAGCAAGCCGCTCAGCGGCAAACGAATCCAGAGAATGAACCCAAAGGTACGACTTCCCGTCTGCACCCGTGGCGCTAAACACGACCCGCTGGCCGTCCGGAGACACCGCTGGAGCATTCCAAGCGAACCAGTCGGGGGGCTGGCCCGGGATCGGAACAAGAAATCTAACGCGGCGAACCTCATTCGGTCTCTCACGGAAATGAACCAGTGCCAGAGCCAGGAAGCCGAGCGAGACGACTGCCGCGAGCGTCCAAGAGAGTAGCTCACGGTTCTTTCGGCGAGCGACTACAGGTCTGGGAATTCCGGCCTGCGAGCCCACCTCGGCGATCCACTTCAGCTCGACCAGAACGTCGTGCGCGGTCTGCCAGCGCGCGTCGGGATCTTTGGCTAGGCAGACGCGCACCACATGATCGAGAGCCGCAGGCGCTAGTGGCTGCAACGTTGAGATCAGCGGCGGTTCCGCAGTCATGATGGCTGAGATCACGCTTGCCTGGCTCTTGCCTACGAACGCCTTTCGCCCAGCGGCCATTTCGTAGATCACACTTCCCAGCGCGAAAAGGTCCGTGCGCGCATCGGCTTCGGCGCCCTCGAGCTGCTCCGGCGCCATGTATTGCAGCGTGCCCACAATAGTCCCCTCGCCGGTTAACGGCGTGGTTTGTGTAGGCACCCCCGTCATTCCCGCCGCGCCTTCTGCAGCCCGAACCTTCGCCAGCCCGAAATCCAGCAGCTTCGCGCCTGTTTTTGTGAGCATGATGTTGCCGGGCTTCAGGTCCCGGTGAATCACGCCGTGCCGGTGCGCGGTGTCCAGCGCGTCCGCAATCTGGATGGCGTACTGCAACACGTGCTCCGGTGGCAGCGGCCCTTTCTTGAGCCGATGGGCCAGCGTCTCGCCTTCCAGGTACTCCATGACGAGAAAGTCGATGCCGTCCTGGTGGCCGACGTCATACAGCGGGCAGATATGTGGATGGCTCAGGCTCGAAATCGCCTTCGCTTCTCGCTCAAAACGCTCGCGCAGTTGAGGATTGGAGAGATGCTCGGGAAGAACCTTGATGGCGACCGTGCGGTCTAGTCGTGTGTCTCGTGCTCGATAAACCTCGCCCATGCCTCCAGCACCGATCGCCGAAACAATCTCGTAAGGGCCGAGCCGGGTTGAGGGCTGGATGGCCACAGCGGTGCCGTGTAGTTTATCTCATTAGTCCGCGCGGCGTGAAGCGACACCGGCTGAATGGCTTGGGCAGCCGCAGTGCCTTTGGCCAAAACACGGGCAATCCGCGGCCATTAAGCTTTCGGAGTGATTCGACGTTGCCAAGAAATAGATGGTGTGAACAGCCCTATCGTCCACTTAACCGGATCAGCCCCGCGACAAACCGCTCACGACAGTTGCCAGGCACGGAGTCTGCCCACGGACGTCGGCGACTCAGACCTGTGCGCCTAGATCAGCGGGGGACATGTCAAAACATCGGGATCATCGCGGGAGCTGAGACGTGAACCGGGGGACATAGGCGCACTTGTTGAATGATTCTACTGCAGCGATTCTTCATGGCTCGGTGCCCATAACTCTCAACGCCCGAGAAAACGCCGCTCACGGGAATGAGCGTCGTGGCATCGCGCGCCCGCCAATGTTCTTGAGGCGGACCGGGGGCTGCGTCACATTCGCGAGGCGGGAAAGTGAGGATGATCCGAATCGCATCCTGCTGTAACCGGCATCATGGTCACTCCTTCTTCACTGTGATCCAGTGGTCAATTTGTTGTTGCAGAATATCTAGCGGCACTGCCCCGGTGCCCAACACAACGTTGTGGAATTCTTTGAGTGAGAATTTTGTGCCCAACTCACGTTTCGCCCGCTCACGCAGTTCGACGATTTTCACCTCGCCGACCATATAGGAGCAAGCTTGACCCGGTCTCACCACGTACCGCTGGACTTCCGCCACCGGGCTGCCTGCTGGATTCGGGCCCAAATAATCGATGGCCTGTTGCCGCGTCCAGTGCTTGGCATGTATCCCGGTATCCACCACCAGGCGCCGCGCTCGGAATATGGCCGCATCGAGCTGGCCGAGTAGGCCGACCGGGTCCCCTTCGTACCAACCAGACTCCGCCGCGAGCTGCTCAGCGTAGAGCCCCCATCCCTCGCCGTACGCACTGTTGCCGCCGAACACTCCATACTTTCGAAAACGGGGCAGCGTGGTGTCCTCCATCTGAAGAGCTATCTGAAAATGATGACCCGGAATCGCCTCATGGTAGGCGGTGGTGCGAAGACCAAACAGGGTAAGAGGCACGCCGAAGACCGGAAATTGAAACGTGCCAGGACGCGAGCCATCCGGGGCCGGACGAGAATACGATGGGGCTTTCGGCCCCATGAACTCTGGATAAGGCCGTGCCACAACAGCCGCCTTCGGCACACGCTCAAATAAGAGTGCGGCCCGCTTCGCGGCGTCGCCTATGGTTCGCTCAATCGCCGCCTCATACTCGGCACGGCCTTCCGAGGTTGCCGGGAACGTCGCTTGGTCGTCGCGTAGTTTGTCCATCCTGGCCCGCACAGAGCCCTCGGTCCGGCCCAGTTGGCGGAGCAAACCGTCCATCCGCTCTTCGATTTCGGCCACCATGCGCAAACCGGTTTGATGGATCTCCTCGCCTGTGATCTTTGTGGTAGTGTATTGTCGCAGCCCATAGCTATACGCTTCCACTCCGCTGGGAAGCCTCCATAGCCCGGCGTCATCGCTGGCTTTTGGCACTTCGGCTTCTAGCAGGGCCTTCGCTTTTCGCCACGCTGGATACACCCGTTCGGCCGTGATCTTTTCCGCCTCGGCGCGCAGTTCCGCCTGCTTGGGTGTGGAAATTTTCTTCACTCGCTGCATGCGTTCGGCGAAGCTGGCCACCAAAGGATTTTGTTCCGCAGGAGTAGACAGGAACACGTCGATCTGCGCGATCGCGGCCTGCAAGATGAACCGTGGCGGCCCAAGCTTCTCTCCTATCAGACGCCGGGCCTCGACGATGACCTCTTCCATGCGGGGCGCCACCTGGCTCAAGCGTGCCACGTAGTTTTCCGCGTCTCGCTCGGTGGCAACAGGATGCCGAACGGTCAGTAGCGCCGGCAGATAGGCCTGCGCTCCGTAGCTTTGCATTAGCGGGAACTGGTAGTCCTGAAACGGTTCGCCTTGTACGCGGTTGTCGAGATCCCAGGCGATGATATCGGCCGATAACCGCTGCGCATCGGTCATTTTCGAGCGGTCAAAAGAGCGAAGCTCATTCAGACCCTTGCGTATCAGGCGGCGTTCGGCATCGCGCTGTTGCAAGGTCTGAGGCTCGATTTGGCGCTCGAAGGCGTCTTGTTCAGCTCCGCTAAAGTAGCGTGCGGACGCGGCCTCGTCGGTGTGGAAACGCATCCATTCGTCGGTGAATGTGCTAAAAAAATCGTCGATAGTGCGCTCCGGCGCCGGCATGAGCCGAGCAAGCAGGAGGGTGGCGGAGATCGCACAAATGAGCCGCATGGGGGGATCTTAACACTCTTCGTAAAGTTCCAAACCTATAGCCATCCGGAATGTATGGCCCGAACCCCAATCGGGCAGACCCGGTAAGTCGACCAGCGTCCGGGAGCAATTTCCTGGGTTGTGCAGATCGATCCCGTGAAACGCCGGTCACGTCCAAACCCCTGCGCATGGCATCATTGGCAGCGGTTCGGAATGGATCGCGACTTCCCGAGACTGATGTAGAATTTCGCCCGTAATTCCTCGACCATCAGGCACTTGCCGCCAAAGGAGGTAGCCTGGCGCCAGCCTGCGATTTGATCATGAATCGCATGGGATACCGCCATTAGCTATCGGACACTCTTACCAGGCTTGTTTCGCTGAGAACCGGTCGCTATTTGGATGCCGATTTCACACCCATCCGCCGCCTGACTTCGCTCCGCATGGATTCAGCTTCATCGGCGGTAAATCGCAAATATCCACGATCATCGTCCCGTAGTCCTTTTTCCGTCCACCGGGCTCGCATGACGCCAGCCACCGAATGGGCAGGGGATCCGAGCAGGAGGTGGCCCAGCTCGTGGGCCATGGCGAGTCCGAGAAGATCGGCGAAATTTGTGGTGCCAAAAACGGCGCGCTCTCTTACGTCGTCGGCCAGCACCACGGCGTCGCCATTCTCGAATGAAAGGCAGAAGCCCAATGTTTCGGAACTGCTGGGCCGCTTCCCCGCCATGGCGCGCGGCCAGAGCCTCAACTGGAGACTAGAAGCGGCATTCCACTTCAGACTAGGCACGTTTTCGTCGACGTCTGCAGCCAGCAGACCGGTTGTCCAGGTAAGTTGAATTCCAGCGTAGCCAAAGATGCGCTCCGCCGTCCGCTCTGCCTGGCTGAGTTCACTGGGCGACAGATTGATGCCGTTGTATACCTTTACGGTGACTTGTAGCTCGGTTACCGTTTCAGAAGCCGACTTCAGAGACGGTGCGTTTTTTTCGGTAGCCCAAGAGTGCGAACAAATCAGAAACAAAACCGAGACTTCTCTGAGCCCGCCCACCTGCTCCTCCGCCACGGGTTGCGTGGTGAGGGCAACCTTAAGCGAGCCGTGCCGACACTCTGATACAGGCGACGGTGGTATTTCGGTGATATCGGTGTGACAAACTAAGCCATTGAAAAGAAAACGCTGGACAAGCCTACGGGTACGGGATGTTATTGTGGTACACTCCTAAGAACGCTTTTTGATGTGCCCTCCTGGAAGCACCCGTTTCATCCGTTTTGCGTCGTTCCAATTGGACCTGCGCGCCGGTGAGTTGCGCCGGAACGGAGTCAAGATCCGGGTGCCCGATCAATCCATTAAGGTCTTGGCCATGCTCGTCCAGGATCCCGGTGAGGTTGTCACGCGCGAGGATCTGTATCAAAAGCTTTGGCCGAACGGCACCATTGTCGAGTTCGACCGCAGCATCAATGCCGCCATCAAACGCCTGCGACAGGCATTGGAGGATTCTGCCGAGGAGCCTAAGTTCATCGAAACCTTGCCAAGGCGGGGGTATCGGTTCCTCCTTTCGGTGGAACGTGTGGGCGGTGAGGAGCCCCTAGCTGCTTCTGCCCCTGAGCCCGCCACCAGGGAACCTGTGCGGCAAAGGGTTTCCCACTATCGCGTGGTCAGAAAATTGGGCCAAGGCGCCATGGGGGTTGTATATCTGGCCGAAGACACCAGATTGGGGCGATCGGTAGCACTCAAATTCCTGCCCGAAGAGCTTGCGGATGACCCGCAATCGTTGGAGCGCTTCGAGCGCGAGGCTCGTGCAGCCTCGGCCCTCAATCATCCGAATATCTGCACTCTGTATGATATCGGCGAAACCGAGGGGCGCCGCTTCCTTGCGATGGAATACCTGGAAGGACAGACGCTCGCAGATCGCGTTGCGGCCAAACCGTTCCAGGTGGATGAGCTACTCGATCTGGGTATTCAGATTGCGGACTCTCTGGAGGCTGCACACTCGAAGGGGATTACCCATCGTGATATCAAGCCGGCCAACATCTTCGTCACAAATCGAGGGCAAGCCAAGATCATGGACTTCGGCCTTGCCAAGCAGTCCGCTGACAGGGTCACGCTTAGCAAGGCACAGCGTTCTCAAGCCGCAACAGTAGCCCTGACTGAGGATTTGGTAACGCATCCCGGTACAACAGTTGGCACGGCTGCCTACATGTCGCCAGAGCAGGCTCGCGGAAAAGAGGCGGATGCGCGCACGGACTTGTTCTCGTTCGGCGTGGTGCTGTACGAGATGGCCACCGGCCGGCGGCCGTTTCAAGGGAACACGACGGCGGTTGTGCTTCACGCGATTCTAAGCGAGGCACCCGTCTCGCCTGTGCAGTTACGGCCGGACTTGCCAGCCGAACTGGAACGCATCATCGAAAAGGCATTGGAGAAGGACCGGGAAGTGCGCTACCAGCACGCGGCCGAAATGCGCGCAGATCTGAAACGGCTGAAGCGAGCCATCGAATCCCGGCCGTCTGTTATGTCCGCGACCACCGCGGAGCAGCACGCAAAGCCAGTGGTCCGGCGGAATTGGCTCTGGGCAGGCTTGAGTGTGACGGTCGCGCTAGCAGCAGTCATCACTGCCGGAGTGTGGTTGGCCCGCTCGATGGCGAGGACGTCCGACGCGGCGCTCGTTGAAGTTCCACTCACGATCGAAAAGGGTTTGGCAGGCCATCCGAGTTTCTCGCCCGACGGGAACCAAGTGGTGTACTTCCAAATATCAAACTCAAACTACAGTAGTCTTTACATCAACATCATCGGCTTACCCGGTCCCCCGAGGCGTCTGACCACGCAACCGGGCTATGACTTCAGCCCCGCTTGGTCCCCAGACGGCCGTTACATCGCATTTCTCAGAACTAAGGTCTCTCGAGGGCCGAACCTGATTTTTGGAAGCGGGAAAGCTACACTGCTGCGGATTCCGCTCACTGGCAGTCCGGAACAGATGCTGGCGGAAGTCTCGGGACCAGAAGATATCAACACTTGGCCTGGCCCCTATCTGGCGTGGTTCCCCGACGGGCGCTGGCTGGTCACGGTGGATCGTGTCTCACCTGGGGAACCCCACGGCCTGTTTCTGCTATCCGTCGACACTCACGAGAAGCAGAGGCTCACGATGCCCCCGCCGGGAAGCGGTTATGACGACGGGCCGGCTCTTTCGCCGGATGGGCGCTGGCTGGCCTTTAGCAGAGGTGGGGGCATCAGCCACCTTTATCTACTCGAGCTGTCTGACGACCACAAACCGAAAGGTGAGCCCAGGCAGATTACGTTCGAAGAAGGCCATGCGACCAATCCGGTTTGGATGCCGGACGGGCGAGGCATTGTCTTTGATTCGGGCCCTACCGAAGGTGCAGGGCTATGGCGAGTCGCTGTTTCCGAAGGGCGTCCTGGCACGCCGCAACGGCTGCCCTTTAGCCACGCCATTTATCCGGCAGTTTCCAGCCATGGGCAACGTCTCGTATTCGTCCGCGGTATGGGCGGGGGTTATGAAATCCGGAGGATTGTAACATCCGCCGGCGGCCAGAGGGTCATAAGAACAGATAAGCTCATCTCGTCTATATACTCGGATGAGGATCCAGCGTACTCCCCGGACGGTAAACGGATTGCCTTTAAGTCAAACCGCTCGGGGAGGTTTGACATCTGGGTGTGCAACAGCGATGGCTCCAATGCCATGCCTCTGACATCATCGGTCGGGTGAGCTCGATGACCCCGCACTGGTCCCCGGATGGCCAGTTCATCATGTTCGGCGCGGAGGTCGAAGATCGTGGAGAACTATTCCTTATCAACGCGCAAGGCGGAGCTCCGAAACGTCTCATGGCTGATTCGTCATGGGGGAAATTTTCGAGAGATAACGGTAGTTTCTCACGCGATGGCAAATGGATCTACTTTGACTCGGAACGCGGCGGTAAGTCGCAGATCTGGAAATTACCGGCTGATCCCAATGCGAGAGACCGCAAGGCGATCCAGGTGACATGGAACGGCGGACGTAATCCGATTGAGTCTCCGGATGGCAAGCATCTCTATTACCTGAAGACCGGCGAGGCAGCCGATGCAGAGCGGCTGATGAAGGCTCCAGCAGCGGGCCGGGAGGAGACCGAGGTGCTACCGTCGGTGTTCCGAGCCAACTTCGCGGTAGCGGAAGAGGGGATCTATTTCGTTCCGGGGTCGAGTGGAAATCAGTATTCGATTCAGTTCCTTAGCTTTTCTTCCCGGAAAATCACGCGCATGGCGGACATCGAAGAGCCTGTGTGGGGTTTCCCAGTGTCACCGGTTGACAAGGGTGGCACGCGTTCGCTTCTGTACACGCAGGGCCGCTGGAGGGACTGGAACCTTATGCTAGTAGAAAATTTTCGATGATATGCGACTGTGCACACGCACCTAGTAACGGGAGCCAACAAGGTTTGATAGAGCGGATGGGAAAATTCGGCGTTGCCCATTGGCCTTGCCGCGTGTTACTGGCGATAACTTCCATCCAACAATCCAGATTTCTCCCGTGAAACGCCGGTCACGTCCGAAGCGATGACTCCATCCGAGGGTGCGGCATCATGAGTGGAACGAAGACTTCACGCGACTGTTAATCGCCTCGAGAGCCGTTCGGGAATTGAAGTATCACGGAGCCAGGGGGTGGGGACGAATTTTTGTCAACTCAAACCTTGCACGGTGAAGAGGTCAGAGAGAATGCGGCGGGCGCCGTATACATATGCCCGACCACTAAGCTTGATCACGATGTGATCGATTAGATGTATCCCGGCTGGATCAAGCGGCATTAGTTCCTTCCAAGGAATCCTCCGGCCCGTTGCCACGTCCAGCTTGTCCACCTTTGCAGGTACGTCTCCGTAGCGATACACAAATAGGAATCGACCGTCGCTGCTCCAACTGATCGGCACATCACCCATCTGATAACCCGGAATGAGCCGTTCCTGTGCCCCTTCGACACTGAACATGTAGCCTCTCTTGTCCGGCCCTACACCAGCTACTCTTTCACCAACGGGAGAGGGAGCGAACGCGGCACTAGTTCCTTCCGGGGAAATCCCCTTTAGAGCGCCAGTCGGTAGATCATCTACCATAAAGAGCCTCACGCCGTGGCCAGGCTCGTAGCCTGAAAAAATAAGGCGCTTCCCGTCTGGAAACCAGCGCGCACCAATCTTATTGATGGACTCATTTGCCAGCGGCTCGATTCGCCCCGCCCGTGTCGGCAGCAACACAGCATGCGAGAGGGCGCCTGGAGAGTTGGCGAGCGCCCACCGAACATCCGGTGAAAGCGCCAAGCCGTTCCCCTCTCCAAGTCGAACCGCAGGCGAGGCATCCATTCGGCGGAAGAATACGCTGTAGTTCCTCGCGGCACCGACTTCGGTGAACAATAGTTCCATTCCGTCCAGTGACAGGTCGGCAGGATATGACCAGTCCAGCCAGGAAAAATCGCGCTCCTCCGTGTCAGCCGGAGCCGTCCCATAGATTCCCCGGCGTCGAACATCACGTGCTAACAATACCCGTCCGTCCGATGCAATATCGTGCAGCGTCAGGCAGCTCATGTCGCGAAAAACCAGTCGCTCATGGCTAGACAGATCGACGGCATAGAGCCCACGAATATTGTTATCGCGAGCACCGCTGAACCACACCTCTCTGCCCTGGGGCTGCCACGCCAGACCCTGAACTGTGCTCCATCCGCTTGAGAGAACTCTATACCTACCCAATAGGTCGACTATGGCGACCGAACCCAAGTCATCCTCTTGCAATGGATGATCGAGAAACGCAATCTGGTCCCCAGTTGGCGAGAAGCGTGGATGGCTTATCCAGCCGCCTGTCTGATACAGAACGTGATCGATCGGATATTCCAGCCGACTCTGCCCGCCTACTACACGGACAATTCCTAACTCATGCTCTTTTGAAGACCAGTCTGCCCAGACAACTTCTTCGAGGATCTCGCGTGGAGCCCCTCCGGCCTCCGACACGCGAGCCAACGTGCCGATCATCGAGAACAACTGAATCGGGTGGGCATTCAAGAGTACGGCGATTTCTCCTTCAGAGGAGACAGCTAGCAGTTCGGTGTTTACCAATCCCCAAGGCTGCGATTCAGGACCTGCTGGCCTTGTGGTAAATATTCGGTTCGGTGTTCCTTGCCACGCAGCACTGTACATGACGGTCTCGCCACCGGGAGTGAACCGCGCGCTCCGGAGCATGCCCCGCTCGAACGTTAGCTGGTGAAACGATGGCACCGGATTTCGCCACACCAACTTTCCCAATAACAGTCCGATCAGCAGCGTCACGATAACGATGAGTAACGCCATTAGCGCCGAATTTCGATAGGCAGAAAGGCGGACCACTTGTACGGCGGGGATTTGAGACGCACGCGCACCAAGCGTTCGTATTTCCCCTTCAGGAGCAGCGTGGCTGGACGATTCGTCTCGCCTCAGCCGTTTCAGGTCCGTGCGAATCTCGGCAGCGGTCTGATAACGAAGCTCGCGATCCTTTTCAAGTGCTTTCCCAACGATTTCGTCCAGCTTGGAAGGTAGTTTGGCATTCAATGCGAGAGGGGGTGTTGGTGGCCGGTTGAGAATGGTTTCGTGAATGATTCCTGCCGTTTTCCCGGAGAACGCCTGTCGGCCGGTGGCCATTTCGTAGAGCAAGGCCCCGAGACTGAATACGTCGCTACGCGCATCGAGTTCCTCACCCCGGACTTGTTCCGGTGACATATACGCCAGGGTTCCCAGCGCCGCGCCCGGACTGGTGAGCATCTGTTCGGTGGCCGCATCTGTGGGTATGTCGGTTTTACATGCTTCCGGCGCCAGCTTGGCCAGCCCAAAGTCGAGAATCTTGGTCTGACCGCGGGTGGTGACGAAGATGTTCGCTGGTTTGATGTCACGGTGAATGATGCCTTTTGAGTGAGCCGCCTCCAATGCGTCTGCAATCTGAATCCCCAGATCCAGCAGCTCGTCCAGTTTGATCGGCTTCCCTGCGATTCTCTGCCGCAGCGTCTGCCCTTCCAAGTACTCCATGGTGAGGAATGGCCGGCCATCCACTTCGCCTATGTCGTGCAGAGTGCAGATGTTCGGGTGATTCAGCGCTGATGCGGCGCGAGCTTCGCGCTGGAACCGTTCCAGAGCATCTCTGTCTTTGGAGAATTCATCGGGCAAGAACTTCAGGGCAACTAGCCGGCCCAGGCGCGTGTCCTTAGCCTTGTAGACCACACCCATGCCGCCTTCGCCGAGCTTTCCGATGATTTCGTAATGCATGATACGCCGGCCGACCACTGGACCTCCAAATAATAATCGGAGTCTAAGATCTGATTTAGTTTACCGCCGGCTCAATTGTCGGGCAATGCGGAATGGAGGCACCGGGACCACGATCCCGAGTCGCCCCATTTCTTGGGGAAGACTATCGAGATTCTGTAGCCACGATTTCAACTCCCGTGAAACGCCGTAGCCAGAAGTAGACCCGCTTAGCGGCGCCCAACTCGGCACCGCGCTGGCAACGCACCTTTCCTGATACCCATAGTCGCTACTCGTTGCTTGGTGATCTGGCTCAAACCCAGAGGCCATGTGCTTGCCGTAAGGGAACCGATTTTGCACAGTGGGCACCACGCATCGCGTAACGTGCCGATGTAAGCTTCCATCCAGATCTCATCACGACGCTACGAGGAGCAGTTAATTGAGCGCGCGGTGAAACAGAGGAATCACCCGGAAATATTCAGCTTTGGCGAAAAGTGATTAAAGTTCTGAACAAAGAAAACCAATTAACATAACTGGCTATCCGAGTCTCCCGTAATCCGGCGGGATACGGGGCGACGCGGTCGGGAACAGAACCGCGGGACCGCTGTCACTGTCCGGCCGGAGCCGCTACGATGCGGCCACGAAGGCGGACGGTGAGAGGTAACACGCCTGCGATCAGCAACGCGACCGCCAGGATCCCAAAGCCGGACCTGAACGAGTGGGTTCGTGCCGCCAGGAACCCAACCAAAGACGGACCGAGAAAGCCCCCGAGCCCCGCCGAGACACAGTTGATTGTGCCGGTAGCCATCGCCGCAGCAGAATCACAAAGAAAAGCGGAGGGCATGGCCCAGAAGCTAGGCAAAAAGGCGAGCAGGCTGGCGGCGGCAATTGAGAATAGGAATAAAGAAGGGAGGAACCCCCAATCCGCCACGCTAAGCACCAGCAACGCAGCCGCAGTCACCCAGAGCGGGATCGTCGTGTGCCAGCGCCGTTCAGATGTGCGGTCGGAATGCCAACCGTTCACCTGCATGGCAACAAAACCAATCACATTAGGCAAGGCCACCAGCAGGGTTACTCTGAAGTCGCTCAGCCCTGACAAGCGCTTCAGCATGGTGGGCAACCAAAAGGCCAAAGCGTACGCCGACCCGTTTTGCGCGAAGTGCAACGCAGTCAAGATAAGAACGTCGCGATTCCGGATCGCCTCCCACACGGTATAGGAGCCGACGGATTGTTTCGCCCGCCTCTCGCTCTCCAGTTGTACGATAACCCACTGCCGCTCAGCGGGGGGCAACCACTTTGCCTGATGCGGCCAATCGGACAGATAAAACCAGGTCATAACGCCGAAGAAGAGCGCGGGCAGACCTTCCGCAATGAACAACACCTGCCAACCTCGCAGGCCGAACCAGTGGAAACCCAGCAGCAATCCCGATATTGGGGAACCGACGGCGAACGCCAAGGGAATGGCCGCCATGAAACCGGCAATTGCCTTGGCGCGATCTTGGTAGATGAACCAGTGCGTCAGATAGACGATGATCCCGGGGAAAAATCCCGCCTCCGCTAATCCCAGCAAGAACCGCATCGTATAGAACTGCTGTGGTGTGCGGATGAAGGCCATCCCGATCGTGACGATCCCCCAAGAGACCATGATGCGCGATAGCCAGCGCCGTGCACTCCAACGCTCTATGATGATGGTGCCTGGAATTTCCAAAATGACGTAGCCGAGGGAGAAGATGCCCGCCCCGAAGCCGATTACGCTATAGTCAAAGCCGAGATCGTGCGGCATTTGCAAGGCCGCAGTGGCAAGATTGTTGCGATCCAGGTAAGCAATTACGTACATCAGGAGCACATACGGCAGAAGGCGCAAGGCAATCCGACGCCGGGCGCGGCGGGAAACGTCATCGGCGATGAGGGTTGGTACAGACAAGTTCATTTCTCGAAGATCGGATTAGTTGGGCAGATCAGGCAGCCCGAAAGATTACGCAATGATATCCTGTATTCCGTAATGAATATTTTCACCATACGACCATCGCACGCAGGTGACGATAATCTCGGCAGCGAACTGTCGCTTCTGGAACAGAACTCCCCGGCAAGACCCCATCCGCTCACCCTACCAGATCCCCAGCGCTGAAGTTGCAACACTTCCGCCTGATACATGCAGTCGCGCCTTCCATGTGAAACAGATTTTCTAAACCCGTCGGGCCCGAGGTCGAATCCCCCCCAACCTGGTCCTAGAGACCGATTGATTAGGTGGATGGTTGGGCTGTGGCTGTTCGCAACACCTATCCGTCAAAGGGTTCTGACGCCGCGCTTCGCCCCCCTATAAATCCTTTACATGCGGAGCTTCTGGTGGTAGGTCGGGTATTCAGGCTTTTTGTACTTCGGAAGCGGGCTCTTTTTGAGCTGGTCGAGAATCACTTCAACAGCCTTTTCAAGCTGCGGATCGTGACCCTGCCGGACCAACGCAGGATCCATGTCTACCTCGATGTCCGGCGTAATGCCGTGGTTTTCTACTTCCCAATCGCCTTGTAAACCGTAAATCGCTACGCGCGGCGCTGTTACGCCGCCTCCGTCGATGAGTTGCGGATAATCATAGATACCCACCAGCCCGCCCCAGGTTCTTGTACCGATGAGCGGCCCGATTCCTGCCTTGCGGAAGTACCACGGCATGGCGTCACCGCCCGATCCCGCGAATTCGTTCACGATCATGACCTTGGGCCCGTAAATTGCGCCGGCGGGGCTGGAGAAATCATGTCCCTCGCGCGCAGTGATGAGGCTCATCAACGGCCGCCGCAGGTGGTCGATGATGGCCTGCCTCCAGAGACCACGTCAGGGACGCTGGGCTCATACACGATATCCATCGAACTGGTCCACGATGGGTTCGTGCTGCACGGCGATCCCGATAGGCATCTGAGTAAGCGCGTTTTGACCTCGTTTTACGGCGACCAGACGGGACTTATTACGTACGCGTATAGCCAAAGAATTCATGCGGCGTAGCTGTAATACTTCAGCAGGCCACCGAGCCGCTCCCCACAATGTACGCGGCATCGGGGCCGGTGCTGTCCAACTTCGTGACGCGGGAACAGGAGCACGTTGTCCTTACCTTGATGATTTCGCTCCGCGTGAAAATGCTCCATGAATTCGTTCAGCGCGCGGCGCAACGACGCTTCGCCGAACAAGATCAGCTTGGACAAGCACTCCTGTTTGGCAGAACGAACCCAGCGCTCCGCATAAGCATTCAAATTCGGTGACCGCACCGGCAGTTGAAGCGGTTTTATGCCGCCCGCCGCCAATGTCGCTCGGAACAAGGGGCAGAACTTGGTGTCCCGATCATGCAATGCGTAGCGGCGCTGATCCAGAAATCCCCAGGTCTCGCCGGTTGCATTGCGGGCGATCTGTTGCATCCATGCTTGGTCAGGGTGCGCGCGATCCCGGCCAGGCTAACCCGGCGACTCCCCAGATGCATGAAGAACAATAGGTAGTACGTCACCAGCCCACGCCAAGTAAGGACCTCGACCGTGAAGAAGTCGATCCCTGCCAGCTCCGCCATATGCTCCCAATACATTGAACTGGGACCTGTGGGTCGGCCTCGCGCCCATGCAGTCCTTCCACCGCAATCTTCATCCGTACAGCTGGCATTGGTTCTGGGACTTCGGCAACGGCGAGCTGGGAAATAACGGCGTTCACGCCATCGACGTGGCGCGATGGGGACTGCACCGCGGGTTGCCTTCCAAGATCTATTCCACTGGCGGGCGCTTTGGCTACAAAGACCAGGGTCAGACCCCCAACACGCAACTGGTGACTTACCAGTTCGACGACGGAGTTGAGCTGGTAGCGGAAATTCGAGGTCGCTACACCAATCGCGAAGGCGACGTCAGCTCGGGATTGATGTTCTATGGCTCGAAAGGGTACATGATCTCGGACCCCCATTCGGAAGGCTTCAAGGTTTTTCTCGAGGGCAGAAGGACTCCCGAGCCCGACTTGGGCAAGCTCGAAGACGTGGATCGTGCGGGTGACGAGGAGATATCACACTTCCAGAATTTCTTCGATGCGGTGCGTGCCGGCAAACGAGATGTGCTCACGGCTGAGATCAATGAAACGTACCTCTCGACCGCGTTCTGCCTGCTAGGAAACATCTCGTACCGTTTGAAACGGGAGCTGCATTTCGATCCGGCGGCCAATCGCTTCATTGGCGATCGCGAGGCGGATGAGATGCTGAGAGATCAGTACCGCGCCCCTTTCTCTGTGCCGGATCGTGTCTGACAAGCCTTGAGGATTCGAGGGATGAACCTCACGCACGTTCGCGTGCCGCTGGTGGAGCCGTTCCGCATCAGTTCAGGCGCGGTTTCGGACAAAGACGCCAATATCGCGGCAAAGCCAGCGATCACGACGAAAGACCTGTACTTGAAGATCTTTTGATATCGGATTGCCTGGCCCATAAGGCCCCCTCATACTACATCAACAATCAACTCAGCAGCGTTGGAACCACAAGACACCAAAGAACTCACTGACGGTCACGGGAGGCTAAGAAATCCCGAGTGTGGCAGGCTTCCGATTAGCCTCCAGTTGCTCAGATTCGCCTCACGTCTATCACAAAAGCTATCACACCGTGTCACGGACCGATCCTCCAGGCTCGATTGCCTGGAGGATCACGGAAGCAGTTTGCTGAATGAAAGCCAACGACTCGGTAAGCGTTGCCCTGTCGCCGGCGTGGAGCTGGATGTAGTCGCTGCTCGATGTGTTCGAGTCGAGTCCGATGCCGGAACAGACTACGAATGCCACGGCTTCGGCCTCTGTCTCACGAACCGTGTGCGTGGTCTCCTTCCGCCGGTCACCGCGATGCAAAAGCTCGTGGGCGACCTCATGAACGAGGACGGCGAAATGTTCGGCGGGAGCTAGATCCGGCAGCAGCGTGATCTTACCGCCGGACGAGATACCCCTGGCCGGGGCTATTTTGCCGTCGTATTCGAGTGCGATCTGCTGGCCGGCAACGAACTGCTTCAGCTGCTCGATGTAGCCATGCGGGTCGCCCTTCACAGTGGCGAATTCCGGCAACGGCTCACCATCGGTCTGGCTGATGTCTTATATAGAGAATCGGTCGTTTTTTCAACGCGTTTTTCCATTGTGGCTGGCTATCAGACCGGGATCGCGCGCGCTTTGACACCACCGGCGAATCGCTGACCTCACGTCGGACAGGCTTCGGACAGGCTGATAAACTCTGCGCCGTCACGCTGGATCTATCCCGGAATGCCAGCAAAAGTCAGCAACGCGCGTTGCACGGCAAAGTGGAGCCGACTTTCTTCACCTTGATTGTTTTAAGCCACACAACGTCGCAGCCTCGACAAGCTTGGTCGAGAGAGCTTTGGAGGGCCGCTGCCGGGCGCGTTGCGGCCACGAAGTTACGAAAAACGTAAAGACGCGAGCGACAAAAGCGGTGCCCCTTGACATTCCGTTTTGGCAGGTTGATTATTAAGCGGGTTCGCCTCATCCTGGGAAGCGCCTCGCTGCGAGGCGTTACCGGAGGCGCTGACTAACCTTTCAGGCGCGGTCCTCCGTACTTTTTGGCTTGTGCCTGCCCCACCGGAACCGCAATCAAAGAGGCATTATGTCCGCATACAAGACACTCGCTCGTCGTTGGACTGAGGAAATCTGGAACCAAGGAAACATGGCAACGATTGATGAGATCGTAGCCGCCGATTATGCCCAGCACATCCCACTCATCAGCGACGTGCATGGGATCGACGCACTGAAGCAATACGTAGCCACTCAACGGAAGGCGTTTCCCGATGGTCGGTACACCGTGCTTGATTTGATTGAAGAAGGAGACCGGGTGGCGGAACGCTGGACTTTTCGTGGTACGCAAAGGCAAGAGTTTCTCGGTATTGCAGCCACGAATTCGGCCGTGGAGACGACAGGAACGAGCACGTTGCGCCTCGCTAACGGAAAGGTTGCAGAGCAATGGGTTCACTGGGATTCCCTCGGATGGATGCAGCACGTCGGGGCCGTACCCACAGCGCTCATCCGGCGTTGGACCGAGGAAGTCTTCAATCAAGGCAACCTAAACGTGATTGAAGAGATTTGGGCGGAGGATGCAGTCTTTAGCGGTACGCTAATACCCGAGGTGCGGGGTCCTCACGCCGTGAAGCAGGTAGTGACGGCAATCCGGGCGGCGTTCCCGGACATTCATTACTCGCTTGTGGGTGAGCCGGTGGTTCAGGGAGATCGGTACTCATGCCGTTGGCAGTCAACCGGTACACACACCGGCGAGTTTATGGGTGTTGCTCCGACGGGAAAGCATTTTACCCAAACCGGGACCAGCACCGTCCGCATGAAGGGAGGAAAAATCGCTGAACACTATGGCGAGTGGGACGCCCTGGGATTCATGCAACAACTCGGTGTCGCCCCGGCCGTTGGCCGGCTAGTGCCTGCCGTTGCGGCTGCTGGCAGGTAGGCAAATTCAACGTTCGGCGGAAATGAAGGGGAATCAAACGTTCGATGCCGAGGTTCGGGGTTCATCTGCAATTGAACGGTACGTGGGATTTCGGGAAACCACGTTTAGTGTGACGGTCTTGCAGTGTCGCGGTTTGGTCTTCTTCTGTTCTGACCGGGGATTCCGCTCCTAACGGTAGACTGAGCCTACTCTGTTATTCCGTTATCGTGAACCGACCCTGGTCTCGCTGAAACCAGTTCAACACCCGCAGGGCGCGCAGCGTGTTCCATCGGCTCGGCCGTCCTTCGCCTTCGTCCATCTCGACGGGCATCACCCCGGGATACCTGGTTTCCAGCGGCCACAGCCCATCGCCGTCACGCCTCGATGCGACCAGTTCGATAGCCTCGGCCATCCGTTCATCGTAACCAACGCCGGCGCTGCACAGATATTCGAGCTCTCTAAGCACGTCGTAGTGCCACCACGTCCGGAACGCGAAGCGCGTCCACTCGGAGCCGCCCTTTGCGATCTCGCTCGTGCAATCGCGGGCGGCCAGTAGCAGGTCGGGGTAGATCCAGGGGCCACCAGGCGGCCGTTGCGAACCGCGCCGGGATCGATGCCATAGCCCAATTTCAGTGGGCCGGCCAGTGGAATTTCCTGCTCGGGTCCAGAGGGAATACCGGCTTGGAGCGG
>Ga0335081_10004157_pt1 | contig 22839 bp, 7 predicted proteins | sample Lox_Sample_35_FD_206713 | JGI IMG/M metagenome (GOLD analysis project Ga0335081, IMG submission 206713) | Soil microbial communities from Loxahatchee National Wildlife Refuge, Florida, United States - Lox_Sample_3.5 | ecosystem: Environmental > Terrestrial > Soil > Wetlands | place: USA: Florida...
AAGGTCTCAATCGCATTGTCGAGCGGCGAATTATATGAGAACCTCCTCAAACGGGAAAAGGAACTGGAGCTTTTGTCCGGGGCACGTGTCCAAGCGCAGGAAGAGGAACGGAGGAGGATATCAAGGGAAATCCACGACGGGCTGGGCCAGCTCCTCACGGCGATCAAACTGAACCTGGAAATTCTTGAGGACTCGTTACCGGCTCACGATGAAGCGCGCAGCCGCGTGGGGGAATCAAAACAATTGCTCGACAACGTGTTAAAAGAGGCGCGGGAGATTTCTTATAACCTGATGCCAAGTGTGCTCGACGATTTTGGTCTGGGTCCAGGCTTGCAGTCGCTTTGCGAGCAATTCTCCAAGCGGGCAAGCCTGAAGATATCCTTCCACGAGCACGGGTTGAAAGAACGGCTAACGCCGGACGTGGAAATTGGACTGTATCGGATTGTGCAGGAAGCGCTCAACAATGTGGTGAAACACGCCGAAGCGAAGGAAGTTGAGGTTCAGATCGTTCGTCATAAGAACAGGCTCCGGGTCACTATCGAGGATGACGGGATTGGAATCTCCGGTGGTTTGCCGACACAAAAGGACGTCGAAAGCGGCGGAACGGGCCTGGTGAGCATGAGGGAACGTGCTAGTTCCTTTGGCGGGACATTCTTAATTGACTCTTCTCCCGGGAAGGGCACAATGATCAACGTCGAAATTCCAATGAAAGAGGCCTGATCGACCATGGACAAGATCAGAATTGTGCTGGCGGATGATCACGAGCTTGTCAGATCAGGCCTCATCAAGCTGCTTGAGACCTACAAGGACCTGGCAATTGTCGGCGAGGCGGGAGACGGATTGGAAGCAGTCGAGAAGACGAAAAAACTGAATCCCGACGTTCTTATTATCGACCTCTCCATGCCGAAGCTTTCCGGGATTGAAGCGACCAAAATTGTGCGGAAAGAGTGTCCCAATGTTGCCGTTCTCGTGCTGACGATGCACCATAATGAGGAGTATGTGTATCAAATTTTCAAGTCTGGTGCTGGAGGATATATTCTGAAGGAGGCGGGCAAAGAAGAATTGGCGAACGCGATTCACGTGGTTGCCAGGGGAGAAAAATACTTCAGTTCACGGGTCTCAGAAATCATGGTGAACGGTTTCTTGCGCAAGAGATCGGGCCACGATGAGCGAGTGCCAGCCGATGTGGAAGACTCCAGTATCGAGCTGACGAAACGGGAGAAGGAGGTTCTATCGCTCATTGCAGAGGGACTGAACAATCAGGAAATCAGCGAGAAACTCTTCATCAGTCCCCGCACGGTTGACACACACCGAACAAACATCATGCAAAAGCTGGACATTCACGACGCTGCCAATCTGGTGAAATTTGCCATCGAACACGGTTTTTCCACCAAGTGATTTGAAACACATTTTTGTGACGTTCTGCGAACGCCTGTTGTTCCGCCCGTTCTGCTGAAAATTCCCGGTTTTTTCAAATCCTGCCACCTGTCACCGTTCTATTTTCTACGGTGATCACCGTACATTTCTACGCTGATCGCCGTACGTCGTAAAAATACGCCCCGCAATCGATTCATCCCGCGTGTCTCTTCGGTAATTTTTCTCACGCCACGCATCAGATAAGTCCAACAAGTCCTTGAAAGGGAATGCCATGAAGCGGATCAGAGTACTGATCGCCGACGACCATCGCGACTTCCGCAAAGTCCTTCACGATTTCCTCAATCACCTTCCGAATGTTTCTGTAGTCGGGGAAGCCTGCGACGGCGATGACGCAGTCGAACAGGTGGGGAGACTAAGCCCCGACGTGGTCTTGATGGACATCCAGATGCCGCACAAGAACGGTCTGGAGGCAACGAAGATCATCAAAGACCGGTGGCCGGCCACGAAAGTGCTCATCGCAACGATGAACGATGACCTGGCCTATCGAGCTCAAGCAGAACAAGCAAAGGCCGATGGATTCATTGTGAAGTCGGACATGATGCCCAGCCTGCAAGAGACATTTGCTCCCAAGCCTTCCAAAACCATTCCTGACATTCAACACAAGCCAATAAACAAACCCAATCACTAATCCCAACGGAGGTATCAATGAACAAAATCAAAATTCTTCTCGTGGACGATCACGACAGTTTTCGCCGTGTCCTTGCGTCTTTTCTGCGGGCCCAGCAGGGCGTGGAGCTCGTGGGCGAGGCCATTGACGGCGATGATGCAATTGAACAGTCGAACCGACTCTCGCCGGATTTGGTGTTGATCGATGTGCATATGCCGCGACGAAACGGCGTGGAAGCGACGCGGACGATCAAAGGGCTCAACCCACGTACAAAGGTCATTATGATGTCCGTGGATTCAAGCGAGAGTTATCAGCGAAGTGCGTTGCAGATCGCTGACGCCTATATCCCGAAGATATCCATCAAGGAAAACCTTTCGTTCATCCTTGGCAACTTCGCACACCCCGAACAAGGACAAATGGCGGTTGCCTGACAAAGCCGATGACGAAAACGAAGTACAACATTCGGTTCTAAGTTGAAATGCTTTAGGGCCATATCGCTCTCGCTCCTTTGTCTGCTCCTCGCAGTCCAGGCTGTTGTATTTGCCCAAACCACGTACACGTGGCAAGGAACAGCCGGGGCTTCGTGGGCCGTTTCGACCAACTGGACGCCAACCCGCACGACGCCGGCCACGAATGACGTCCTGGTCTTTAACGGTGGCGGGGCGGAGAGCGCGACTGCAGTGCCAACACAGACGATCGGTCAATTGATCATCTCTGGCAACACGTCGGTCACGTTAACGAGTGGCACGGGAACGCTGACGCTGTCCATTGGTCAGGGCGTTGCTGGAACCGACCTCGACGTCCAATCTGGCTCATCGCTTACTCTTGCAAACGGCGGAACGGCGTTCACGGTCAATTATGCCGGAACGAGTACTACAGGGAGCATCGCAGGCCAGCTCACGATCAATACCGGAGTCACATGGAATACCACGACGGGAACAACTCCCACGACCTCCGTTACCAGTACCGTTGTCAATGCTGGAACCGTTACAGGTTCAGCAGCAACACTCACCTTTGCAAACGGCGGAACATATCAACACAACGAAAATGGCGGAACGATCCCGACTGCAACATGGAATGCTGCATCGACTCTTCTCGTGACAGGTACCGCCGGAACTGCTCCGACCGGCTTGAGCCAGTCGTTTGGCAACGTCACTTGGAATGCCGCGAGTCAATCCGTCAATGTTTCATTTACTCCCACTTCTCCCATTGCTGGAAATCTCCAGATCACCAGCACCGGATCGAGCACACTCACTCTTGGCACGACGCCTCTGACGATCAGCGGCAACCTCGGGATTTCCGGGGGGCAGTTCATTCTTTCATCTGGCACAACGGCAGGGACTCTCACGGTGTCCGGCAACGCGTCGGTCTCGGGCGGCCAGATCACGATGTCCTCGGGCTCGGCCATCGGCACTATGAACGTTGCCGGCAACTTCTCTCCGACCGCTGGTACAATCACTGAGACGAGTACAGGGAGCGGAGCCATCGTTTTCAACGGCGGCAAACTCCAGACGTACAGTTCCGGTGGTACAATCTCGAACACTATCAATTTCACTGTCAACGCCAGTGACACACTCCAGATGGCTGCGGCGGGTACCATAGTCTCCGGCGGCGGTTCGTTCACACTTTCAGCCGGCGCGACTCTTGGAGTGACATCGACAGCTGGAATCACTACCACTGGTGCGACAGGAAACATTCAAGTCACTGGCACTCGAACCTACACAGCGGCTTCAAACATTATTTACAATGGCGCTTCGGCGCAGGCTGCAGGCAATGGGTTGACATCCACGAACAAGGCAAATCTCACCATTAACAACAGTGCGGGAGTATCGCTCTCAGCGGCGACGACTATCACCGGCTTGCTCAACATGACCAGCGGTACGCTGGATATGGCAAATGTGAATCTCACTGTCGGATCGTTAACCGGCTCTGGCAATATCACCAACTCATCGGGTACAGCAGGCGCGAGGACATTGGCGATCGGATCAGACAACACGAGCCCTGCGGCATACTCAGGCGCCATCAGCAATGGAACGGCGACCTCAGTTGCCGTGACCAAGAGCGGCACGGGGGCGCTCACGCTCTCAGGGAACAACACGTATTCGGGGGTAACAACATTGTCTGCCGGCACGCTCAACATCAATTCCTCCTCTGCCATTGGTACAGGCGCGTTGACGATTAACGGTGGGACAATTGACAATACAAGCGCTGGAACGATCACACTGACGACGAACAACGCGATTACGATCGGAGCGAGCTTTGCGTATGGAGGCACGAATGATCTGAATCTTGGAACGGGAGCAATCACAAACGCAGGGAGTCGTACCATTACGCTCAATGGAAGCAGTCGCACATTGACATTTGGCGGTATAATGACGAACACGGCAGGAGCTGTGCAGACCACGACGGTCAATGGAGCTGGTAACACCTTCGTCTTGGGAGGCTATGCGCTGAGCAACAATGGGACCAGTCGGATAGACGTGATCAATGGTACCGGGAATGCGAAGATCACGGGCGTGGTCTCGAATGGCGGGACTTCAACGGCGAGTGGTGTAACCTACAGTGGGACTGGTTCATTGACGTTGTCAGGTGCGAATACCTATGCTGGTGGGACGACGGTATCGTCAGGCACACTGAACATCAACAGTACTTCCGCGATTGGCACGGGAGCATTCACGATCAGCGGTGGGACGATTGACAATACGAGCGCTGGAACGATCACATTGACGACGAACAATGCGATTACGATCGGAGCGAACTTTGCGTATGGAGGCACGAATGATCTGAATCTTGGAACAGGGGCAATCACGAACGCGGGGAGTCGTACCATCACCCTGAATGGAACTGGAAGGACGCTGACGTTTGGCGGTACGATGACGAACACGGCAGGAGCTGTGCAGACCACGACGGTCAATGGAGTCGGAAACACCTTTGTGTTAGGTGCATACGCACTGAGCAACAGCGCGACGAGCTTCGTTGATGTTATCACTGGTACTGCAAACGTCACGATCACGGGAGTTGTATCCAATGGTGGCACGTCCACGACGAGCGGCTTGACCTTCAGTGGTTCTGGAACACTCACACTCAACGGGACAAACACATACGGCGGCACAACCACAATTAGTTCCGGCACCGTCGTGGCTGGCAATACTCAAGCACTTGGAACAACTGGAGGAAGTACGAATCTCAACGGCGGCATCCTGGACCTCGCCGTAAACTCCAGCATAGCAGCAGAGAATGTGACTGTCGGCGGAAATGCAACGATCGTGTCAGATCGTGCAACAGCGGGTGCTGGTATCACGCACATTCTCGGAACCTTGTCAATTGGGAATTTCCAATTGAGTGTGACGGTCGGCTCTAACGTCACGAGCGGGACCGCAGGGCTCACGTTTGGCAATACAAGCTTCTCGGCAAGCGCACCTGTTTTTGACGTCGCCAGCGGCGCAAACCTTACCCTCGGCGCAATTCAGACGGTTAACAACTTCAGCAAGCAGGGTGCCGGTCAGATTACCATGAATAGTGCGGCAAACGCTGCGAGAACGAGCGGCGCCTTCACACTCAATGCTGGCACTGCCGTCATCGGAAGTGCAAGCGCCTTGGGGACGACGGGTTCAACGTTAACAGTGAACGGCGGTACGCTCGACGTCGCCATCAATTCTTCTATAAATGCCTATAACACAACCGTGGGCGGATCAGCAACGATCTTGTCCGATCGTGCCTCAGCTGGTGCAGGTATCACTCACACACTGGGAACACTGACAATTGGGGCCGACACATTGACCATTGCCCAAGGGGCCAATGTGACGAGTGGAATTGCAGCAGTGTCGTTTGGAAATCTCACGATGAATGGTGCTGCTGCGCTCAATCCAGGAACGGCCAACCTGATGATGTCCGGTTCCGCCGCGGGAGCATTCAAGTTGACTAAGATTGGGGCAGGCATCCTCCAAAAAATAACCGCAGGTTGGTCCTTGGCAAATGACTATGAAGTTGCCGCAGGCACGTACGATGCGAACGGTCAGACAACAACAGTGGCGGGTCTGACGACTGTGAGTGGTGGTCTCTACACCGCAGGTTCAGCCACACAGACCTTCAACGGTGGCTTGACAATAGCAGGAGGGACCTTCACAGGTTCTACTGGAACGGTGAGTGCAACCAGCGTCAGCCTAAACAGTGGAATGCTGAACGCACCGGGAAGTTCGGGCGCACTCAATGTTTCGGGCGATTGGACCAACAACGGTGGAACATTCAATCCGGGCTCTGGGACAGTGACCTTCAACGGCAATGGCGCGCAAGGGATGAATGGAACTGCTATGAGCCAGACCTTCAATAATCTCACCGTAAACAAATCCGGAGGAACGCTGACCGTGGGTGGTAGCACGACGATGGTGACGCTTAACGGCGCGATGACGTTGTCCCTGGGCACCTTCGATGCCGGGACTGCGACGACGTTGAACGTGGCGGGCAATTGGACGACGAATGGCGGTTCGTTTAGCACAGGAGTGGGTACCGTGAACTTCAACGGGTCGAGTGCCTCAGTGATAGGAGGAAGTGCCTCATCGACATTCTATAACCTGATAGCCGCAAATTCCGCCGGAGTTTCGCTCGGAAATGCCATTGCGGTCAACAACAACTTCTCAATCACTCTTGGCACTGTAAGTGACAGCGGCTATCAAATCACGGGTAATGGAATAGGCACGATGTCCCTGGCCGCAGGGACGGGACTCGTTCTTGGCAAGACAGGTCTCTCCACGTTGTTCCCAACCAATTTCACAAGTGCGAACACCGCGCTCAATTCTACAAGCACAGTAACATACAACGCAAGCCTTGCTCAAACTGTTGTGGCGGTGAACTACGGCAATCTCACGGTGACCAACACGAGCAGCGTGACGTTGGCGAACAGCGGTACCATTGGCATTGCGGGAGTGTTCACTCCAGGGACTGCATCCTACACAACAACCGGAAGTATGGTCGATTTCAACGGAACGGGGTCACAGACTATTCCATCGTTCAATTACAACAATTTGACCGTCAGCGCCGCGAGAACAACGAACAACGTCACATTTGCCAATGGCGGCACAGTCGGTATAGCCGGCACGTTCACGAACACTGCTACCTTCACTTCCGGCGGCTTCATCACCATCAACAACACTGTCGATTACAACGGACCATCCGCTCAAAGCGTCGTTGCAATGGGCTACAACAATCTCACATTCAGCAATGGTGGGACAAAGACGTTCCCTGCCGCGACGGTCGGTATCGCCGGCACATTCACGATCTCCGGATTGGCTTCTGCCGATGCGATATCGAACAATTCCACCATTGACTACAATGGTTCCGGCGCGCAATCGGTTCTCTCGATCAATTATACTAATCTATCATTCAGTAACAATGGACTGAAGACAATTCAGGCCGGCGTAACCGGTATTGCAGGAGACTTCACGATCTCAGGATCGGCCACGGCAGATGCCACAACGAACGCCGATACTGTCGACTACAACGGTGCTGGTAATCAAGCCGTCGCCGCGATCAACTATTCGGCAATGAGGTTTAGCAACGGCGGCACGAAGACGCTTTCTGCCGGAACGACGAGGATTGCCACTGCCTTTACCATCAGCGGAACAGCCGGCGTCGATGCAACTACCAATTCTACGACAGTCGAATTCAATGGAACTGCCAATCAAGCCAGTCCGGCAGTTACATACTACGACTTGGTTGTCAATAGCACAGGGACGAAAGTGCAGTTGAACGGTGTAACCGTGAACCACAACTTCACTGTTACCAGCGGTCGTGGACAAGTTGCTGGACAGAACTTCACTGTGTTGGGAACAAGCTCGCTCACCGGCGAACTTCGCATCACGAATAAGGGAGGCGCAAAGACCCTCGGTGACGTCGTTGTCAACACTGGCGGCAAGATTAATTTCACCGCGGACGAAGATCTCACGCTCAACGGCAATCTTCAGGTGGATGGAACAGGTTCGATTGTTAGCGGAAACGGAAATTGGATTTTCCAGAAACCCGGAGGCGGGACAATCAGCGGCACCGCTGCCACGACAGCGATTTTCGACGCATCATTTACTACGAACTATGCAAATTCGGGCACATACGATTTTGGCAATCTTGTCATCAGTGGCGCAACTCTTACTAACAATGGTACTCTTCAGGCAGATTCTTCGCTTTCCGGAACTGGAACCCTCACCCAAGGAAGTAGTTCGACTCTGAATCTCAATTTCGTCGGTGCAGTTTCGTTGTCCACCCTGAACACTTCCGCCTCTAATAATACTGTCAATTATTCTGCTCCAGGTGTCCAGACTGTCATCGCAACGAACTATGCGAACCTGTCGTTCTCGGGTTCGGGAGTGAAGACACTTTCCAGCGGAACCACAGGAATTGCCGGCACATTCTCCGTGAGTGGAGCGACGGCGGATGCCACCACAAATGCCGCAGGCGTGAACTACAATGGCAGCGACGCTCAAACTGTTGCCGCAATTTCGTACGACGATCTCACCTTCAGTAATGGAGGAACAAAGACATTCTTGTCGGGAACGACAAATATTGCAGGCAATCTCACCCTTAGCGGTGGTGCATCTGCTGATGCGACGACCAATGGTTCGACCATCGTTTATGATGGAACATCGATCCAAAGTACGCCGGCGTTGACGTATGCGAGCGTGACTGTCAACAACAATAATGGCATCACATTGTCCGGCAATGCAACCATAAACGGAACACTGACTCTGACAGCGGGGACTATTTCAACTGGATCAAATAAGGTCTCCATAAGCTCAACAGGGAGTGTCTCAAGGACCAACGGATATGTTGTTGGGAACCTGGAGAAGTATATACCCACAGGATCACCGACACCGACGTTCGAAATCGGAGACGCAACAGCGTATACGCCGGTGGCTCTCTCGTTTGCGAGCGTTGGTGGTTCGGGAACCTTCACTGCAAGAACAACGGGAAGTGATCATCCGCAAATTCTGACTTCAATTATCAGTCCAGCGAAGAGCGCGAATCGGTATTGGACGTTGACGAATAACGGCGTGACCTTCTCAACCTTCGATGCCACGTTCACGTTCGTTCCGGGTGACGTAGACGCAGGAGCCAATACCTCGGCGTTTCTCGTCGACCGATATAATGCGGGAACGTGGACGGCGCCAACAGTCGGTACGAGGACTTCAACGAGCACCCAAGCAACCGGTATTACCGGTGACGGTGACTTCCAGGTTGGCGAGCAATCGACCTCCATACTCAAGACGTGGGATGGCGGGGCGCACACCAACAACTGGGATGATGCGGCGAACTGGAACCCCGATGGTGTGCCTGGTTCAAATAACAATGTCAGCTTGACGCAAGGCGACACCATTAACATTGCTGGAACTGACTCGGCAAAATCAATTACGTTTAATAACGACACTCTGCTGGTAACGATCCAGAATGGTCATAGCCTAGTCGTTGTTGGCGATCTGTTATTTGCCGCCGGGAAATTGAACACGCAATCTGCATTCCCAAGTGTATCCGGTACAGTGAGTATCACAGGCGGTACCGTTGGATACACCTTTGCAGGTGCACAAACTGTCGCCGCCGAGCCTTATTACCACCTGACATTGAGTGGCAGCGGGATCAAGACCTTCGCCTCAGGCACAACTCAGATTGCGGGAAATCTCACCGTCACTGGTGCGACAGCGGATGCCACGACCAATTCGACGACGGTCAATTACAATGGCAGCGGTGCCCAATCAGTCGGACCAATCAACTACTACAATCTCAGTCTCTCGAATGCAGGTATCAAGACGTTTGGATCGGGGACCGTCGGTATCGCCGATACTCTAAGCATTTCGGGTACGGCTTCTGCCGATGCAACCACAAATTCAACAACAGTCGATTACAATGGGACAGGTGGACAGACCGTTTTGGCCATCAATTACTACCATCTCAACCTCTCCAACTCTGGAATCAAAACCTTCGCGTCGGGATCGACTGGGATTGCGGGCAATCTGACCATCAGCGGGGCGACGGCGGATGCGACGACGAATGCCACGACCATCAACTACAACGGTCCCGGCACTCAGACGGTGGGCGCGATCAATTATACGAACCTCACTCTTTCAAATGCCAATCCAAAAACCTTCAGCACCGGGACGACGGGGATTGCAGGAAATCTATCAATCACTGGCTCGGCGAGCGCAGATGCTGTCACCAATAGTACGACGGTCAACTATAACGGGAGTGGAAGCCAGACGATTGGCGCCACAAATTACTACAATCTCACCCTCTCGAATGCCGGCACGAAGACGTTTGCGGCCGGAACAACGGGCATTGCCTCCTCACTAAGTGTTACGGGCTCGGCTGTAGCAAACGCAACTTCGAATACCACCACAATCAACTACAACGGTTCTGCTGCCCAGTCGATTGCGCAGTTTGATTATGATAATCTGACGTTCAGTAATGCAGGCATCAAACAATTTGTTGCCGGAACAACCAACATTGGAGGCGATCTCACCGTCAGCGGCTCGGCGACGGTCGATGCAGCAACAAATGCGACAACGATTGTCTTCAATGGTGCCGGAGCCCAGGCAGTGCCTGCTGCCAGCTATAGCACATTAACATTTGCAACTTCCGGAACGAAGACGCTCGGCTCGGGAACGACAACCGTTTCCGGCGTATTCTCCATCACCGGATCCGCCATCGCCGATCTCACCTCCAACAGCACGACGTTTGAATACAACGCTAGTGCCAATCAGACTGCCGCTCCCATCACCTACTACAACCTGATCTCGGCGAACACGTCAACGAGGCTGCTTGTCAACAATGTTACAGTTAACAACAATTTCACAGTGCAAGTGGGGTCTGCATTCGTTGGAGGAAGTAATTTCTCTGTCGCCGGATCGACAACTCTCAATGGTGAATTCAGAGTGACCGCTACGGGCGGTGCCAAGACACTGGGCGATGTCACGATCAATTCGAGTGGATTGTTAAACTTCACTGCCGATGAAGACTTGACGATTAATGGCAGCCTGACTGTGAACGGAAGTGGGGGCATCACAAGCAGAAATGGCAATTGGATCTTCCAAAAAACGGGCGGCGGCGCGATCGGTGGTACTGCTGCATCCGTCGCCATAACGCACGCCGTCTTCTCGACAGCGTATTCAAACAGCGGCAGTTTTGATTTTGGAAGAATGACCGTCACAGGGACGACCTTCACGAATAATGGAACGGTCACCGTGGACACATCTTTGTCGGGGAACGGCACGTTTACTCAAGGGACAAATGCGACACTGAATTATAATTCCGCAACCGATGTCGGCATAAGCGTCTTCACAGTCAACGCGTCCGGAAACACCGTCAATTACGGTGCTTCTGCGTCGCAGAACACTGAAGTCGCGGACTATTACAATCTCACGTTCAGTGGCAGCGGTGCCAAAACGTTTGGCTCGGGTACAACTCGAATTGCCGGGACGTTGGCCCTGTCAGGAAGTGCGACAGCGGATGCCACGACCAATACTCCCACCGTAGAATTCAACGGGTCGAGTGTGCAGACAATCAAGGGACTCACCTTCACAAACGTGAAGATTAACAATGCGGCCGGCGTCTCTTTGAACGGAAATATGTCGGTCAACAATACGCTGACCCTGACAAGCGGGACAATAACGACCGGGAGCGACTCGGTGAAAATTGGTTCCTCAGGGACAGTGTCCCGAACGAGTGGTCACATCGTGGGGAACCTGGTCAAGACAACAGGGACTGGCTCGCCTACAATCACATACGAAGTCGGTGATGGAAGCGGGAATTACACCCCTGTTTCGGTTGCATTTGCAGGTGTCACAGTCTCTGGTCAACTGACGGTCAGCACCACCTCCGGTGATCATCCTCAAGTGCTTTCTTCCGGTATTGAGCCATCGAAAACTGCGAACCGCTATTGGACGCTGGGCGGGAATGGAATCACATACACAAGCTACAGCCCGACGTTAAATTTCGTGAGTGGAGATCTGGACGGGGGGGCGAATACAGCAGCATTTATTGTCGGACGATATCAAGGCGGAACTTGGACTCTTCCGACTGTCGGGACTCGAACCTCGACAAGCACACAGGCGACTGGTATCAATGGATTCGGCGATTTCCAGGTGGGTGAACAAGCGACGGCGGTGCTCAAGACGTGGGATGGTGGGGCGTCAACGAACAATTGGGGGGATGCGCTTAACTGGAGTCCCGATGGAGTGCCGACGTCAAGCAACAATGTAAATCTCTCGGGTGTCAATACGATCAATATCAATGTGGTTGCGAATGTCAACTCGATCACATTGAACAACGCCTCCCTGGTGGTCACCATCCAACCAACCGATAGCTTGAAGGTCGCTGGGGACCTGATTGTGGCAAACGGGACATTGAACACGCAAGAGGCATTCCCAACTGTCACCGGTACCGTCACGTTATCCGGTGGAACCGTCGGCTATACGAAATCTGGGGCGCAATCAGTAGCTGCCGAATCGTACTATCATCTGACTTTGAGCGGAAGTGGGACGAAGACATTTGCGGCGGGAACAACTGTCATTGACGGCGATCTCAACGTCAGTGGTGCCAGTGCTGATGCGACTACCGACTCCACGACGATCGACTTCGACGGAAGCGCTGGCCAGGCGGTCGCAGCGATCAACTACTACAATTTGACCCTCTCGACTGCTGGAACGAAGACGTTCGCATCCGGGACGATCGGCATTGCCAACACCTTCACGATTTCCGGAACGGCAGCAGCAAATGATACTTCTAACGCAACCACCGTGGACTACAATGGTAGTGGTACCCAGACGGTCAAGGCGATCAGCTATTTCAATCTCTCCTTATCAAATGCCGGAACAAAGACATTCGCCTCCGGCACGACCCTGATCGCCGGCAGTTTCGCACTCTCCGGCGGGGCAACTCCTGATGCTACAACAAACAGCACGACTTTGAATTATGGCGGGTCCGGAGCTCAAACCGTCGGTGCGATCAACTACTCGAATCTCACTCTCTCGAATGCTGGCACAAAGACGTTTGCTGCCGGAACTACGATGATTGCGGGAAACTTCACGATTTCAGGCACAGCAACGGGCGACGCTGCCGCGAATTCCACGACTGTCAATTTCAACGGATCGTCCGCTCAAAACATCGCGGCTGCAAACTTCTTCAATCTGACTCTGAGCGGAGCGTCGACGAAAATCCTTGGCGCAGGGACAACAGGCATTTCAGGCGCATTCACGTTGAGTGGAGGAGCGGTGGTCGATGCGGTGGCAAATTCGACTACCATCGATTTTGATGGAACTGCCCAAAACCTTCCAGCCATCGGCTACTACAACCTCACCGTCAGCAATACCGGCACGAAAACGCTGGCAGCGGATACCACGGTGGTCAACGCAAACCTGACGGTCAATGGATCTGCTACAGTGGATGCATTGACGAACAGTTCCACGGTCGAATTCACAGGAAACGCAATCCAGACATCATCGCCAGCGACGTTCTACAATCTCATGATCTACAAACTCAGCAACCGACTTACTCTTGATAATCTGAGCGTGAGCCACGACTTCACGATACTGGCAGGAGAGGGAAGAGTGGCGAGTGGTTCATTCACCGTTAATGGTACGACGACAATCTCCGAGCTCTTCCACGTAACATCGGCCGCCGCAGTTTTAAACATGGGAAACATCATTGTGAACAACGGCGCTCAATTGAGCTTCACCGCGAATGCACCACTGGCGATCAATGGCAATCTTGAAGTCGATGGGACTGGCACGGTCACGAGCGGCACGGGTCTCTGGACATTCCAGAAGTCCGGCGGAGGAGGCACCATCAGCGGAACGGCCGCGTCTCTCTCGATTACGAATGCCGCGTTTACGACGAGCTACGCAAACAACGCGACCGTGTCGATGGGAGCGCTCACGGTGACCGGCGCAACCCTCACAAATAACCAAACACTCACGGTCAGTACTTCTCTTGGTGGCACGGGTTCGATCACACAAGGAGCTTCCTCGACGCTTACTCTGAGTTTCAACGGCACGCCAACGATTGCTGCGCTGAATGCTTCCGCATCCGGCAACACGGTCAACTACACATCGGCGGGAGCCCAGACTGTTCTTGCCACCAGCTATTATGATCTCAATCTGGGGTCGTCCGGTACAAAGACAATAGCTTCCGGGACATTAGGCGTTGCGGATGTGCTGACCATCTCCGGTGCGACAGTCGATGCCATATCGAATGCCAACACTTTCGACTTCAATGGCACAGGAGCTCAGACCGTACCTGCGATCAACTTTGACAACCTCACGGTCAGCAACAGCAGGACGACGAACAATGTGACAATGGCGAATGGTGGGACAGTGGGCGTCGCAGGTGCATTCAACCCGACAGCAACATTCTCGTCGGGCGGCTACGTTGTCACGAACAACACTTTGAACTTCAATGGCACCGTTTCGCAGTCTGTACCTGTGTTCCCCTATTACAACCTAACGATAAGCGGGTCCGATACTTCAGTCTACAAATCGGCTTCCGGAACATTGAGCGTAAGCGGCGCGCTGAATGTGAGTTCAAACGGCACGCTTGATATGGGATCGAATTCTTTCGCGACGCTTGGCAGTAGCTCTCTCAGTGCGACGGGCAAGATCAGGTGGGCGGGCAGCAACATATACATCGCGGGGACAGGCACGACGGAATTCTATGGCTCATCTGCTACGACGGTCGCCCCGGGCATGAATTACGGCAACATGCTCTTCACGGGAAGCGGAGCGATGACGATTTCCGGTGCAGTGACTGCGACAGGAGGCACGGCAGCAACGGGCGTCACTGTTGACAATAATCTCACGATTGCGCCAGGAGGTTACCTGACCGTAACAGGAATGGATTTGAACAATAATGGAGCAATTACAAACAACGGAACAATCACAGTTCAATAGATGAATTACTCAATTAACAAATCATCCAATTGCCAAATGAAAGGAGGTTTTCCCATGCAGCACCACAACGATCATCCGCCGTAGTTGCAGGTAAGTGGAAGTCTGATTTCCCTGAGCAGGAATATCGGACTTATCACTTATCACTCTTAACGTATTACTGTTTTTAACTAAAAACACTATTCACAGCTTTACAAAGGAGTAACAGTCATGAAAACGCAACACGAATCAAGCGAAAACAAGAATGGTCATCCATCTGGAAACCATTCACGATTCACATTTCACAATTCACAGTTCTTAAACAACTTTTCAAAAAGGAGTAAAGTCATGAGAACCATCGCAGTATTGTTCATTTCGGTCTGCCTTGCAAGCCTGAGTTTCGGGCAGGGTACATTCAAGAATAACGGCACGCTAGCAAACACATCTAACATGACTGTGCCTAATTTCAACAACTTTAACACGTCGGCGGGTGTGTTGTATAATTCGGGCACTTTGCACGTCACGAGCAACTTCACAAACAGTGACGCAACGCATAATGGCCATACGTACAACTTCAATCAAGCTGCCTCGTCAGGTGGTACCCTTAGTGTGGACGGCAATTATGTCAACTCCGCGGGGTTCACCTACAATTCCCTGGCAACGAGCCTAATTAATGTGGGAGGGACTTTGTCGAATACCACGCAGAACAATTTTTCAACGGACACTGGCACGGTGGATTTTAGCGGCGCCTCAACGCAAACCATATTGTCCAATGTAAAGGGAAATGAATATGGAGCACTAAAGGCGACTGGCGGTGCCTTCGCAAAAACGCTTGATGGTAATGTGATGGTGCCCGGAGTTGTCACAGTGGATAATGGCGCAACCTTGGGCGTTGGAGGTTACAAACTCACTGTCGAAAATACCGCTCCTTTCTCAATTGTCAGCGGATCGGTTGATGCTTCGACTGTCGCCAATTCAGAGGTTGACTATGCCGCGCCAAACACGACCGTTCAAGCGGTTCTGGGCATGAGTTATCGCAAGCTTACAGTCTCTAACGGAACTGGAACGAGAACGGTGGCAAGCGGTAACACCACCGTATCGACAGCGCTAAAGAACAACTCAAGCACTTCGCTGGATTTTGGCGGTGGTTCAGTCGATCTTTCGACTGCTGCAATCACCAATCCTTCGAATGCTACGCTGCTTGCGCAAGGGAACGTCACGATTGCCACTGGGGATACTGTGGGAGGAACGTTTGATTACAACGGAGCCGGACAGACAATTGGCGCCGCGGAGTATCACAACCTGACTCTTGCTGGCAGTGGAACGAAGACGTTCACCAATGGTGAAACGTACAGCGTGTCTAACACATATGTAGCTGGAGGTGATTCCCGTACGTACGGGACAAGCACGTTCAGGTACAATGGCGGCGCCCAGTCGGTTACCGGAGGAGAAAGTTATGGGAATCTCGTACTCCTCAACACCGACACGACTGTGGCGTTGTACAAGACTGCCACGGGTAGTGTAACAGCCACGGGCAGCTTCACGCAGCTCAGAAACGTTCTTGACATGGGCTCCAATACCCTCTCCTATGGAACCGCCAATCAGTCTGATTCTTCGAGGGTGCGATTCTCAGGTGCCGGCAAAGCGATCGGATCAGGAATTGTTGAATACTACGGAGCGACAGCAGCCAATATCGAAAACAGCGCGACGTACAAGATGCTGTGGATAACTGGCACCAACAAAACCGTAAGTGCAAACGTCGCTACAAGTTTCACCGGTGGAACAGCTCTGTATATCGGGTCTGCTGGTTCGTTGACAGTCGATCCGACCTTCCAATTAACTATTACTGGAGATGCAGAAAACGACGGTGTACTCACCAACAACGGAACCATAACGGTCAACTAATCGATCATAGCGCAATCGCGAGTTGATGAAACGCTCGCAATTTGGAGGAGTAGGGCGTAATCCTCTTCTCCAATACTCGCGACGAAGAACTGCAACAGACGTTTGGCAACACTGTCAATCATGACCGTGCTGTACGAACTAACGGAGCAGCCCTATGACGGAACAAAGGAACAAACATAAGCCCGACGGCCGATTGCCGTCAGGTGGACTCCCGTTCCATCTGAAGGACCGGATACCGCTCGCTCGCGGCGATCTTCAAACCGCCACGGTGAGGGCAGGACCGAAACCTTGGAATACGCACCTTCCAGGCCAGAAAAGGCCCATGGGGACAAGTCCGCCCAAACCACGGGCATGTCATCCTGAGCGAAATCGTTTTGTGATGAGCGAGGGATCTGACAGCTGTGCATTATATCAGATTCTTCGTCCCGATAAATTGGGACTCAGAATGACGGGGCCGCAAGGGTGGAGTCCGCCCGGAAGGAACGGACCTATGGGCAATAGTCCGCCCGAAACACGGGCATGTCATCCTGAGCAAAATCGTTTTGTGATGAGCGAGGGATCTGACCAATGCAGTACCGGCGTGGCGCACCCTTCGACTACCTGCCCGCCGAATAAGAATCGAATAGGCAGGCGGGCGCTCAGGGTGGCCCTATTCCGATGGTGGAGTCCGCCCGGAAGGAACGGACCTATGGGCAATAGTCCGCCCGAAACACGGACACGTCATCCTGAGCGAAGTCGCTCTGTGACGAGCGAAGGATCTGACAGATATACGGTATTTTGGATTCTTGATGCCTCTGAACAGGCACTCAGAATCACGAATAGTAGTGTAGACGAAAAGCAGCGTTCTGTCGTGGAATTGCGCGAAGAGGAAAAGTTTTCCCGAAGTGAATGCTTCGGAACTCCTTCTTTTTCTCTGACCGCCAATTGGACAGAAGATTTGTTCACAATCAGTGCGTTTTCATGAAGCGTTTCAGCGACACACACTAAACAAAAAGAACGCGGGAAGACCCTGCTCAAGTCTTCTCGGTGAATGGTGAATTCCGGGAGAAGATGGGTCCGTACTCCTTCTCATCTTCTCGCCGGGTGTGTGTAAGGAATATGGTGCCAATGACACGAGGATAAATCGTGACGAAACATCGGTACATCTTCGGGATGAATTTGATGGACATGGCAGTGGTGCGGATATGCCGGGCAACCGCAGATGCCAGGATGCACGCTAAGAGTCGCTCTTCGAGCTGAGGTGTTTGCTATGAGACTTGAGAGATTGAGGATAACGGGTAAAGGCTTAGAAATGACAAGGAAAACTGATCCATTCATCTATGTGATGCGAAAGGAGGGTTTGTCATAATGGGACACGAACACTCACCATAGCTACTGTCGTCAAGAGTCAGGTCAAGTCATTGTTCTATGGGCTAGAACTGTGACGATTTCAATTGTAAGCCAACTAATTGAGGAGCAAGTGTCATGAGTATCAAAGGAAAATCAGGCATCCGATGGATTCCGAATTCAAAGGAACGCCATAGCAGCAGATGTTCAACAAACTCAACAAAAAAACCAAAAAGGAGCAGAGCAATGTCTACGTGGAGAAGACAACTAACGATGGGGGTGTATTTGCTGTGGGGAGTTATTCTGGCTAGCGCATGCGCATTCGCAGGAGGAGTGCGCAATGGAGGCACCATTGTCAATGTTCACGGAGCAGTATTCAATGTCAAGAGCTTCGCGAATGGGAAGGGAGCTACCACCGGGACCGTCTTGAACGGAGGCACGATCAATGTCGCAACCGGCGGAACGTTCTTTAACTACGACTCTGCCGCAGGTGGCACTGGAGCCGGAGCATTCACGAATACCTATGGCAACTCTTATGGTACTCTCAGCACATTCAACTTCGACAATGGAAGCACCCACCAAGGGATTTTCGTGAACGATAGCAGCGGTCCGGGTGGCGGAACGGTGATCATCGGCGGTTCATTCACGAACGGCACTGCCGCTGATTTCACGACGCTCAAAGGGGCTGTGCAATACGATGGTGTTGCTCAGACCATCTCGAATGCCGTGAACGGCAATACCTATGGAACACTGAGAGTGAACGGATCAGGTGCCAGTGTATTGGGAGGCAGCATTACGGTCACCGATACGATTGATTTGAGCACAGGATCAGGCACCTTCGATCTCAGTGGGAACAACCTGACGATGGAGGGGACAGTGAAAACTGGCGGGCCGACTCTTGTTGCGACGGGAACAGGATCAACAACAACGTACGGCAAATCGGGGGCGCAGTCAGTGTTGCCCGGGACTTATTACAACCTTGCGATACAGGGAAATGGTCAAAAGACAGCAGGTGGTGCAATCGTCGTTGCACACACTCTGAGTGTGAGCGCGTCTACCGACAGCCTGGATTTGGGAGCCAATTCCTTCACCCTGCAGCCCGGTGGGTCAGTATCGAGTTCGGGAAAACTCATGTCATCGGGGAGCGTGAATGTCCCCCCGCTCAATCCGACGATCGGTGGAACATTTGTCTACTACGGTGCAACGCAAGGAGTGGCGGGTGCCAATTACACAAACCTTCTCCTTCGTGGCGGCTCGTTTACACTCCCGGGAACAGACACTGTTGCCGTGGCGGGAAGCTATTCGCTTGAGGGAACGACCACGACAACGTATCAATCCGGCAATACATTTGCATACAATGGATCAGGTGGACAAGCGATTCTTGGCGGCCAGAACTACTATCGAGTGATCGCCGAAGGCTCCGCCGATACGTCCGTTACAAATGCAAAAACCGTCGGCGGCGTCTTCAGCGTACAGAATGCTGCCGGAGCTGGTTTGCTGGTCCTTGGGAATACCACACTCGACATGGGTTCGGACACGGTTACGTTCGGTGCGGCCCACACGGACAGTGTTGAAGGAACCGCAAGGATTCGTTGGGCTCGAAACAACCAATATATCGCAGGCACTGGTCTCACGGAACTCTACGGTTCCGGTGCTGCAACACTCGCTCAAGGAACCTATGGCTATCTGCGATTCTCGGGAACTGGGACAAAATCCATCAGCGGCGCCGTGATCGCACAGGGTGGCTCAAGCGCATTCGCAACGAATGGCGTCAGGATCGACAACAACTTGAATGTGACGAGCACTGGAAGTCTGACGATCAACGGAATCGATTTCAACAACAACGGTACGCTCACGAACGCTGGTGCTGTGACAGTTAACTAAGCGTGGCAAGACGCAAATGAGTCAAGAGATACAACACACAGATCATGATCGGAACAGCAGTTCGGAGAAGTTTGCTCCTTCTTTCCGATCTGCTCGTATCCGGCAGATGAGGAATACAGAGACAAGATGAAGAGACAAAGCTTTTTGTTGAGTTCGCGGTTTGAAGTGGAAATGGCTGTGCGCCAGACAGAGTTGGTTTGCCCAGACCAATCTCTGTTGCTCCTGTGCGAAATTGAGAGGGAAGGCGGGTTGATGCTCCTCCCCGCCTTCTCTCAGATGGATGGAAGTGTTTTATATCGATCGCAACAGGTTGGCAATTTGATGTCTGTAACTCAAGGAATGAGAATTCAAACTTTATCGCATTGTGAAGACAAGTTCTGTTCATCAGAGAAGTCACCGTTTATTCGAACGGGGAATTCCCTGATCAGCAGAGCAGCGTTCGTCGGTGGAAATGTTGGCGATGATAGTGTACTGTTTTTTTCGAGCACGAGGTGACCTATGGTCGAACCTAATCATCCAATGATCACGATACGAGGAAAGCGCAGGCGGCGAAACTTGCCATCGTCGCTCCTTTGGGGATTGCTCATAATTGTCCTCTTGTTTGATCAGGGGCGATCGCAGAATCTCGTGAATACGGGAAAGATCATTAACACGGGTACTATTAGGGTGAAGCACCAGGCAATCGGGGTCACCGACACGCTAAATGGAACATTTGAATTATTTGGAGTAAGCCAAACTGTGCCCGCAACGCAATACGCGAACCTCTCGCTCACAGGATCTGGCAATTATACGGCAGCAGGGGATGCGACGGTCACCAAGACTCTTACTATCGTTTCCGGCATTGTGCTTCAAGTTCCATCAAACGACGTCATCACACTGGGAACGGCGGGTGGGCAACTGGTTGAAAGCGGATATCTGAACGGCAAGATCAAGAAGACTGTCGATCTCGCATCAGCTTCACCCGACACTGTGTTCGGAGGGCTTGGTGTCTCCCTTTCATGGGTTGGCACGAATCCCGGACCTACAACTGTCACGAGGTCGACGGGGACCGTTGTCTCCGCCAACGGAAAACAATCAGTACAGCGGTATTTCGACATAGCACAGACTTCAACCTCGAACCTTGACGCTACACTTCGGTTCACGTACGCGAACAGTGAACTTGCGGGAGAGGACACGTCCAGCCTTGAGCTCTGGCGCTCTCCGGACAACGGTGCGACGTGGCGGCGTGAGAAAGTCGCCAGGAATGGAAACACACTTGTGAAAACCGGCGTTCAAGCGTTTGGCCGATGGACAGCCGCAGATACCAACAACCTCCTGGGACTTGCAAGTTACGAATGGGTCGCAGATTCGCTCAGACTGTTCGCGGGGAACAATCAGACTGCTCGTGTCAAGAGATTACTGGACACTGCTTTTGTTGCGACAGTCGTTGATGCTTACAGCCAACCGACCATTGGACAGACAGTCCTGTTTACCGTGTCCAAGAAACCGGCTGCTGCCGTGGGTGACTCGCTCACGGTCATATCGGCGATTTCAGATTCGCTTGGTCACGTTCGCACGTTCTTGAAATTAGGGAATGCCAAAGGCGATTACTACGTCCAGGCCTCGGTTCCGGGGGTTTCGAGCGCACTTGCTACATTCCATGCGATTGCGAGACCGGCGGCTTCAATCTTGAATGCGCTCCCGTTGGCAAGTATGTCTGACTCAGTCAAATCACAGGTTGGACCAATTTCTGTACAGGCCACCGATTCTACGGGAACAGCAATCGAGGGTGTCGAAATCGACTTCGCAGTGAGTGGCCCTCCTGATACTGCCGGTGCGTATCAGCTCGGCACTACAAGCATCAGCACTGACACGGCAGGCCTGGCTTCCACGACCCTTAAGCTCGGCAGCAAGATTGGGACGTATGTTGTCACGGCCACTTCCCCCGATGTTGATCCTCCGGTGACGAGGCAGTTCCTGATCAATGCTACGCCCGGAGTCGTTGCCAACGTGAACTATGCCGGCGGTGGAACGGATAGCGTGACTGCTCTGAAGACGTTCTTGGTACAAGTACTTGACAGCTACAAGAATCCACGACGCGGCGATACCGTCCAGTTTGCGATAACGAATAAGCCAGCCGGTTCGACGTTTGACAGCCTCTTCGCCGCAACTGCGGTCACGGATTCCAGTGGCTATGCTTCGACCACACTCAGGGTCGGTCAGAAGAGCGGCAACTATGTTGTCTCCGCAGTTCTCAAAGGTGAGCCGCAATTTAGCAATCTCTTCACAACTGTCGCACACGGCCTGAATGCGTCGAAGATGACCGCCGCTACCACTGCTTTCGCGGATACCATTGGCGCCGTCCTGCAGCCGTTTAAAGTGACGGTGGCGGACAAGTATGATAATCCTGAACCCGGCGCGACTGTGGCATTTGCTGTCAGTCAAAGACCTGATACCACTGCCGGAGGAGCTCTCAGCGTCACTTCTGCTAACACTGATTCAACTTTGGGCCAGGCTTCGACCGTGTTCACAGCGGGCGACAAAGTCGGGACATACGTAGTCCGTGCGACAAGTGGAACGCTGGCACAGAACTTCACAGTTCAAGTCGCTGCCGGCAAACCTGCGCAGATGTTGACAGCTGGAGTGTATCAGTCCAAGCCAATACTGCAGCAGGCTGATTCTGCCTTCGCTGTGACGTTGACTGACCGCAAGGCCAATCCGCTGGCTAATCTGCCGGTGCAATTCAATCTCATTCAGAAGCCGCTTGGTGCCGTTGGGGAGAATCTCGGTACGATTCGCACG
>Ga0335081_10004158_pt1 | contig 22838 bp, 35 predicted proteins | sample Lox_Sample_35_FD_206713 | JGI IMG/M metagenome (GOLD analysis project Ga0335081, IMG submission 206713) | Soil microbial communities from Loxahatchee National Wildlife Refuge, Florida, United States - Lox_Sample_3.5 | ecosystem: Environmental > Terrestrial > Soil > Wetlands | place: USA...
CTCGATCCGTATCCGGCCGTTGTCGCGCGTCCCGCGCAACACGACCATGGCACCCGAGGGAGACGCCTCAATGGCGTTCATCGCGAGGTTCAGTAGTGCCTGTTGTAATTGACCGCCGTCTATGTCGGCCCATAGCCCATCTGAGGCTTCGGTACGGATAGCAACGGCCCTTTCCGCCGCGCGCGGCCGGCAAATGTCGGCGATGTACCCGATGGAATCGGCAACGTCACCGCGTTCCTTCGCGGGAGACCGGGGACGGGCGTAAGCGAGGAAGTCCGTCGTCAGCTTTTCGAGCCGGGAGGCTTCCTTGGCCGCAATTTCGAACATCTCCTGGCTCACCGCCGAATTCGGTCCGCGGCTGAAGGCGGTGGTCAGAGCGCTCGATATCATCGCAACTGGGTTTCGGATTTCGTGCGCAATGGCAGTCGAAAACCGGCCGACGGCAGCAAGTTTTTCCTCGATCAGCAACCTCTCTCTCGCCTGCTCCAACTCGATCAGGCTCCTGGTCAAGTCCGTCTGTTTGGAACGAAGATGGTTCACCAGCGTCCACACCAGTACTCCAACAATCGCATAGATCAACGAAATCGTTCCAGCTTCTATGTATTCGTTGAGGTCCGAAGGAGGATGCAACCGGAAATAGTTCCAGACCCAAAAAAAGATCAGGCTGGTGCTGGCAGTCACCGCCAGGAGAGTCGCGCCCAGCGAAAGTCTGAAGGCCGCCTGAAGAATTGGCGCGATCATGAGCGCAAGGTATTGGATGTCCTGCCGGTAGGAAAGGGACGCCAGTGCAAAGGCAATGGCCATGTTCAGTGCGATCGTGGCCAAGGTCAAAGCGACGATACTGTCCGGGCTCAGGAACTTCTTGCCGTGCATCCATATCAACTCAACAGTGTTTGCCAGAAAGCCGGCCACTAGGACTATGACCAGCACGGGAGGCGGGCTGCCGAAGTAGGAAGAGAAAAAAATATGAATCAGTAGAAGGGCAGCGAGGAGAAACAGGTTTAGACCAACAAAAGTCGATTCCTGCCGCTTGAATGAGCCGAAATCCGGTGCGAGGACGGAGGATTCACGAATCAACTGCTTCAGCACGTTTGCAATCAGCATAACAGCAACACGCGATCCGAGGGTGATTCGGGCTTCGGCGAAAGTTGGCCTCGAAAAGGCTCGATATGATCTGTCGGCATTGGATATCGCGGCCTCGCTGAGCCCGCGATTTCCGTTGTCCTTGTCGCTGTCGGCGGCATAAGACCCTCAGGCCCAAAGTCGTGGCTGCCACCCAGCTATCCGTCTGGAATATCTCACCGTCACCTAGGAGGCCAGCTTTAGGTTCCGGCCAGTTACATCGATTAGGAGCAATCCTCCGTCCACCGTCTGGGCTTGGGGCACCATCCCGATTTGTTGCGGTTACCTGCTCCCAAACTCCAGGACCGCGTCCAAATTATTGAACAGACGCGTCGGTCTGTATGAGTTTTTGTACGCCCTCCATATCCAACACGACACGTCTAAAAGGACTTACTATGGCCGACCAGTTGCGATCTACATTCGGCGCCCCCAGAAAGAGGCGTAATGGAGAAAACATATCTAGACGAACCACGGACGCTTTGGCGCTTTTGCTCGCAATCTCCGCGCCGGGCGGCTTTTCTACACATAGATTGGCTCAGGCCACATTTAGACCGGCTTAAGAAGGGAATTTGTCTTGAAAACTTCCGAAGTGATTCGTGCGTGGGGGAAAATTCTCAAGGGCGAGCGGCCCTCGCTCTCCGTTGAAATTACCCGCGAATGTCCGCTGCATTGTCCAGGATGTTACGCCTACGACGACGCTCATTTGGGTGGCGGTGCCACCTTGCGCAGCTTGAATGATCGAAAGGGCCGGGAGCTCATCGACGGTGTGCTAGAACTGGTCGACCGCATACGGCCTTTGCATCTGTCCATCGTGGGAGGTGACCCTCTGGTTCGCTATCGGGAGCTGGAGTCCATGGTTCCGCAACTGCTGGACCGCGGAGTCCACGTGCAGGTGGTCACCAGCGCCTTCCGCCCGCTCGCGGCCACTTGGGCGGAGTTGCCCCATTTCAACGTCGTCGTTTCGATCGACGGGCTGCAGCCGGAGCACGATATCCGGCGAGCCCCTGCAACCTACGATCGGATCATCAAGAACATCGCTGGCCAGAACATCACCATCCACTGTACAGTCACCGGTCAGATGATGAAATGGCCGGGCTATTTGAAGCAATTTCTGGAGTTCTGGACTCCCCGAGCTGAGATCCGCAAGGTCTGGTTCAGCCTGTTCACGCCGCAAATAGGCGATCAGCTTCCGGAAATGCTGCTGCCGGAGGAACGTTCGCGGGCCATAGCGGATATGCTGAAGCTGCGCGAACAGTTTCCCAAACTGGACATGCCGGAAGGCATGATTCGGCAGTTCGCCACTCCCCCGGCCAACCCGGAAGAATGTGTCTTCGCACTCACCACCCAGACACTTTCGGCGGACCTGAAAACCAAAATCGTTCCCTGCCAGTTCGGAGGGACCCCGGACTGTGGTTCGTGCGGATGCATTGCGTCCATGGGTTTAGCGGCTGTGGCGGCACACAAATTGGGCGGTGTCATTCCCGTTGGAGCCATCTTCAAAGCGTCCATCAAGATCGGTCAGGTTCGGGCCAAGCGTTCCCCGCCGCTGCCCACAGTGGAAGAACCATTGCGAGTCTTGTCTCAAGCACTGCGCCGCGGAAGTGGCCGCGAAATTCTGTAATAGCTTTGCGACATTGCCGTTCTCCTTGTCGCCAGTGCTCAGTTCATTGTCCGCGCCGGATATGTTTACTTTGCCCGGCGCGGCGTTCTAAGAGCGCGGCCATTTTACATCGATTAGCAGCAATTAAAGATTCCCGCAATTGTCTGTCCACGATTGGGCTGCGGTCACCATCACGAATTGTTGTGGTTACGGGTTCCGGGACTCCAGGCCACGTTAAAACTTTTGGACAGGCGCGCCGGTTTGTATGATTTTTTGTACGCCCTCCACATCCAACGCACCAAGTCTGAAGGACTTACGATGGCCCACGAGTTGCGATTGTGTGTTCGACGCCTGAGAGAAAAAAGGCGGAAAAAAAGGAGATCGCGGATGACAATCAGAGACGTGATGACCAAACAGGTTACGACCTGCCGGCCAGAGACGAACCTGGCGGCGGCAAGCGCCTTGATGTGGGAGAACGACTGTGGAGCGCTGCCAGTGCTCGCCGAGACCGGCGAACTCGCAGGGATTTTAACGGATCGGGATATCTGTATTGCTCTGGGCACGAGGGATGCTCGCGCTTCAGAGCTTATGGTCCGCGATGTAGTTGGAACCCACCCACTGATCTGCAAATCCACAGACGATATCCGCGCCGCGCTGCAAACCATGCGCGAGGCGAGGATTCGGCGTTTGCCGGTTGTAAATGAGGACGGCTTGTTGGAAGGCGTGGTGTCGATAGACGACATGGTCCTGAGTGTACAGCGAGGCGACGGTAAGGCGGGCTCCGTAGTCCCCTACAGGGAGGTGGCGACTGCACTGCAGGCAATTTGCACGCGATCCGGCGACCATGGGAACTCCAACCAGTGGGCAGCCGCCTGACGGGAGTTGGCCAGAGAGAGTCCAGCCACCTTTGGCGACGAAGACAGGAATGAACTGCCTCCGAGCGCCGTGGAAAGAGACGCTAAGCCATTCGCGGTGCAAGCGGCGGAAGCGCTGCGAATGGCAACGGGATGTGGATCATCCGGGCAATCCTGTCAGTTCATGAGGGAAAGGAAAAAGAAAATGAAATGGTCTTGGAAAGTTGGACAACTCGCCGGAATTGATCTGCGTATTCACGCCACGTTTGTGCTTTTGCTTGGGTGGGTGTTGGCGAGGTACTGGATGGCGGGCAAGAGCATGGAGGCCATGCTGGCTGGAGTCGGCTTCATCTTCGCTCTGTTTGCCTGCGTGGCGCTTCACGAGATGGGTCACGCGGTAGCGGCTCGAAAATTCGGGATCCAGACCACGGACATCACGCTCCTACCGATTGGCGGCGTGGCGCGGCTCGAACGAATGCCCGAGGAGCCCAAACAGAAGCTTTTGGTTGCGCTGGCTGGTCCAGCCGTCAATGTGGTGATCTCCGCGATCCTCTATTGCTGGCTGACTCTCACGAACGGGTGGGCACCATTCGGTCAGCTAAGTGTTGCGGCTGGGCCCTTTGTCGAACGTTTATTACTGGCGAACATATCGCTCGTGCTGTTCAATCTCATCCCGGCCTTCCCCATGGATGGAGGGCACGTGCTACGGGCGCTGCTTGCGCCAGGCATGACGTATTCGAAAGCCACTCGGCTTGCGGTTTCAGTGGGGCAGGGGTTGGCGTTCGTGTTCGGATTCATAGGGCTGTTCACGAATCCGATGCTTCTATTTATCGGCTTGTTCGTCTGGATCGGGGCAAGTCAGGAGACGGGCGCCGCACAAATGAGATCGACGCTCTCTGGCACACCGGCCCGGGCGGCGATGCTCACCGACTTTGAGAAACTACAGTCCGGCGATACTTTGGCTGAAGCCGTGCGCCTGACTCTGCGGGGATCGCAGCACGACTTTCCGGTTATCGAGCAGGGGCGCGTGACTGGAATCCTGACCAGAGCCGATCTGTTTGTCGCCCTGGCGGAGTATGGGCAGGACCATCCCGTCACTGCCGTGATGCGCCGGGAGTTCTTGATTACCGAATCGACGGAGATGCTGGAGAACGTATTCCAACGCTTGCAGGAATGCGATTGCCATACTATGCCGGTTGTTCACGACGGCCGGCTAGTCGGCCTGGTTACCATGGACAACCTCGGTGAATACCTCCTGACCGAGGCGGCGATGCAGAAACCCAGGACTCGCTGTGGACTGCTGAATCGAATGTTCTGGCGAGGCGAGAAGCAGCCGGGCCTGACAGGCAGCGGCATTAGACAGCCGCGCGGCAGCGATCATGTTTTCTCCGGGGGCATCAGGCCAAGTTCGAAGCCAGTAGTTGCCGGAGACCGAATAACCCAAATCTAACCCTTAAAGGAGAGGTGACATCATGTTGTTCACATCAATTACTCGAAGTGTACCTATGCTGACTGTCCTCTGCCTGCTGTCGGCAGGCTTCGTAGCCGGCGACACCAGTAAACAGTTGGAAATGGATAAAGAAGGAACCCAACTCATCGGCCAGTTGGAAGACGTCGCTCGGGACGTTCACTACAATGCCGGTCGGCTGAATTCCTTCCATCCCACTCAGATCTCCAAGTGGACTCACTACCACCACCTAGAGCAGATCAAGTCGCTGGTGAACGACGGGCTGCGTCCCGCGTTGGAACGTCTGACCGAAATCCAGCCGCAATTGCCGGCTTGGCATCAGGAGGCCATCGACCAGATGCTCGCCTCCGCCAAAGCGCTCGCCGCCGACACAAATTCGGCGATTCTCAACTTGAACGACACTAAGGCGCTACCGATAGTCCTGAACGCCGAGTACAAGGAGCTGATTGCCAGGATCTACCATCACTCCGAATCTCTGGTGAGAACCTCCGATGCCGCCGGCGACTACGCCGCAGCGCATCTGCAAGCAGTCGAAGCCGGGCTAAAGGTGCCCAAGCACTAGCTCTCGCACAGCCCTTTCGGCCCGGAGTCATTTCACGAAGACCAGGTCCGGTGGGTTCGAGCGGGCCTGGTTTCGTGGGATGCGGCAGCGGGAAGTATGCAAGTAAGAAATTTGAATAAGGAGACGAAAACAATGAAAAACAATTTGCTGCGCCGGATTTCATGGATCGGATGCGCGACGCTGTTAGCCGCGCTTTCCGGCCTGGCACAGGAACATAAATGGGCCGGAAGGACACTTAACGACCTCGAGTGGGCAATCCATGAGGAACTCGCCGTGCTTCCGTTCCGTGGAGTATTCGACACACTCAATTTCGAAGTACAAGGCAAGACTGTCACTCTGTCGGGACAGGTAGCAAAAGAGCGCGTCAAGCAGAATGCTGACCGCGTGGTGAGGCAGCTCAATGGCGTTGAGAGTGTAGTCAACCAGATTGAGGTGCTGCCTTCGTCCCAGCAAGATGACGCGCTTCGGATGAATGTGTATCGTGCCATATATGAAAAGCGGCCGCTGGAAAAGTACGGCACCCGTGCTGCTCCTCCAATTCAGATCATTGTGAAAAATGGAAGGGTCACTCTCGAAGGCGTGGTGGATTCGGATGCCGATCGCAGCATGGTTCATCAGCGGGCGTTGAAAGCAACCGCGCAGGTCTCCAACAATCTGCGGGTGGCGCCGGAAGAATAGCAGGGCAACGCTATGCGGGTAGGCAGACGGTGGATTCAAAGTCGAAGAGTCGCCATCAACCCAAACGGAATTTAAAACCAGGAAAGGAGAGGTCATGGCCAAATACGACACGAAGCTGTTTTACGAAGTCCTCCAGACGGAGGCTGCCGGACTCCGGCATGTGTTGCGGAACCGGGGAGGCGTAGCTATCGAATCCGTATCCGAGGAGTGCGAGCAGATGACGTTGGCCGGTCAGCGGGACCTCGCCCTTGTGCTTGTCGACCGCACATCGCGGCGCTTGCGCGACGTCGAGGCTGCGCTAAGCCGGATTGAGGAAGGCGATTTTGGCACCTGCGTCGACTGCGACGAACGGATCCCGGTCAAGCGGTTGACGGCGATTCCGTGGGCGAGCCGATGTGTACGCTGTCAGGAAACCGCGGACTGCACAACCGACCGAAAAGACTCTTTCCTCGACCTCTTCGCTGCATGAACAACCTTCTCAATTCAAAGTGGATACCGAGGAAACTGTGAAACGCACGCAAGTCGCAGTCACCGCATTACTCGCCGCCTCGGGGAGTCTCAGCAACAAGGCCTTCGGCCTTGAGGTGACCCACTCGCAAACGGAGGAAAACCGATGAAACTCTATGACCCTATCAGCGGAATTCTTGAGCGGAAAGACTGTGAGCCCGCGATTTCCGTTGTCCTTGTCGCTGTCGGCGGCATTGAAGTCTGGTCCGTGGCTCCCATTGCCCCAGTCTTTGAGGCCGTCTTGCGAATGTCCCAGGCGCGTGTCGGGGCGTTGCTGGTTCTCGATAGCGACAAGGTCAGGCCAGATGCAACTGTTGAAGAGTGCATGCAGCTCATGACGGATCACCGCATCCGTCACCTTCCTGTGCTTGGTGGGCAAACGGTGGTGGGTGTGATTTCCATCGGTGACCTCGTTCAGTGGATCATTTCCGCGCACCAGGTCCTAGTCGAACAACTCAACGACTACATTATGGGGCGCTATCCGGCGTGCTTCCGACCTGAATCAGTATTCGCTGGGTCGTTGAGGTCTTGATTTCAGCGAACCATTCTAAAGGAGCTACGCTTATATGCAACTATTTCTCGTTCTCGCGTTCGTTTTGTTCGGCAGTCTGGGATCAGATCTTTGGGCGCAAACCTCGTTGACGAACGACGATGTCCCCAAACTTGTGAAGGCGGGATTGAGTGAGGAGTTTATTCTCAACCTGATTGACCAGCAGGGTTCGAAGCTGTCGAGCGATACGACTCGTCTCGTCGAACTTAAGAATAATGGCGTCAGTGAACCCGTTATCGCAACTATTGTCCGGAAGAACCCTCCGCAGGAGCCGCTCACCAGCTATGGCCTGATTCAGCTCGCGAAAGCGCAGTTCAGTGAGGGGTTCCTGCTCGACCTGGTCAATCAGCAACCAGGGCAGATTGCCACCGATGCTGCAAGGCTCATCGAGTTGAAGCGCGCTGGCCTGAGTGAATCCGTAATCTCCGCCGTTGTCAAGAAGAGTCCGTCAGCCGAATCAATGACAAGCGGCGCGGTCGTCCAACTGGTCAAAGCCGGATTCAGCGAAGGCTTCATCATTGATCTGTTGAGCCGGCAGCCCGGCAGATCCACCACGGAAGCCACGAGAATTGTCGAACTCAAGCAGGCGGGCGTGAGCGAGAGAATTCTCACAGCCATGATTGCGCAGGGGGCGAGCCGGGAACTGCCGTCCGGCACGGAAATCACAATCCGACTCATCGACTCCATCGACTCTGAGAAGAACAACGAGGGTGATGAGTTTAAGGCCAGCCTCGACGATCCAATCAAGCTGGAAGACGCCGTCGTCGCCCCGAAGGGCGCAGATGCCAAGGTCAAACTGGTAAAGGAAAAGGACTCCGGCAAGCTGACAGGTAAGACGGAGCTTTCTGTCCAGCTGCTTTCTTTCACGGTGGGAGGCAAGATGGTACCGGTAAATACGACCAGTGTCACGGAAGGAAGTGGTTCGCGCGGTGCCCGCACGGCCAAGACCGCTGCGGCGGTCGGAGCTATCGGTGCAATCATTGGTGCGATTGCCGGCGGAGGCAAGGGAGCCGCGATCGGAGCTGGCGCCGGCGCGGCAGCGGGCGCGGGTTCGCAAGTGTTCATGAAAGGACAACGGGTCCGTATCCCCTCGGAGACGGTACTCACCTTCACCACGCAGGAAACCGTAAAGCTACCGTAGCTGGATTCAGACAACGGACGCCCATGCTGGTTCTGACTGGTTCACCACCTCTGCTCGGCGGCTTTAGCGAATTCGCTGATATTCAAAAAGCCGTCAGGCGCTCACACCAGACGAGCCGGAACGCCCACAATCAAAAAGCGCGCGGCTTGATGCACCAAATCCTTTGAGCAGAATGATTCAGGAAAGAAGGGAGAGCGACATCAGCAAATTTTCGGCAGAGCAGGAGGACCGTAACCCCGCCAACCGCATGGTCCTGCGGGTCGTTCTGACTGTCATCGCCGCCGTCGCAGTGCTGGTGCTCGATGCCGTGACCCCCTTGGGTTTCGCTGTCTGGCTCTTCCAGTTGGTCCTGGTCTGGATCGCAACCTTGTGGGCTAACCGCCGACAACTCCTTGCGTTAGCGGCAATGTGCGCGACGTTTATTGTCCTGGGTTTCTGGTTGACGCCCAAGACCCGACCCGTGATGTGGGTTGACGAGGCCAACGTGCTGTTAAGCCTTGGAACGGTGTGGGCGCTTACCCATTCCTGCTTGCGTCAACGGGCCGCAGAGGATGCCCGCCGGAAAGCAGCACAGGAACTCACCGAGGCCCAGGAGACGGTCCGCATTTTGAGCGGCATATTGCCCATCTGTGCCTGGTGCAAGAAGATTCGCAACGAGGGCGGCACCTGGGAACAATTGGAGATTTACGTTCGCAACCACTCGCATGCGGAATTCACGCACGGCATTTGCCAGGAATGCGCTGACCGCTTCAATACATAAGAGGGTCCCCGGCAAGTTTGTAACGATGTGGGAACGCCGGACGCGTTTTCAGTGCGGTAGGCTGCAGGGCGATGGTCTGGTCATCGGTGCTAGTGCGGGCGTACCTATGCCGCGTCGCGCAGATGCACTGCTACTGCGGCCCGGGATTGCTGGCCGGGATTGCCGGACCACCTGTGGGCGGTTTGGAACGGGAAGACTGCGCCAACCACATTGCCCACGTTTTGCGTCTCGAACCTGAGGAGTAGCTTGCCATGTCCTATGAACATGTCAAGAGGCCTGAACGATTCGAGCAGCGGTCATTCTACGGCAAAACAGCGGTGCCGACCAATTCAATTATCGGCGCCCCCGAATATTCCTACATTGTCTCGACGAGCAGCCGGTCTGGTGGGCGGTCTGGGATCTTGCGCTAGTAGCAGCCTGACCGCTGTTCTGCCCGACTTAGCTGACGTCAGTATCCAACGACTGGCCGACCGTACTTCTGCAGCTTGGGCCGCTCGGAACCAATAACGCTTCGCTCCAATCAATCCCGCGGTTGGTCTGACGCTTACTATCGATCCGTATCGGGACGCGGCCGGGCTGCCTTGCTGCCATCCCCTCTTCGCGAGGCACTTTTCAAGCGAGCCTCGGGACATTGCCGCGCACCGACCATACCCGCGCGGGAAGAGCGAGAGGCGCGTCTTCCGCTGACAGGGAGAGGCGACGTTTCACCTCGCTGCGCAACGCTTGTAACTTATCGCGATCGAGACTACCAACGTACGAGCCCGCAGGTCCCTGTCCGAGCAGAAATGCATCCCAGTAATCTACAAAGGACTTGAATCGCATGGTGATATCTATTGGCTGCTCGCGCACATTCTCCAGACCACCCTGTCTCCACAGATCCGACAGCTCACCCGCGTGGCAAAGCGGCATGCGCTTCTCGTCAAGCCTTTCGGCCCCCGCATCTATGCTCACAGCGGCATCCCAGAACGTTCGCAGCATCCGCATGCCAGCGCCGTAATCCCAAACGGCGGCTGAGAGTTTCCCCCCCGATTTGGTAATCCGACGCACCTCCAACAATGCCTTCTTCGGATCAGGAATGAAATTGAATACAAGCAATGAGAGACCGGCGTCAAAGCTCGCATCGGGGAAGTCCAACTGTTGAGCATCGCCCACTTGAAAGCTAGCTCGATCTGGGAACGGATTCCGGCTGTTAGCGTAGGTGACGTATTCTTTGGAAGGGTCGATCCCCAAGACGCGAGCCCGGACGTTACGTTCAGCGATTGCAAAGGCCAACGATCCCGTGCCTGAGCCGACGTCGAGCACCCGACCCCCATCGGGCAGATCGGTGAAATCCACGAAAAGGGGCGCTACGAGGCGGCTCCAGCGACCCATGAACCGCTCGTACGCTTCGGCGTTTCCGAACATATTTGGCCGGTCCTGGCCGCGGACAACCGGAACGGCAGGGGCGAAGAAGAATGCTCTCCGCGACAGCATCCCTCAATTCTAGTTCAGGCAGCATCGCTTTGACTTGAAGTCGCGGTCAACCCGCGAGTCCAGCGTTTACCGATGTGCCCCTTCCGGACGGCTCCGATGGTGCAGGTCCGCACACGCTTCTTCGGGTCCTGCCTGGAGCGGGCGAAGCGTAGGATTGTGCGATAAACACTGACACAACCATAGGATAGTGACAGTAATTGTGGCACGAATTGGTCACGATTGATGATACAGATCCGTGTTCTGTCCTTTGCTATCAACACTCGATATGTCACTTACTGTGGCATCCTACACTATTGGAACGCCTGGTCTTCGCGAAAATAGGTGATCGTCAGCCCCAACGGATTGACCGGAATCATCGCGTTGGGAACCCGATCTTTCACCACAAATACGAAGTTGCCGACGTATTTCTCCCGCCGGGTCTCCATATGGTTCGCGGGTGAGGAATAGATTTTTTCGAAGTCGAGCGTGGCCCGGTAAGGCGGGCTGCACAGGTCTTCAATCGAGACGTTCTTGACGTGAATTTCGATTTCCTCGCTCTGGCCGGCCAGGAATCCTTCGATGGTGTTGCTCTTTTTGTTGGTCTCGATCAGAGCGTCCGCCAGGCGTCCATCAAGGAAATAAAGCGACCGCGCATAGTTTTCCTTGAGCGTGGCTCGCATCCGTCCGTAGTGCTGCTCGACAAACTGAATGAGGAAATACTTGATCTCGGCCTCCTGTGGGTGGTATTCGAGATCGCTGTAACTCACCGCCTCCGCCCTTCCCAGATTTCAGCCGTGGTCGATTAATGGGACTGTGTCCGCTGCACGAAGATCACAAACCAATCGTTTTTGAAACGCTGTGAGTGTAGACGGTCTGCGGGCAGCGGGAACCTGAACGTGAAGGCTCTTGTTTATATCGCGGCGATGGCGCCCGACGAAGGCGAGACTGTCGGCGAACTCCTGCATCGTGCTGCGGTTTGCGCTGAGGCACGCAGACGCTGGACCTGTTGGCCGCTCCGGCGGTCCCCCCGACGCGCGGCTTTTACGACGAATGTTTGAAAGGTGAGGTGCAGTTTTCGCTGGGCTTCATGAAGCCGAGCGCGGTCTGGCCGTTCGGCAGCGCTACTTCGTTCGGCTCGCCGGGGTCAGGCGGGTCTCTTGGCTTTGCCGATCCGACGGCGGGCGTCGGCTACGGCTACGTGACGAGTCAAATGGGGACGCGGTTAACCGGCGACCCGCGAGACGTGGCGCTCAGAGAAGCGCTCTACTCCGTCATTCGGGCTTCGACAGCCGCGCCCTAAGAGCCGAGTTTGCAGACCGTGCCGGATGGGGACGGTCGATGGGCAGCGTGCTCGGCTCGGCCCGCGTTCGAGAAAGGACAGTCATTTATGCCGACGATCAAGACGGTCATCATGAAGGACGCGATAGCGACCTATTTCGCCCTGACGTGCGCGATTTCATGGGGCGGCGTCCTTGCGGTCGCCGGTCCCAAAATTCGACCCACCAGGGAGGAATTCGAGAGGTTGTTGCTGCGAACTCGTCGCATATGCCGGGAGAGCGATCGACGGATCGGAACCACGCTACAAATTTCCGGCTGGCTTCCATAAGTCATTGGAACTCTTTAATCTGCACCGCGTGAGGGGCGAGTTGTCGGTGGTTCTCGTGGAGGGTTTCTTCGATTGCATGAAGGTAACCCCAAGCGGGGTTTCCCTGCGTCGCGCTCATGGGCTCCACGATGAGCAAGGCGCAAGAGGCTGTTCTCGCGGAGCACTTCGCGCAGGTTGTTGTCATGCTCGATGGAGACGAAGCGGGTAGGAGAGCCACGCAAGAGATTTCTGATCGACTCGAATACGTCGTCTACTACGTGAAAAGAATTGAGCTTCCTAACGGGGTTCAGTCCGATGAGCTTTCGAGCGAAGAGATTAATGCATTGCTCCGATGCTCTGAATAAGCGAAATAATGGCGCTGTCGGCTTCAACTGGCCGTCCGCGCCCTTTTTTCGCTTCATTGTCTCGGATCAGGGGATGAAACGTTATCGGTAAAAAATGTTTGAAACCGTGTCGGAGAACAAGCAAATCGTTCGACGATTTTTCAAAGATCTATGGAACAAGGGAAATCTCGCTGCTGCAGACCCGATCATTGCCCCCAACCACGCCCTCCACGATCCTGCAACGCCGGACTTTGGCAAGGGGCCGGACGGCATGAAGCAAATCGTCACACTGTATCGCAACGCCTTTCCCGACGTTCAATTCACCATCGACCACATGATTGATGCGGATGACTTCGTGACTACCCGGTACACTGCTACCGGCACACATAAGGGAGAGTTGCGGGGGATTGCGCCGACCAACAAAGCGATCAAAGTCGAAGGCATTCTCATCACCCGCATGTCACGCGGGCGGTTTGCGGAGAGTTGGGTGATTTGGGATGCGCTGGGGTTGATGGAGCAGTTGGGCGCTGTACCGGCGCTGGAGAAAGCGAAGGCGCAGACGGCCAAGTAAGACTATGGGCGGTTGCGAGCGATGCCAGGGGCTTGAAGATGCCCTTGAGCGTCTCGTCGCTAACTACTGGGCCGCCAGGGGACGCAACCAGCGACTTGACAGTATCGACCCACAGAAGCGCGAAGCTCAAAGGCTGGAACTCGCGGCCCAGGATGCCGTGGATGAAGGGCGGAAACTATTAGAGGAGCACAAGCAGGCCGCGCATCCGCACATCGTGGAGTGAGTGTCGATCAAAGCCGATCTGCGCTTTCTTGACGGCTGGCAGCCCTTCCCACCGCTGCTCGGCTGTGATACAGTCCTCCGGCAAAGGGGGACGGAAGCCATGCTCTCGGAGAACAGGCGATTGGTTCTGCGGGTTTTCATGGAACTCTGGAATGATGGAAAACTCGCCGTCGCGGGTGAAATCTTCGCTGCCGACTATGTCAAACCATGATCCAGCAAGCCCGGATTTCCCAACGGGGCCGGACGGCGTCAAACAAGCCGTCGAACTTTATCGCAATGCCTTCCCCGATCTTCAGTTCACGATTGAGCAAATGATTGAGGCGGAGCAATTCGTAACCACATGCTTCACTGCTCGCGGTACGCACAAAGGAGATTTGCGGGGCATTCCACCCACCCACAGTTCGATCCAGGTGGATGGCATCGTCCTGCATCGCATTTCGGGCGGGCGCATTGCGGAAGGGTGGGCAGTGTGGGATGCGCTTGGGCTAATGCAGCAAATGGGCGTCATTCCGTCGTTGGATAAAGTGAAGGCCCAAGAAAGTAAATCGAGTGGGCTGGGACATGCGAGGCACAGAAATTGAAAAAGGGCGGCGCACCTGCCGTTCCATTGGGACTTGAAGAACCTCGTTTTCCGATCATTAGCCGCTTAAAGCGCTCTTGGCGTGGCGGATTTCTTTAACCCCGCACGCTGTTGATGTGATCGTTCGTAGGTCTTCTTGCTGCTTGCCTTCCGGAATCAGATGGAACCGCCCCTCTTACCTGGCCCAGGTTCTATCTATTCACCTCCTGCGGTTGGCGTTCGAGATGATGGTGCGGCCCACTCAGGCACGGTGTCAATAATGCAAAGGCAGTAGCGTCAATGGGGCGCGTTATCGAAAGCAAACATTGACGGCGGATAGGTTCTGGCCAATGATGGGTACCGTTAAACGCGCAGACTAGACAGTCCGGCCATGCCAACAGCCCTCGCCAACTTTCTCACGAACATGCCTTCGCCGTTGGTGCTGATTGTGGCTGGGTATATCGGGTTGCGGTCGCTTGAAATTGCTTTGAGACCGCAAGAGGCATTCCGTAACCGAGCAGCCCACAAACTGATGACGTTATCGGCTACTGGTCTGTTGCTGATGGTGGGGTTGTTCCTGGTCGCGGAGATTCTTGGCGCATTGGGAGTGATCTCACCGCAGTGGCCAGCCAGTTTCCCTGCGAGATCCTGAAGTGTACTCTTTTGGGTATCGGTCCTCCAGAGCACGGACGAGTCGCACCGGCTATCCCTCGGCGGGTTGCTCTCCAGCAGAGCCCGCTTCCGTTTCGCCGGATGTGCTCAGCATGCTATGAAGAAGTTTCGACAGTCCAGCAGTTTTCAGCAAACTGCAACCTGTGGGTTAACTGGTTGTCTCAGCCCTGGGGTCCACCCCAGTCCTACACTCTTTGCCTCGATCTAAGCGTCATACCAGGATTTGACTCGAGGCCCCCGAAAGTGATTCCGCTGCCGGCGCAAGAGTCGGGGGTCGAGAATGGCCCCAAGACACTGAAAACAAAGCGGAAGCTTCGTTAGAAACGGCCCGATCCTGAGCGTCTATTTTTCGCCCAGTCCGGACATCTGCGGACATCTGCGGTCATCTGCGTTCGCGAGTGATCGTGCTGTTGTGGAAGTGCTAAATCTGAACGCCCGGCATCCCCCTCCAGAGCGGCGGTCTTGATCTGATGACTCGCCTCAAATTGCCAAAGGACCTGGCCGGGTCGCGAAGGTTAAGGTAGACCTGGAGCAGCCTCCAATCATCGCCGAGGCAAGCCACGAAATAGCACGAATCGCAGGCGACAGCGGACTCCTGGGTTTGGTCAACATGGCCGGAATCATCGTCGAGGGCCCGCTTGAGGCCGTTCCCCCGCAGGAGCTCTGTCGACAATTCGAAATCAACGGTGTCGGGCCGTTTGCTCTTACACAAGTGCTGCTCCCACTGCTGAAGCAATCGAAAGGCAGGATCGTGAACATCGGTGCGATTTCCGCTCAAGTTCACCGTTCCATTTTATGGGCCCATCGCAGCATCGAAGTCCGCCTTGGCATCGCTCAATGACGCAATGCGGATGGAATTCGCGCAGTACGGAATCGGCGTCTTCCTGGTCGAACCGGGAGCCATGAAGACTGGCATCTTCTCGACGTCGCGCGCGGCACGCGACGCCAACTTGGCAAAACTTCCCGAACTGGAGCGCCACTATCGCCCGGCGCTCACCGCGATGGACCAAGCCTTCGAAAAGTCCGGCGCGGACGATCCAGAGATTGTCGTCAAAGCCGTCATGTCTGCGCTCCTCGAAGGCAAAGCCAAACCCCGAACTGTCGTTGGCAAAGGAACGGGAGCGTTAGTGATGTTGTCGCGCTTTCCGATCGGCTTGCGCGACAAGTTGGTCAAGAGCGCGCTAGGCCTGACTGCCGCGCTGAAGTCCACTGGGTGATTTCTGGAAGTTGAGCGAGAATTGCGCGCGCGGTCTCCTCCACGCTACGCTTTCCGCACCCTTTAAAGTGCTACTTTGCCCCTGCTGCAAAAATGTTGGGTTTACCCCTAATAGCGACGGTAGCAAGGCGGTTTCGCATTTTGGGCTAGATGTATGTATTCCTGATGGCTTTTCAATTGCGGCTCAGGGACGCGGGTATTATGCTCTGTGACAGCGGCGAGAAGAAGTAGCGGAGCACGGTGCGGCCCCATGGCGGAGGGACCCTGACCGCGTTGCAAGCACGGACATCGCTCGCCCAAGGACTAGGTCTCGAACGGGGCTTGGAGGTATTGTTAGCAAAGGAGTCATTCATGAAAATCGGAATACTTGGTTCGGGCGACGTGGCAAAGGCGCTGGCCGACGGCTTTCTTCGGCACGGACACGAGATCAAACTTGGAACGCGAACGTCGGCCAAACTGGCAGACTGGGCGACAAAGAATCCCAAGGCCGGCATCGCCAGTGTTCCGGAAGCGGCAAAATTTGGCGAGTTGGTGGTGTTGGCCGTCAAAGGCGCGGCAGCGGCGGATGTCCTTCACGCCGCAGGCGCGGGCAACCTCGCTGGAAAAACCGTCGTGGACGCGACTAATCCAATCGCCGACGCGCCGCCTTCCAACGGCGTGTTGAAGTTTTTTACCAACCACGACGAATCCCTGATGGAACAACTCCAACAGGAGTTCAGGGACGCCCGTTTTGTCAAAGCGTTCAATTCAGTTGGCAGCGCCTGCATGGTCAATCCGCAGTTTAAGGGTGGCAAACCTACAATGTTCATTTGCGGCAACGACGAAGAGGCGAAAAACATTGTCAGCCAAATCCTCGATCAATTTGGCTGGGAAAAAGCGGACATGGGCAAAGCGGAAGCCGCGCGCGCCATCGAACCTTTGTGCATGCTGTGGTGTATTCCAGGCTTTCTTCGCAACCACTGGATGCATGCCTTCAAGCTGTTGACCAATCCTTAACGTGTACGGCGAGGTTCCATTACTCAGGTGAAACGCCCGGCCGGTCTGACACGTAGGTCGCCGTTGACGTTTTTCCTGCTGGTCTTCGCTCTGGCCATCCCATTCCTGGTGATCGGCGCGGTGACCGGAATTCAGCTATTACCCGGGCTCCCCGTGGCAGCGCTGACGGCCGTCTGCCCGGCGACGGCCGCTCTGATTCTCGCTCACCGGGACGATGGGGCCGCGGGCGCGAAGGCGCTGCTGAAGAGGGCTTTTGACTACAAGCGGATCACCGAGAATATTTGGTACGCGCCCATCCTGCTTCTCATGCCCGGAGTGATGGTGTTGTCGTTCGCTGTGATGCGATGGAGCGGAACCCCCGCTCCGGCCCCGCAAATCGCAATTGGTCCGGCGCTGATCCTGTGCGTTGTGTTCTTCACGAGCGCAACAGCGGAAGAGCTGGGCTGGTCAGGCTACGTGATCGACCCGATGCAGAATCAATGGGGTGCACTCCCGGCCAGTATTGTCGTGGGATTGGGTTGGGCCGTTTTCCACTACGTGGCGCTGTTGGAGGCTCACCGGTCGCCAGAATGGATCGCCTGGTGGTCTCTTTGGACGGTGGCGTTGCGCGTTATCATCGTCTGGCTCTACAACAACACGGGTAAGAGCGTATTCGCCGCGGCGCTCTTCCACACCACGATAAACGTCACCTGGCAACTGTTCCCGATCCAGGGTTCATTTTTCGACCCGCGCATCACGGGCGCGATCACAGCCTTTGTGGCCGCTGTGGTGATTATCGTCTGGGGACCGCGGACACTAGTCCGCCGCGCGGTCACTTTCCACTGATGAACTTGCGATCATTCCTTCCGCTTCCACTCCAGATGGTCCTGGCCCCATGCCCGAACGGCTTTAATGAGCGGACGAACGCTCTGGCCGTGGCCCGAAATGCTGTACTCCACCCGCGGCGGAACCTCAGGGAAGACAGTGCGGCAGACGAGCCCCTCCGTCTCAAGATTACGCAGAGTCTCGGTCAGCACCTTCTGCGAAACGTCGGGCATCAGCCGGCGCAGCTCATGAAAGCGGCGAGTCCCGGAGTCGAGCCAATACAGGCAGATCAGGCTCCACTTGCCGCCGATGGCGGCGAGCGCCGCAGTCATAGGACAATGCGTCGGCACTGCGAGTTGTGGCTGATCGGGAGCGACGGTCGGGCGCTCAGTTTCCATACAGTACCTGTGTTACCACAAAGTGCCTTCTTGTGCTCCCTGGCAGTTGCGCTCAGAATATGAATTGCGGGCGTTGGTGCGCCTTGAAAATGCCCCTCTAAAAGAATGTTCTACGCCAACGGTATCGCGCCAAGGCCAAGGGCGTTTGATGGAGCGCCGCTCGGTCCTATCGCGATCGACCTGGTTTAGAGTACTTCAGATGCATTCTGATTACTGTTGGTAACAGCCCTACCGTCCAGCAAGCTAGATTAGTCTCGATAAACGCCGGTCACGTCCGAAACGGATATTGGAAGGATGCCCCGTGATCCAGGACCATCCCCTTCCTGATTGAATAAACTGAGTAGACTCTCATCTACACATGATCCGCGAGTGAACCAAATGAATGTTGAGACCATTGCTGGGGTGGCGCTTGCCGCCATTTCGTTTGCACTTGTGGTTCTGGCTCGGGTGCAGTTAGGCAAGTCGTTTGCTGTAACTCCAAAGGCAAATGATCTCGTAACGCACGGTTTGTACTCGCGCCTGCAACACCCCATGTACGTGTTTGTCGATTTGACCGTTTGCGGGATTGCGCTTGCGGTCCATCGCTGGTATGTGTGGCTGCTTTTGGTCATTCTGTTGCCACTGCAGACGAGGAATGCCCGCAGAGAGCGCAAGCTGCTCCAAGAGAAGTTTGGAGAGCGCTATGAGATATATCGTCGTGGTACATGGTTTTAAGGCGAGAGCGTTTGATGAGGTTAGGTCTTGGGTGATCATCCCAGGCCGTACGCCTGAAAGGAGGGCATTCAATGGCCCATGCCAAAGCCCAGAAAGTGGCCCATGCAGATCCGGTGAAAGTTGACCCGAAGCACTACACCGTCGAGGTGGAAAACGAAAAGGTGCGCGTGCTGCGCATCCGATATGGTCCGCATGAAAAATCGGTGATGCACAGCCACCCGGCGATCGTTGGAGTCTTTCTGACCGACGGTCATATGCGCTTCACGTACCCGGATGGCAAGGCCGAAGATATCACTGCGAAGAAGGGGCAGGTCGTGTTCTTTTCGGCTTTCGAACACGACCCAGAGAATCTCGGCGACAAACCGTTCGAGGTGATTGGTATTGAGCTGAAGGGCTAGTCACGGGACGTATTTACGGGCACCGGAAGCAATCCGGTGCCCGTTTTGTTTGTCCGGGTGTTGACGAAAACAGAATGATCGCGGAGCGGCAGGTCAGGGCAAGATCCAATGAAGAGCCACACCCCTGAGTGCGCCAAGATCGAACAATTCGCCGCAACGTTGACTCCCGCGAAAACCTACCACCTCTGCGTCCAGTTTCCCATGCCGGTCGACCCAATACACATGCCGTGCAGGGTGGCCTCGTAGCGCCGAGCGCAAAAATCCGGAGCAGCCGTTCTGCCATTTGGCCTACACGTCCTGAGTATGCGGCCCCGATAGTCCGACCCCACGACCGGCTTACACCATCTTGACCGACTGGGAGCGGCTGAGCCCGAGCCGCTATGATAATCTGGGTTGTTTTCATGATTGAGCTCATAGACATCTGGAAGCAATTCATGGGCAAGCGCGTCTTCACCGCTCTAACGGAGGTTCATCTCAAGATTGAACGCGGCGAGATGGTTTCGATCGTCGGACCCTCGGGCTCGGGAAAGAGCACGCTCCTTAACCTGATTGGCGGATTACATCGCCCGACCCGTGGGGAGCTGATCATCGACGGTCAATCGGTCACCTCGATTTCCGATAACGAGCTGACCCGGGTCCGCCGTGAGAAGATTGGATTCATCTTTCAGTTTTTCAACCTGATGCCCAGCCTGAGCAGTCTGGAAAACATTGCGCTGCCTCTTCACTTGCGCAGTTGGCCGAAACCGAAGGTCCAGGCACGAGCCAAGGAGTTGCTCGATCTGGTGCATCTGGGCGGCCACCTCGATTTTCTGCCCGATGAGCTCTCCGGCGGGCAGCGACAGCGGGTGGCCATCGCCCGTGCCCTTGCATTTGATCCGCCAATCCTTCTCGCGGATGAGCCGACTGGAAATCTGGACAGCGCAACAGGAGCGGAGATCTTGCAGTTAATACAGGACCTGCACGAACGGCTGGGGTCCACAATTCTGATTGTGACTCACGATCCGGGTGTAGCACGGAGCTGCCCCCGCATGATCACGCTGCGTGATGCACGAATCGTTCGGGATGAGCGTCTATGAGTCAAGATTATCCGATCTGTCGGCTCGTCGTTAGCATGGCATGCCGCAGGATGCCAGATCATGCATGAGCCGCAGAAACGCGGCCAAGTCAAGTCTGAGCCGAGACGAGGGAATGCTGGAGATCCTTTGAGGCCGACGGCAAGATGCGGGAGAAGCGCTGGGTGTACGAGTGAATCGGGTCACACGGCGGCAGCAAGGCTATGCTGCACTTCACATTGCTTCCGGGTGATTTCAAGTTGCAGAGCAAGGACAACGTCGGCGGCTGAGACGCAAGAGCCAGACGCTGCTGCATCACGACAAACTGAAATACCATTCGCCAATGCAGACCGAAGCCTTCACCGTGCAACGGTTGCGCATGGGCCAGTAATGCGCCGGGGGGCTGTTCTGCTACTGGTCGCCGCCGCCTGTTCCGCTCAGGACTTCACGCAGCGTGGCTTCGTCGAAAGCGCGACGTTTCTCTACCCCCGGGCGGCACGCAATGACGACGGGCATGCAGTCAGCACCATCCTGCTGCGGTATGAAGCGTTTTATAAGTTGAGCTCACATTGGCATTTTGCCGCCGGTATCGATGCCCGCACCGACACCCACCGCCAAGTAGAGCGAGCCCTCGGACTAAGCTGGTGGGATCGTGGTCTCCAACAGCCTGCGTTGGAAGTGAGGCGCGCGAGTGTGGCCTACAGCCAAGGCAAATTAAATTTCGAAGTTGGCAAGCAGTTTATCCGTTGGGGGAAGGCGGATATCCTGAATCCCACGGATCGCTTTGCCCCCCGAGACTACATGAATGTAACGGAACCGGACTTCCTCGGAGTGACGGCTGCCAGGTTGACTTATGGCGGCCAGTCCAATTCGCTCGATGTAGCTTTCACGCCACGCCTCACTCCCAGCCGGATACCGCTCATAAACCAACGCTGGATAGTGCTGCCCGAGGGGGTGCCGGTCGTGGATCTGGGGTCGGCCTATCCCGGGGGAACGCAGTACGGAGCCCGGTTCAACCACATCGGAAATTCGGCTGAGTATTCGCTTTCCTTCTTTGATGGCTACAATCACCTGCCGCTGATTGATGCCTCTGCCGAACCGTCGCTGCCTCCGCGCACCGGCATTTTGCGCTTTTACCCTCGAATCCGGACGTACGGCGCGGACCTGGCGGTACCCACGCGATGGCTCACTTTCAAGAGCGAAGCCGCGTTTTTTACGTCGCCAAACGTGCGCGCGGACGAGTACGTTCTGTACGTCATGCAACTGGAACGCCAGGCGGGCGAATGGTTCTTTGTGGGTGGTTACGCGGGGGAAGTGGTCACCGATCACCGGGCGGCTTTCGACTTCGATCCGGAACGCGGTCTGGCTCGGGCATTTCTCGGCCGAGCGGGATACAACATCGACGCTAACAGCAGTGTCGCGGTCAAAGTCGTGGTGCGTGAGAATGGCCGCGCTAGCTGGACCAGGCTCGAATACTCGCACTTGTTCGGCCAACACTGGCGAGCTACCGCGGGTTTCAATTGGCTGCGCGGGCAGCCCAACGACTTCCTTGGCCAGTACTACCGCAACTCATACTTCTCCATTGTGTTGCGCTACAGTTTCTGACAGATCCGTCACACCCTGATCACTTCAGGTTCACCTTTGGAAGGAATCTTTTTAGAAACGTGGATTGACGTTCCGCAGCACTTCACGCTCGCCGATCACGGGTGCGGGGGGAACGCTGGCTATAGCCAGCAGGAGCCAGGCCTTCATTGCTCCCGTCGGAGCGCTTGTACGGTAAAGTCGTCATCTTTCATCGGGACGTTATACTCAAGTTTCTCGATGCGAAGAATGGTGCGGCTGTTCCGGCGCACATCGGTCATTTCGAGCCGGCGGGGCGTCCAGATATTTTGCATATTTTGAAGGTCGCTTTCGTGCAGCCGACGTGCCAATTGGTCTTTGACGAAATTTTCGTACTGCACGGGAATGTAATTGTCCTTGCGGGTCCAGATCCGGGAGAAGGTATACTGCGAAGTCTTGATCTGTTTAGGCCGTGCCTCGATACGCCAGCAGAGAGCGCCGTCGATTGCGTCCTCGCCGGTGAGCTGATAGTCGTATTGATTAACGTCACGCTCCTCGAGATCCTCGAAACTAAAATCCGTGCCGAAGAAGCGTGTGGACCGGTCCTGCAGTGCTATTCGGCGGTCGCGGCTGATGGCTGGCGTCCACATCCACTGGTCCGAAGAGCGGTCGGAGTGATTCAGCACCAGCAGCGCCACTCCTTTCACTTCGGCTGGCGCAGTGAAACGAATGATGGCCTTGCTGTTCCCAAACGATCCAAGGCGCGTGTACTCCCATGATTTCTTCGAGACCTTGGCGTTGTTGCTGATCACCTCCAGGATGCCTTCGTAGCGCTCCGAACTGGCGTGGGTGCGCCGCTGGGATTCCTCCACGATCTGTCGTGCGTCGTCGGCAGCCGCGGCGCTCGATGCCACAAGCGCGCAAACGAATTGGCGCCTATTCATATTCCAGAGCCTCTACTAGAGAACCGCGTGCGGCCGCTTCGGCGGGGAGTATGGCGGCGGCAAATGCTGCCCCGAGAATGATCGGAACCAGTATGGCCGCCACATTCAG
>Ga0335081_10004160_pt1 | contig 22834 bp, 19 predicted proteins | sample Lox_Sample_35_FD_206713 | JGI IMG/M metagenome (GOLD analysis project Ga0335081, IMG submission 206713) | Soil microbial communities from Loxahatchee National Wildlife Refuge, Florida, United States - Lox_Sample_3.5 | ecosystem: Environmental > Terrestrial > Soil > Wetlands | place: USA...
ATTCTTCTGGTACTGGACGAGATTCAGACGGGGTTCGGACGCACCGGCAAGATGTTCGGATATCAGCACGCGGGCATCGATCCCGATCTGGTAACGCTGGCGAAGAGCCTCGCTGCCGGGCTGCCGTTATCGGCTGTGACGGGACGCGCGGACGTGATGACGGCCCCCGCGCCGGGAGGATTGGGCGGTACCTACGGCGGAAATCCTTTGGCTTGCGCCGCGGGGCTGGCAGTGCTCGAGATCTTCGAGAAAGAGGGACTGGTAGAGCGCGCCGTCCAACTGGGAGACCACCTCCGCGCGGGACTGCGGAAGCTCCAGGAGCGCTGGCCGCAGATCGGCGACGTGCGGGGCCTCGGCGCGATGCTGGCAATCGAACTGGTGAAGGACCGCGACAGCAAATCGCCGGACGGCGCGCTGGCGCAGCGCGTATTGGATAACGCCCGCTCGCGCGGCCTGCTGGCTATCAAGTGCGGGCCGTTCAAGAACGTGGTGCGATTCCTGCCGCCTCTGGTGACATCGCCCGGGGAGATCGAACGCGCTCTGGAGATCCTGGCGGGAGCGTTCGAGGCGGCGGCGAACGCGTGAGAATCGGCCACAAGTCGCGCCTCATCGCCCTCGGGCTCCAATTGATCGCAGGGACGGCCACGGTGGAGTACCTGGTGGTCGATCACGTGGAGCGGCCTTCGGAGAACTGACCCGCCACCTTCGCCGCGCAGATGGCCTGTCCCACATGCCTCTGCGTGTGCTCGGCAATATGCGTCAGCAACCCGATCACGGTGGTCGGCAGTCTCTTTCGTCCCACCGCCCGAACGCCGGTCAGCGTGGATAGATCGAGCGATCGCACCACTTCCTCGGCCTCGCGAAAGGCGCGATCCAATTCCGCCAGCAACTCCTCGCGCCCTGGCCCCGAGGGCTCCTCCTCGGCGCGAAGTGCGGCCAACTGCGACTCGCTCAGAGGGTGTCCTGCAAGGTAGGTCATCAGGCGTTCGGTGCTGCCCGCGATGTGACGAATGTGAAATCCCACGGAACCCAGCCCATAAAGAACGGCCCAGATCTGACCGGTCGTGAGTCCTTCCGTGTAGCGGGCCAAATCCTCGCGGGCCTGTTCGAATGCGTAGAGAATGGGCGCCACCAGCGGACTCAGGCCGCAAATCGGCCCACGAAGCCAAGGCTCGGGAAGGGATTCCATATTCCCAGTATGCACACCTGTCGCGAGTACGACGAGATGCTCGCGACCGGGAGGTGCGGCAAGGAGTGAACAGGGCAGATCTACTGGTGTGCTATGTAGGGGGCAGAATGGAACAAGCTATCTCGGCCGCGGGCGCCTATCGCCGCTTCTCGGAACTACTCCGTACCGTCCAGAAGGGCCAAAGCGTGGTCACAACCAGTCACGGCAAACCCGTGGCCAGGGTCACGCCCTTCGGCGGAGACGATCGTGCTGCGGAGGGGGCGCCGCTCCGCGCTCTTCGCCCGCCTGAAAGGGAGCGGGTGGTGGAGACCAGCCAGTTGCCCGCGGTTTGGCGGGATTACCCAACATAAGCCGAGCTTGCGGCATGTAGTCTCGCCACATGGCAGAAAAACGCGCGACGATGATGTGTGTCGTGTTGGCGAACAGATCCTTCCTAACCCGAAGCTGATCTCACACCCCAGTTTCGGGGCGGACTTTTCGACGGAGTGGGATCGAATGACATTCGGGCCGGCACGCCTCACTTCAGCCGAGCCGCCCGGTGACTCGCGTCAGTTCCGAAGAATGGGCGATCTCCCGTCCATCCGCGATCACGCGCAGACCGTTTCCTTTTCCGAGTTTATTTCCGGTGCGGTCCCATGCGATCGTGAGCATCCGCCCGTGGTAGGGGACGCGATCCAGGCAGAACCAGTCCCACTTGCCCGGCGGCAGCAGAGGATTCACTTCCACCACGTCGTCGGCGCGCGGCCGCAGACCCAGCAGCCCGGTGATCAGGAGATCGGCATATCCGGAGTGGTTGTAGTGGCCGCCGCGCCCATAATAGGTCTTCTTGCGCAGCTTCATGGCCCGCGCGAGCCATTCGCCGGTCAGCGGATTCAGGTTCTCATCGATGAATGGGACGACACGTCCGTCGTCCCGCTTCAGGTGCTGGCTGCGGGTGTAGATCTCGAACGTCCGGTAGTAGTCGTCCTTGGAAACGTCGTGCTGGCGATAGCGATTCAGCACGTTCGCCAGTGCACGCAGGGTGATCGTCGTGGCGAAGGGCCAGCTTGGGCCGTCCCAGGCACAGTCGTCGCCGGTGTAGGCAACCTGAAACTCGGGGTTCCGCTGCTCCGCTGTCGTTGGCCCGTACGGTGCGTAGAAACCTTGCGGATCCATCAACTGCTTCCACGCTGCTTCATATCCCGCGCCGTCGTCCGGGAGATCGAAATACCACGGCGTGTAGCCGATGTTTTCGCGTACCGGAGCGAATTCGCCCGACTCCCGGCGCGTTTCGAAGAAGGCCGCGTCTTGGTTCCAGAGTCTCTGCTGCGTCAGTTGCTTCAGCCGGGCGGCCTTCGCGGCGTATTCGGAGACCAGCCCCTGTTGACCGGCCATCTCCGCAATCCTCGCGATGGCCTTGGCGTTGCCGTACATGTAGCTGTTGATGCTGGGCCGGATGTTCCTGACCTTTCGCCCGCCGCTGACGGAACTCTCCATGCCGTCGGAAACGTCACGCTGCCAGAACAGGCCGCCCTCGGTGAGGCGCTCCGCTTCCCAGAGCTGATAGTCCGCCGCCATCGCATCAAGGTACGGCAACAGGGCATCGCGGCGACCATCGGCGAGCCAGCGGTCGTAGAGCATCGACGCCACCCAGCCGCTGAACTGGTGAAGGTTCTTGCGCAGGCCGCCGTTTTCTCCGGTGCGCAGCCAGAAGTGGACGTCGCCATCCAGGAACTGCGGGTCGCGCAGCCAGCGGCCTTCCGCCACGTGATGCCCCAGCGCGCAGCTCAGCGCGTTGTATTCGCCCGCGTGGCTCACCGGTTTCAGGAACTCCGTCACCAGGAATCCCGCCGGAGTCTGCTTGATGTGCTTGCGCCAGGCCCACCAGCGGTAGTAGTAGAGCTGTTCGGTGGCCGCGTCCGGGCACGTGAACAAGGGGATGTTCGACTTCATCCAATCCCATGCATGCGCGTCCGGAATGTAGTTCACGACCTCTTCCGGAAAAGTGCGGTTGAAGTCCTCCACATAATGGCGAAAGGACTCCGGGTCGAGCATCCCTGGTGTTCCGGCGGCCTTCCGCTGCTGCGTGGCGGCCGCGCCCGCTACGAGCCCCAGAAATTCGCGGCGCCTCACGGGTTCACCTTCTCGAATCTTACGGCCAGGAACGGCTTGCCGGGCAACTTCATGGTGAATTTGCCCGCGAACGTCCCGCTCACCGGAGTGATGGTCATCTCCCAGGGGTCGATGATGTCCGCGCGATAGCGCGCGCCCGCCGCCAGGGTGAATTCGTACTCGGCGGGCTGGTTCACGTCGAAATAGAACAGGTAATAGCGGCCCTCCTGCCCTGCCCCCATGTAGTATGTCGAGATGTTATTCAGACCCTCTGCGGGCGCACTCTCGAGGATCCGGCGCAGAAAGGCGATCCGCTTGGGACTCTCGCCGTGCAGCACGCCTCCCTTCGACCACCACAGAATGTCGTTCGCCTCGAGATAAGTTTCGCCATGGCCGACGTAAGCGCCCGCGACCGTGCCCAACCAGAATCGGCGCACCAGTTCCTGGGCGGAGATATTTCCCCAACGCCGCGGGATGTTGCCTTCGTACTTGCACTCGTCGTAGATCACGGGCTTGCGGTACTGCATCACGTAGTCGTGCGCCTTCTCGAGGTCGGAACCCTGGATGCTGACGTGGGTCACCCATGGTTTCGAGTGGTCGTACATCACGTTGCTGTGGTGGATCGAACGGAGGTGCTGATAGGGATCGCTCTCCTGGACGATGCGGAAAAAGCGGTCCCAATCGGCGAGCGTCTTGGTCTTGACCAGGTCCCATTCATTTGCCATGCTCCACCACACGTTGCGATATGCGGCGAAGCGCGCGACGGTGTAGCGCAGATAGCGGTCGTTGACTTCGGGAGGCAGACTGGCGTAGCCCCAGCGGTCATAAGGATGGAACAGGATGAGGTCGGCTTCGATGCCCAGCGCCTCGAGATCGCGAATGCGCTTTTCCTGGTGGCGAAAGAACTCCGGCTCAAAGCGCGTGAGATCGTTCCTGCCGGCGGCATCGCGCGGGAACGGATAGTAGACCGGCTCGTTGGCGTTATAGACGTAGCTCTTGGGGAAGACGCACATCCGCATCTTATTGAACGGCGCGGAGCGTAGTGTCGCGAGCGTCTGCTCCTCCAGGCGGTCGCCCTGGTGCGTCCAGGCGTAGCAGGTGGTGCCGATGGGGACGTAAGGTGTTCCGTCCGCGTACCCGAAATGCGTGGTGAAGCGCACCTGAACGGGGCCGTGATTCCGCGCCGAGGGCGCCACCGCCGTGAAACTGCCGGATTTGCCGTCGAGCGCGGCCACGTTGCTCGACGTGGTGTAGTTCCATTCGCCGATCTCGTCCGGCATGAAGCGCACGCGGTAGGTGCCCGCGCCATCGTAGAAGCCATCGACATCCACCACGCGGTGCGCATAGCGGAAGTGCGCCCGAACAGTGACTTCCAGGAATGGATTGCCGGCGGACGGACCCTGGAGCGCCGCTTCGAACACCCCCCAGCGCTCCACCCCTTGGCCGCAACACAGTGCGGCCCACCAGCAGAATACAGATAGGAATTTCATGCGCGCCCCTGCATAATGAATTTTAAATGCGTTTCTGTCAAGGAAAACCATGAAGTACGCCTGGACCGCTGTCGTAGTCGTGGGCGTGGCCGCAATCCTCCTGGCCGCAACGCCCGATTCCCGCGTGAATACTATCGGACTCACCTTGGTCCGCGTCGCTTCCGGCAGCTTCGAGATGGGAGTCGATTCCGTGCCGCTCCCGAAGTCTCTCATCGCGGGGGCCAACGGCGTAGTCTACGATCGTACCTCCGATGCCGGTGATTACGACGAGACTCCGGTGCACAAGGTCACCATCTCGCAATCGTTCTGGATGAGCGCCACCGAAGTGACCATCGAGCAGTTCCGCAAGTTCCGCCCGGGCTTCGAAGGCAATCCCTATTACGCGCCCTACGCCTCGGGTACGAGTTGGAACGACGCCGTGGCGTTCTGCCAGTGGCTCAGCGAAAAGGAAGGGAAGCCGTATCGACTTCCGACCGAGGCCGAGTGGGAGTATGGCGCGCGCGCCGGCACGCACAGTCCGTTCTCTTCCGGTGCGGAGCCGCCCGCGCCCGGGACCGCGAATGCGTGGGGGCTGAAGAACATGCACACGGGAGTCGCGGAATGGGTGCTGGATTGGCACGGCCTCTACCCCAGCGAGCCGCAGACCGACCCCGTCGGCCCGGCTGGGGGCATCGCGAAGGTCGTGCGCGGCGGCGGCCTCGACTACAGAGAATCGAAGACCGATGGCGGCAGACACCTCCCCGCGGAACTGCCGTACTTCGAACGCTCCGCGAACCGCGCGGGTATTGCGCCGACCTTCGCGTCGGCCACCCACCCGATCGGCTTCCGTGTCGTTCAAGCCGGGATGCCCAAGACCAGGCCGCTGCCCGACCAACCGCCATTCTTCCAGCGGGCTGTCCGGCAGGACGCGCCCGATCTGACCCGCGGGCCCGATCCTTCGAAGCCCTATTACCACACGCGCCCGCTCTTTCCCAACCTTCGGGGGCGTGACATGCGCACTGTGGGATGGAGGATCGGATTTGCGCCGGGGCTCGGCGTGGCTTACCACAACTCCGCACTTCAGGTCCTCAATAACGGCGACATCATCGCTGCTTACTACAACACCTCCAAATACGAAGACGATCCCGAGCAGACCATCATGACGATGCGGCTGCGCTACGGCGCGGAGGATTGGGACATGCCGGAACCGTGGCCCGACTTCCCGGACGCCGACGATGCCGCTCCGGTCTTCTGGAACGACCACGGGAAGCTGTGGTTCTTCTTCGGATCGCCGCGCCTGCTGGGCGGCCCGCCGTTCCAGTTCCTGACGTCGCCGGACAATGGCGCAACGTGGAGCGCGGTGGAGTTCCCCAAGCTTCAGGGGCCGGCCGGCAAGTTCACGCCGCAGCCCATCAACAGCATCGTGCGCGATCGGGACGGCGTCGTCTATCTGCCGGTGGATGGCGCGGGCAGCACGTCCGTGTTGTTCGCATCCAAGGACGGCGGCAAGACCTGGTACGACACGGGCGGCCGCACCGCGGGACGTCACACCACGCTGGTGCTCGGAAAAGACGGCGCGCTGCTGGGCTACGGCGGCAAGAACTCCGAGATCGAAGGCTTCATGCCGAAGGCGGTGTCCCGCGACGGCGGAAAGACCTACGAGAGATCGAAGACGCCGTTCCGGCCCCTGGGCAGCGGACAGCGACCCAGCATCATCCGGCTGGCATCCGGACGCCTCTTCTTCGTGGCCGACCTCTTCGACAAGAAGAAACTCGGCGCCCAAGGCGCGGGTGCATTCGTCGCCCTGAGCGACGACGACGGCGAAACCTGGAAGACCCGCCAGTTGCCCAACCTCGTCACGGTCGGTTACACCACCGCCACGCAAGCGCCCAACGGCGTCATCCACATCGTCACTTCGAAGAACGATCCATCGGTGCAGATCGAGTTGAATGAGGCCTGGGTGCTGGCCGGCGGACCGGAAGATCCGGATGCTCGCGGCCAGTTCCGCCTGAACGGGCAGCAGATCTTCTACTACCCGGACGGGCGGAAGCTATGGGAAGCCGGCTATAAAGACGGACGGAAGATCGGGGTCGAGACGCTCTGGGCGGAAGAAGGCTACCAGCGCTGGGAACGCACCTACCTCGCAGGCGGCGAATGGACGTGGAAAATCTTCGGCCACTCCGGCAAGGTTACCGCCGAGTCGCGATGGAAGGGCAAGGACCTGATCGACGCCAATACCGCCGGGCCGCTCGCCCGCTGATCAGGCCACTTGCGGGCGTTCGTGGAGAATCATCCACGACGTCCCGAATTTGTCGCGCAGCATGCCGAAGCGGAAAGCGAAAAAGGTCTCCTGCATCGGCATGAAAATCTGGCCGCCATCGGTGAGCAGGGTGTAGATCCGCTCCGCCTCCTCGCTGCTTTCTACGGTGAGCGAAAGATACGCGCTGCGCATGGGCTGGAAGCGCTCCGGCGGAATGTCCGCTCCCATGAGGATGGTGTCGCCGAGGCGGATGCGGGCGTGCAGGATGGCGTTCTTCCAGTCCGGCGCAACGCTGCTCGGATCGGGCAGCTCGCCGTGCCGCATGATCATGAAGATCTTCGCGCCGAGGTGTTGTTCGTAGAAACGGAAGGCCTCTTCGCAATTGCCGCCGTAGTTGAGATAGGTGTGTAGCTTCACGTCGGGCTCCTGCTGACTCACTCATCTTCTCGCCGAAGAGGCCCTGTTGACAATCTGAACTGAACCGTTTGGTACTCATTCGGGATCCACGTCAATGGACTCCTGGTGTGATGGGCTCCGATCCCCGGCTGTTCAGAAAGGCTGGTAGCCGATGGCCATGACGACGAACGTCAGAGGTGATAGAGCATCAGGTAGACGATTACGCCGGTGACGCTGACATAGAGCCAGATGGGGAGCGTCCAGCGGGCGATCTTGCGGTGCTTGTCGAAGCGGGCGGCGAGGCCGCGGCGCAGGGTGATGATCGCCAGCACGGGCACGAGAGCGGCCAGCACGGTGTGGGTACCGAGGATGGTCAGGTAGACGGTGCGGATGGTGCCTTCGTGCGGGAATCGGACACTGCCTACCTGCGCGTGATAGACGAGATAGCACACCAGGAAGAGACACGACGTGATGAACGCCGCGATCATGACCTTGCGGTGGGTTTGGACTCGCTTGCGGCGGATCAGCGAGTAACCGGTCACCAGCAGGACGGCCGCCGTGGCGTTCAGGAAGGCGTTGACGGTAGGCAGGAGCGGGGTCATGAGGGGTAGCGCTCCAACTGGCGGATGTCGTGGAGCAGGTGCGGCAGCATGCCGTCCTCGCTGCTGATGTAGTAGGCGCGGATGCGGCGCTTCTGGTCTACCAGCGCGAAACGCGTGCTGTGGCTCATGCTGCCATCCACGCTGTTGAGCTTGAATCCATGGAGCGCCAGGTCGTTGAGGCTGGCCTGCTCGCCGGTGAGGAAACTCCAGCGGGCGGGGTCGGGTTTGAAATGCGTGGCGTAGGCGGCCAGGACGGGCGGAGTGTCGTGAGCGGGGTCTACCGTGAAGGAGACGAGCTTCACATCCGGCATTTCAGCGGTGAGGGTCTGCAACTGGTGCATCAGGGAGCTCATGCGGGGGCAGGGGCCTTCGCAGGTGGTGTAGATGAAGTCGGCTACCCAGATGTGGCCGGTCAAGGAGTTGCCGTCGAATGGCTGGCCGGTTTCGGAGGTGAGGCTGAATTCGGGGATCTCCCCCAAGATGTCGAGGGGCTTGGGTTGGATACAGGAGACGAGCAGAAGGGCGGGCAAGCCCACCCCCAGCCCCCAAGCCCTAACCCCTGCCTGGGTCATGCTGCGCTTCGGGTGGCCTTTTGGGCGGCCAGTTTGCCACAGGCCAATACCAGAAGCAGGCCCATGCCCGCGGTGACGGCCAGGCTCAGCATCGGGCCGGGGCCGCTGTCAGGGAGATGCAGGGTGTCGTTCAACAGGGAGATCGAATAGGTCAGCGGGTTGACGCGCATGATCGCGCGGATGATTCCGTGCGCGGTCGCCATGGTGAAGAGGGAGCCGGACACCATCCACATGGGGAGCAGCAGCAGGTTCATGATGGCGTGAAAGCCGGAGGTGGAGTTCATCTTCCAGGCGATCACAAAGCCCAGGCCGGTGAGCGTGAACGAAATCAGAAAAATCGCGCCGGCCACGGGAATCAGTTCCATTGGATGAATGCTCACGCCGGCCAGCGGGGCGAATGCCAGGAAGATGAGGCCCTGGATCCAGGCCAGCGTGGCCGATCCCATGACCTTGCCGAGCACCAGGCTGGTGCGGGGGGCGGGCGATACCAGCATGGAGAGGAGAAAGCCTTCGCGGCGGTCTTCGATGATGGTGATGGTGGAGAAGATGGCCGAGAACATGACGGTCAGGACGAGCGCCCCGGAGTAGAAGCGTCCGAGGTCGTTGGAGCCCAGGCCGATGACCAGCCAGAAAACCAGGGGAGAGGCCACCACGCCCATGACGCGGCTTTTCTGGCGCCAGAAGCGGACCAGTTCGCGCTGCCAGAGGGTTGCGGCCGGTAGAACAAAGCTATTCAATGGATGCTCCTGTTTCGCGCACAAAAACGTCTTCCAGGGTGGGCTTGTGCAGGCCCACGGACTCAATGACTCCCGGGAACGCTTCCATCACTTCGGCGATGAAGCGATGGCCGTTCTGCATTTCGACGCGGACGTGGCCGTCCATCACGGCGGGCTCGACGCCGAAGCGCTCTCCGATACGTTCGGCGAGCGACTTGGCGTCGCGGGTTTCGAGCACCACCACATCGCCGCCGATGCGGGAGCGAAGCTGGCTGGGGCTGCCCTGCGCGACAATCTTGCCCTGGTGGAGGAGGATCAGGCGGTCGCACTTGTCGGCCTCTTCGAGAATGTGAGTAGTCAGCAGGATGGTCACGCCGTCGCCCTCCCGGAGGTTTTCGACGTGGCGCGAAAGGTCGCGGCGGGCGGCTGGGTCGAGCCCGGTGGAGGCCTCGTCCATCAACAGGACCTGCGGCTGATGCAGCAGGGCCTTGGCGATCTCCACGCGCCGGCGGAGGCCGCCGGAGAGCGTTTCCACCAGTTCCTTCGCGCGATCGGCGATGCCCAGCCGCTCCATGGCGGCATCCATCCGTTTGCGCAGGACGGACCCGCTGAGCGCGTGGAGGTGGCCTTGCGCGCGGAGGTTCTCTTCGACGGTGAGCGCTTTGTCGAGGCTTTGGGTCTGGAAAACCACGCCGACATGGCGGCGGACTTGCGCGGGATTCCGTTCCACGTCGAAGCCGGCGATGATGGCGTGGCCTTCGGTCGGGACCATCATGGTGGAGAGAATCCGGAACAGGGTGGACTTGCCGCCGCCGTTGGGCCCCAGCAGCGCGAAGATTTCGCCTTTCTTAACCTCGAAACTGACGTTCGAGAGCGCCACCCGATCGCCATACCGGTGCGTTAGGTTCTGAACTTGGATCACAAACCTGGCCTATCTATGAGCATAAGCCCGTAGATCAGCGGAAGGTACAGCACCGAGGTGAGCAGGACCGCGCGGGCGCGGATCATGGTGCGTTCGATCGCTACCCTGACTCCCGAGTACAGAAACCAAAGACCCAACAGCAATGCTCCAATCTGATAAATGCGCCCCGACATCCCGAGCAGGGACGGAATCAGGCTCACCGGTATGAGCGCCAGTCCATAGAGAACGATCTGGCGAGCGGTGGAACGGCAATCGGGTTCCACCACCGGCAACATGCGGATGCCGGCGCGGGCGTAGTCTTCTTTGTACATCCAGGCGATGGAATAGAAGTGCGGGAACTGCCAAAGGAACAGAATGCCGAAGAGCACCCACGACTCGCGGGTGAGGGCGCCGGCCGCCGCGGCGTATCCGATCATCGGGGGCATTGCTCCGGGCACCGCGCCGATGGTGGTGGACCACCAGGTGCGCTGCTTGAGCGGGGTGTACAGGAAAAGATAGCTGGCCAGCGTGAAGGCCCCGATGAGGCCGCAGAGCAGGTTCACGCCGAGCCACAATTCCAGGAATCCAGCCACGGAAAGCGCCGCGCCGAAGCCCAGCGCGCGAGACGCGGAGATCTTACCGGAGGGCAGCGGCCGCTGCATGGTGCGGCGCATTTTGCAATCGGCGTCGCGCTCGTACCACTGATTGAGGGCAGCGGTTCCGGAGGCAATCAGGCCGGTTCCCAGGATGGTGTGGAGGAGGGACAGCAGCTGGATGGATTTCAAAAAACCCCACCAGTTCCCGGCGCCGGGGAGTCCGAAGAAGTATCCGATCCCGGTGGACATGAGGATCAGCCAGGTGATTCGGGGCTTGGTCAATTCGATGTAATCGCGCATCAGGCGGCCGCCATACCTCCAGGCGCCAGGACCCCATTCGAGGGCCGGGCGTCCCTATAGACTACCAAAGCCAAGACTACTGCCGCACCGAAGGCCAGCGATCCGGCGGCGACGTGGGCTACCGTGAAGGCGGCCGTTATCGAGTCGGGCTGGGCAGCGTCCGCCGAAGCGATGCGCATGGTGTATGCGGCAAATCCGAGAAAGACTTGCAGGAAGGTGAGAGCGAGAAGGGTGGTAGCCGAGCGGCGGAGGAGGGCGTTTTCCAGGTGCTGGATGAAGACGCGGAGGCCGGCCCACATGACGAGCGTGGTGGAAATGGCGGCTCCGGCGATGTGAGGGATGACGGACAGGGTGTTGTGGCGGACGGCGGCTCCGAGCGCGGTCTGGAGGAAAAGGGCGAGGGCGGCTAAGGCGGATACACGACAAGTGCCCAGACGAGTCTCGGCACGGCCGGCAGTAGTGCCTGCGCCATGTCGCGTGGAAGCAGGAATAGTTACCAGGATTCCGAACGTGAGTTGAGCGAGACAGGCGTGAGCAATGGCCAGCGATTTAGGATCTACCAATTTCACGACGGCACCACCCAAAAGTGCTTGCACCAGGACTGTTCCGAATGCCGCCCAGGCGAGGCGGTGGCGGAGCCACAGCGCCAGAACCAGTGTGAGGAGAGCAACGGTGGCGGCGAGCACGCGGTGGGTGAACTCCAAACGGATGCCGCCCTCCCATGGCGGGATGAGCCTGCCATAGGAGAGCGGCCAATCGGGTATCGAGAGTGCGGCATCGTTGCTGGTAACCAGCGCCCCGGCGATGATCAGCAGCAGGGTGCAGAACGCTACCAGCACCGCGTACCGCTCGAGCCAGGTCACGAAAACGTTATCCCTTGATCGTGAAGTCCTGAGTCTTGCTTTCCTTGGCGCCTACCGTGACGGTCTGATCCTGCGTGCCGTACTTCTCATGCCAGACTTCGAGCGTATAGGTCCCCGGAGGAAGGCCCTTGATGGTGAACGACCCGTCGTCGCCGGTGACGGCGAAGAAGGGGTGGTTGACGACGCCGATGTACGCGCGCATCCAGTTATGGACGTTGCACTTCACCGGGATCATGACTTCCTGGCGCGGGAAGCTCTTCATTTTAGGCTCGCTCCCCGGCGGCTGGGACTCGTTCCAGTCGTTGTTGACCGTGGGGGAGGGGTGAATGTTGTGGTTGGTGGGATCGCTGTTCTTGATCTGCATGTTCTGGCCGGCCATGATACCGATCACGTGCGGGCTGTACATGCAGCCGCTCTGATCGAGCTCCACGGGGGTGGAAGGCACCTGCCAGGTCTTGTCCGGCAGTCCGGACTTGATCCAGACGAAGGCGTTCTTCAGCGTCTTGTTGCCGTTGACAATCACTTCCTCGGACCTCGCCGGCGTGGGGTGCGCCTTGGTGCACGCCGGGACGGCGGACATGTCGATCGCCTTCATGGTAGGGGCGGTTCCGTCGAACATCACCTTGCCGGTGATGGTGCCGCCGTTCTCCATATCGGGCATGGCGGCTGCGCCTCCGGCGGATGCGCCACCGCCCGAATCGGCCGCCTTCGGCGCTTCGGCGGTCTTGGTGTCACCACCGCCGCCGCAGCTCACCAGCGCCAGGGCGCATACTACTCCTGCTGCAATCCAAATGTTCTTCATGCTCTTAAGAGCCTCCTTAATGAACTTGTTGGGCCTATAGCTTAGTTCCCGCTGTTGGCCGCGCGCAAGCGGCCTAACTCCTCGGGCGTGAACTGGAACATGTACCGGACCAGCAGGTCCGCATGGTCCTTGGTATACCCGTTGAAGCTGGGCGGCGTAGGACCGGCGAACACCCACCGGTTGTCTTCGTGGCGGAACAGGCCCGACGGCATGGCCGTTCCCGGACTCATCATGGCGGGATCGAGCATCCAGCGCTTGGTCCAGCCAGGCTTCAGCCGCTCTTTAGCGACTGTGAAATTGGGCGCCGTGGCGCGGACATCGTGCTTGGGATCGCCCGTCATGTGGCATTTGAGGCAGGGGGCGCCTTCGCTGCTGAACAAGGCGCGAGCCATGGTGCGCTCCTGGTCGGTGATCGGCTCCAGCTCCTGGGAAATGAACGGAGTGGCCTGCGAAGAGAGGGCTTCGAAGAATCGCACCAGCTTGCGAATCTCGCCATCCGAGAAGCTGAATGTGGGCATCCGCACCTTTAGATATTGGCGGACTCCGTCCCGATTCGTGTCATTTTCCGACAGTGCGGGGTTGTTGAGGAAGCGCATCAGCCAATCCGGCCGGACGCGCGCACCTTCGCCGATCAGCGTGGGCGGCTTCTGGTCCTTCCAGTCGGGATCCTGGTAGCGGGGCAGGGTGTCGAACACGGTGGTTTGCGCCACGTGCACACGGTGGCATCCCATGCAGTTGTACTTGCGGACCACCCACCAGCCTTCGATAATGTCCTGGCGCTGATCGGTAGGAGCGTAGAAGTAACGCGCCGGCACGCTGGCGTCCACCGACCCATCGAGGAACGTGGTGACGGCGTCGATCTCGGGCTTGGAGAGGTTGAAGTTCGGCATCTTCAGCCGGTCCTGCGGCGCCTTCTCCTTGCCGGTGTCGTAGACCGCCGGATCCTTCAATTTGTGCTCGAAGAATCCCTTGTGGGTGAGCCAGCCTTCTTCTTCAGCTTTGTGGCCGAGGAGCGCGAAATCCAGGCGCTCGATGGGCTTGGAGCCTTCCTTGGTCAGTTCGGTACCGATCCGCTGCTCCTCCTCGAGACCCGCGATTTCATGGCAGGCCGCGCAGCCGTAGTTGCGGACCGCGGCGAGGCCTTTGTTCTTCAGGCCGGGATCGTCCATGAAATCGGCGTTGGCATACGTCGCGTCGGAGCGCTTGCGGGTCATCAGGTAGCTGGCGATGTCACGGGCCTCGTCTTCGGTCAGACGAAGGCTGGGCATCGGGGTCATCTGCTGCACCTGCAATTCGTGTCCGTCGTTGGGGCACTTGCTGTGCTCCAGATCGAAGACGTAGGGCAGGTTGTGCTTGTCGTAATCGGCCTTGGTCAGATCGCGCTTTTCGAAGGTGCAGTAGGGCGCGGTCCGCTGGCGGGGATTGTGCACCCAGCGCACCAGGTAGTCGTAATTGGCCTTCTCGCCTTCCCGGCTCAGGTTCGCGGCGAAGGTTCCGCCCTGCTTCTGGCCGCCCTCACCCATGGAGTGGCAGGCCATGCAGCCGCGGGTTTCGAAGGCTTCCTTGCCTTTTTCGGGGTCGCCGGGCTTCTGTTGCGGGAGGTCGCCTTGCACGCCGGATTGCCAGATGAAGGCGGCGATGGCCTGAACCTCGTCGGGCTGCAGGCGGAAGGTGGGCATCTTGGTGCCTTCGCGCCAGGCGTGCGGATCCTTCAGCCAGACCGGGATCCACTCCTTGCGAAGCTTCACGCGGACTTCCTTCAGGCTCGGCCCGACCTTCTTCACTTCGCGGACCAGCTCGTGCGAGCGCATGTCGAGCTGCTCGATCTTGGCGTCGAGCCCGCTCGAGCGCACCTTCAGGTCGTTCGCCTGCGCGTAGAGTTTCTGGGCTTCGGCATTGTCCTTCGTCTTGTCGCCCTTGTCGATCATGAAGCCCGACTCGCGCAGCCATTCGGCTTTCTGCTGCGTGAGCGAGCGGATATTCTGGTTGACGGAAGTGATTTCGTCGGCCTCGCGGTCGAACCCTTCATAGCGATGGCACGCCATGCAGCCGCGGAGGCGGAAGATTTCGCGGCCGTCGTTCAGGTTGCCGGCATCCTCGGTAACGATTTCCCTGGAGTGGCACTGCTGGCATCCAGCGTCGATGTTCTCCTTGTGGTGCAGCGGCCAGAGCCAATACTTGTTGTAGCCGTGCGCTTTCTCGATACTGGAGAGCGCGACGCCGTTGCCGCCGTGGCAGGGCGTACAACCGTAGACTTCGGGATCGTGGATCTTGAGGAGTTCCTTGTCGGGGTGGCTGGCGAAGACGGCCTCGCCTCCCATGCTCGCCGCGGTGATGGTAACCGGCTCGCGCGTTCCCAGGTGGCAGGATTCGCAACGGTCCACAAGATCCACATCCTTTACGTGGATCTGGCGGATCTTGATATCGAAATTGGAGAGCGAACTCTGGACGGCGGCGATGGTTTCGGCGCTGGCTTGGGGCAGGCGGTCCGCGAGATATTGATCGCGCTGGGCGCGAAGTTCCGTGGCCTTCTTCATCACGTCCACGCGCTTCTGCAGGAGCCCGGCCTTCTTCGCCTTCATCTCCTGGAGATTGGCGTCCATCTGGGTGAAATTCCATTTATGCTCGGGCTCTCCCGGCAGCTTGACGGTCTGGACTTCGGCCCTGAGTTCCTCGATCTCCTTGCGCAGGGATTCCTTGTGGCTCTCGCTGCCGGAGACCTCGATTTCGTAGGTCAGCGCGCCGATGTGGGCCCGGACGACCTGGAACGGATCGTTCAGCGCGAGGATCTTGGGAGTCAGGTCCTCGTTGACCTGCTTGTCGATGGCTGACGCCTCAGGCAGAGCGGCCTTTTCCGCCGCCTGCATCTCGGTGTCGAGACGCTTGTAATCGGCCGAAGAGCGGATCTGTCTTTCGAAGGCGACCTCGCCCTGCCTGGCGTTTGCGAGGTACTTGCTGTACAGCTTCTCGAACCGCGCCTCATAGGTTTTCCAGGGGCGGATCCCGTAGATTTCGTCGTACAGGCCCCATGCCATGGAGAGCACCAAGGCCACCGACCAGATGAAGAGCTGTTTGCTCAGGGATGAATTGACTACCGGATCGGACTCTGCATCCGCTCCGGGCTTCTTTGGATCGCTCATAGAATCGGCTCAGATATTAAACCAGGGGGTCACCCAAATGTACTTGATGCGGAACAACAGCCGGACGAGGATTTTCACCGGCAGCGCCAGCATGATCACCAGGAAGACCTGCATCACGGTGTACTGCAGGACGCTCATCCGCGCGTAGATCTTGCGGTTGAACGGCGTATATGTGATCAGCTTGTGGATCCCGATGGCCGCCGCCACGCAGTAAATGCCGACCACGATCGCCCCGAAGATGATCTTGGAGATGCGCCCCGAGATGCCGAAGATATCCGGCAGGTCGCGATTGACCTCGAAGATCAGGCGATTGTGGTCCCAGGTGGTTCCGGGCCAGAACCACATCCACCCCGGCCCGCGGATCAGAGTGCCGATCACGATCATCGAGACCCACAGCACGATGAAGCCGAAGATGAACGTGAGGATCGAGAATTTGCGCTGTTTGAAAGTGTAGTAGCCGTTGCCCAGCGGGTTGGAATCAATGTAAGGAATCACCATGAGCCCGACGATGATCAGCGAGGGCATCACCACGCCGGCCATCCAGGGGTCGAAGTAGACCAGCATTTCCTGCAATCCCAGGAAGTACCAGGGCGCCTTGGAAGGGTTCATGGTGAGGGTGGGATTGGAGGGTTCTTCGAGCGGGGCATTCAGGGTGATCGACCAGACCATCAGGATTACGGTGACGATGATCGCGGCGAGAAATTCGATGCGCAGCAGATACGGCCAGACATGCACTTCTCGCGTCCAGCCGGGCCGCCACGGCTGGGTTTTGCGGTGATGCGTCTTGGCCATGGCGGGATCGCCTTCCAACTGGGCGATCAACCGGTCGTTGGCGAAGGACTGGCGCAGGCCGTACCAGGTATAAAACGGGACGACGAACAGGAGCAGCACGATGGGAACGTTGTCCGGCGTGCTGAGAATGGTCCAAAGCTGATGAAGATCCATAGGATTTCGGTTTAACCGCCGGGGGTCAGGGGTTGGCGGTTGGGGGTTGGGGAATAGCCGCTAGTGACGGCAGCGTAGGTGGCGGCTTCTCCCCAACCCCTAATCCCCAACCCCCAACCCCTGCAGTTCATATTTTCTTCACGTCCTTGATTTCGCTCTCCAGCATCACGGGCGCGGGGCCGGAGATGCCGCCGTCCTTGCGGACGCGCCAGAAATGCACCACCATGAAGGCCGATGCGATGATCGGGATGGCCACGCAGTGCCAGATGTAGGCACGCAGCAGAGCGTTGGCGTCCACGATCGAGCCGCCCAGCAGACCGAATCGCACGTCATTGTAGGGCGTCATACCCAGTTGCGGGCCGAAGGGGCCGACGTGTCCGAGCAGCGGTGTGGCGCGCGCCATGTTGGTGCCGACGGTGACCGCCCAGAAGCCGAGCTGATCGTCGGGCAGGAGGTAGCCGGTGAAGCTCAGGAGCAGCGTGAGCACCAGGAGCAGCACGCCCACCACCCAGTTGAACTCGCGGGGCTTCTTGTAAGACCCCGTGAGGAAGACGCGGAACATGTGCAGCTCCACCATGATCACCATGAGGTGGGCGCCCCAGCGATGCATGTTGCGCAGCAGTTTTCCGAAGGGGACATCGTTTTCCAGGTAGAGGATGTCGCGGAAAGCCACGACCTTCGACGGGTGGTAGTAGAACATCAGCAGGGTCCCGGTAAACACCAGCGTGATGTAGACGTAGAACGTCATTCCGCCCATGCCCCAGGTGTAGTTGTAGGCCACCGCGTCGCGATTGATCTTGGCGGGATGCAGGTGAAGAAAGACGTTGCTCAGGACGCCCAGAGCGCGGCTGCGCGGGGTTTCGTCGTGCTTCACGCGCAGCACGGATTTCCAGACGTCAGTCTTTTCGGGGGCCTTGACGGTCTCCTTCAACTCCTCGACGGCGCGGGCTTGGACGGCCTTGGCGTTGGTGAGGACCGCGGCCAGTTTGCCGCCGCCGTTGCCGGAGGAGCCGTTGCCGCCGCCGTTCGTTCCGGCAGAGGCGCCCGTGGCTGCTGGTTTTCCATTCTGTCCGTTTGTTTCAGGCATGTTGACTCCTCATACTCCCCGGAGGATGGCGCCGCCCTTACCACCGGGATCGGTATCGCCAAATTGGGAGCGTTCGCCTTTCGGCCAGGAATACGGTTTGCTTACATCGACCAGAATCTGGCCATCGGGAGCCAGTTCCACGTGCGCGCGGTCCATCGGGCGGGGCGCGGGGCCCTCGAAGTTGATGCCTTCGGGGTCGTAGCCGCTGCCGTGACAGGGGCACTTGAACTTGTTCTCGCTGGCCTTCCAATCGGGCGTACATCCGAGATGGGTGCAGATCGCAATGATCACGAAGACGCCCTCGGTATTGCGGACCACCCAGATGCGGTGATCTTTCTGAAACTTGGTGTCCACGCCGAAACCGAAGTCGGAGGGATATCCGATTTTGAACTGGCTCTTCGGTTCGTAAAGCGCGCGCGGAAAGAAGAAGCGCAGAAACATCAGCAGGTTTACGGTTAACGTGCCAAGCACCGCCGCCATCACGAATTTGCGCCGGCGGGCAATCGACTTGCCGTCTTCGGGCTGGTCGCTCTTGGAAAAAATGATCTTGAAGGCTTGCGCCATCGACGGCTTAGACTTCGGCTTCTCCGCCGTCACCGGAGGCTCTACTGTAGGATTCGCCATCTCGTCCCAATGGCCGGTGAGCCGGCCATATCTCCTCTGAGTTCACCCATCGACAGAGTACGAGCGTAGCCTCCGATGGAACAGGGGCGAAGCGGCAGGCTCAATTCTGTACGCGAAATACCGTAAAAATGAGTGGCCCTTTTTGGAAACCTGTTGGCTGCCTAAACCCACACCTGGTGCACCATCAGCATCCGCAATCTCTTGGGTTAACTTTATCCAGAGTTATCTTACACCCCCCAAGTGGGGTTTGCAAAAGGGCCCCTCAAAGGGATGGACGCGAGATGGCTGGGCGGGAAACCAAAACCGGAGCCTGTTCCCACGCACCGCGGAAGCCAAGGTAAGTGCGGTGGGAATTCGGAGGAAACCAGGCGAAATCGGGTGTCCGCACGGTTTGTTGTAAGAACCTTTGCCCGCCAGTCCCGTGCCTGCGAAAAGTCGGACTCCCCTACCTCCGCATCATCTCCACGAACCCGTTCACAATCTCGTTCTCCGCGCATCCCGCCTTCAAATGCGAAGTCGTCACCTCGTACCCGATCTGGTCGAAGCTCCCGTCGTTCGGAATGTATCCGCTCGACCCGTTGGCGTGCGTCACCATAATCGTGTTGCGGAACGGCGATTCCTCCTTCAGATGCCGGTGAATCAGCGTAAACACCTCGCCCGACACGCCCGCCAGCGCCACGTCCCCGATCATCAGCAGACCCAGCCGGATGTTCACCGGCGGGGCATCCGAGAACTTGTAATCCGTACGCGGACGAGGCCCCGGCTCCACGCTGCGCCCCGGACAGGTCACCACCTTCTGCGCTCCCCAAATGCGCGCCGCCGGCAACGTCTGGATCGCGCCTGCCACCCGAACCACTTCCTCTCCCAGAATCCTCCCCAGCGCATCCGCCAGCGCGAAGTCGTCTCCGCTTGCCATGCTCACGGGATTCTGATCGCCCGCCGCGCCGCTCGTCCACACCGCCACCGGTCCGTCATCGCCCGCCCGTTCCTCGGGCCGTAATCGCAAGCGGGCGCCGGCATCCGACCGCGGCCGGTCCTTTCCCTGGTAATGCTGCTCGACAAACCGCGAGGTCGCGCCCGCCAGGTCGCCCGTGATCTGATAATTGTCCGGCCCCATCACCACCGCGTGGACCGCGTAGTTGAGGAAGAACGCGATCGGCTTCCCGGACATGTCCTCGAATCGCATCACGCTCACCGTCTTGTCCGACGGCCCGTTCTCGTTGAACCCCAGCCACCAGCCCTGCGAGGGCGTGAGTTCACGCCGATTGATATTGATCGACGCCGTGCCGGTCCCCACCCCAACCTTGGCCGGCTGCAGCCGCGACTTCGCCAGCCGCACCGCCTCCACCGCCGCGTCCTCCACCTTCCTCGTGTATTCCGCGGTGCCCGGCGACGCCCCGCCCGTCGCCCCAATCGTCGGCGCACCGTGATCGTGCACCGCCGCCAGAATGAGATTCTCCGGCCGAATTCCGAGATCGTGCGCGATCCGCGGCGACACGTCCGCCCACACCGAATCCGGCACAAACAGGAGTTCCCACGCCACCAGCGCCGCCTGCGTGGCGCCATCATCGAGGACGATCGCGCGAACGTAGATGTGATCGTGGATCCCCTTGAATCCCTGTGTCCGCCCGCCGTAGCCGGCCATCACCAGCGCCGCGTCCGCAGCCGGCGTAATATCAACGCGGGCCGCACCGGCGCGCAGACTCCCAGGGTCGGCGCACCATGCCGGAAAGCCAACCGCCGCCAGCACGATCATCGAACGCCCCAACCACGGACTGCCCATCTCGTCCACCCCCTCCCTATGGTAAAGCCCTCCGCCCCACCCATTCCGTTAACGCTATTTCCGATACAATCAGTTCAGAGATGAACCTCCGAAAAGACCTGAGCCGCCGCCAGCTCCTCGAAAGCGCCTCGGCCGCGATCGCCGCATCCGCCCTCTCCGTCTCCACCGCCTCCGCCGCGCCTGACCCAGCGCCCGTCCTCCGCCTCACCGAAGGATGGGAACACTACCGCGGAGGATTGGGCGGCATCTGGGAAGTCTGGCGCGGCAAGGCCGCCAGCGACAACGTCACCTGGACCAAGGTTGCCATTCCGCACTGCTTCAACGCCTGGGACGCCGTGGATTCCGACCACGCTTACTACGAAGGCCCCGGCTGGTACCGCACCACCTTCGCCGCGGCGAACCCCTATCCCAACGGCCGCGCACTGCTGCACTTCGGGGGTGCCGGACAGCGCAGCGAAGTCTTCATCGGCCTGGAAAGCGTCGGCAGACACGTCGGCGGATACGACGAGTTCACCTTCGACATTACCGAAGCGGCGGCGCGCTCCGCCAGGCGGCCGGAGGCCCAGGGCAAGGTCGAACTCGCGGTGCTCTGCGACAACTCCCGCGACCTCGAAACCATTCCCTCCGACCTCAGCGACTTCAACCGCTACGGCGGCCTCTACAGCCCCGTCAACCTCGCCTGCGTCCCCGCCGTCTCATTCGAGCGCGTCCACATCGACACCCAATCCGGCGCCGTCTCCGTGAAGGCGCGCCTCCACAATCCCACCAGCCTCAAAGACGCTCTCGAAATCCAGACGCACATCACCGATCCATCTGGCAAGCAGGCCGGGCTCTCCTCTAAGACATTTACGCCCTGGAGCGGTTCGCAGGAAATCGCCGCCTTCCGCCTCGACTCGCCATCGCTTTGGTCGCCCAACACCCCTGATTTGTACCGCGCCAGCGTCGTCCTCCAAAGCCCCCACGGCGAGCACCGCGTGGAAGAGCGCTTCGGCATCCGCCGCATCGATTTTCCGAAGCACGGCGTCTTCCAGCTCAACGGCGAAAAGCTCTTCCTCCGCGGCACGCAACGCCACCAGGACCACGCCGGCCTGGCCGCCGCCATGACCGACGACCTGATCCGCCGTGAGATGCAGCTCATCAAAGACATGGGGGCGAACTTCATCCGCCTCGGCCACTACCAGCAGCCGCGCCTGGTGCTCGAGCTCTGCGACGAGCTCGGCCTGGTTGTCTGGGAAGAGATCCCCTGGTGCCGCGGCGGCGTGGGCGGCGAAGCCTATCGCGAGCAGGGCCGCCGCATGATGCGCAACATGATCGACCAGCACCGCAATCATCCTTCCGTGGCCTTCTGGGGTCTCGGCAACGAAACCGACTGGCCCGGCGACTTCGAAGTGCAGGACAAAGAGGCAATCCGCGCCTACATGAAAGAGCTGAACGCCATCGCGCACCAGGCCGATCCCACCCGCTTCACCGCCATCCGCCGCAACGAGTTCGCCAGCGACATTCCCGACGTCTATTCGCCCTCCATCTGGGCGGGCTGGTACAGCGGGCGCTACACCGAATACAAGTCGTCCACCCAAAAGGAGCTCGCCAAGGTGGACCGCATGCTCCACATCGAGTGGGGCGGCGACAGCCACACCGGGCGCCACTCCGAGTACCCCGACAAAGTGATTTCACAAATCGCCACCGGCCAGGGCGTCGAGGAGAAAGATCGCGCATACCTGCTCACCGGCGGCCAGGCGCGCGCCTCGCGCGACGGCGACTGGTCGGAGACCTACATCTGCAATCTCTTCGACTGGCACCTCAAAGAGCACGAGACCATGGACTGGCTGGCCGGCGCCGCGCAATGGGTCTTCAAGGATTTCTCCACGCCGCTGCGCCCCGAAAACCCCATCCCGCGCATGAACCAGAAAGGTGTGGTGGAGCGCGACCTCACTCCGAAAGAAGGCTACTACGTCTTCCAGTCCTACTGGGCCGAGAAGCCGATGGCCCGCATCTACGGACACTCCTGGCCGATCCGCTGGGGCGAGCCGGGCGAAGCCAAGATGGTGAAGGTCTACTCGAACTGCACCACCGCCGAGCTGTTCGTCAATGGCAAATCCTGCGGCGTGAAGCAGCGCAACAGCCAGGACTTCCCCGCGGCCGGCCTGCGCTGGATGGCGACCTTCCAGCCCGGCGAAAATCATCTCCGCGTGGTGGCAGGAAAAGGCGGCGTCCAGGTAGCTGACGAAATCCGCTTTCGCTACCAGGTGGAGAAGTGGGACCACCCTGCCAGGCTCGTGCTCGCAGAGTCCGCCCGCAGCGGTGAAGTCGTCACACTCGAAGCACGCCTGCTGGATGCCAAAGGCGTCCAGTGCCTCGACGCTCGCAACGCCGTGCGCTTCGCGCTCGCAGGAGACGGCGAGCTGATCCAGAACCTCGGGACCGCGTCCGGATCGCGCCAGGTGGAACTCTCGAACGGCCGAGCCCTCATCCGCGCGCGTCTGCAGAAAGGCGAGGCC
>Ga0335081_10004161_pt1 | contig 22833 bp, 16 predicted proteins | sample Lox_Sample_35_FD_206713 | JGI IMG/M metagenome (GOLD analysis project Ga0335081, IMG submission 206713) | Soil microbial communities from Loxahatchee National Wildlife Refuge, Florida, United States - Lox_Sample_3.5 | ecosystem: Environmental > Terrestrial > Soil > Wetlands | place: USA...
GCTCGCCCCGAACGTTTTCGAACTGCACGTCCATTTGCCGCGCGAGCCCGTGTATCATCATCGTCCGCTGATGGTTCCGGAAACGCAACTGGTGGTCTCCGCGCTGGAGCGATGTGTGAATTACGCGCGCAGCGTGGACCCGGTAATTGTCGTGAGCCTTCCGCTGTGGACTCCCGTGGCGCGGATGCTCCAATCCAAGTGGCGATATCGCGTGATTTACGATTGCCACGATCTGTGGTCCGGTTTTGGACGCTTTCATCCCGGGATTCTGGCTGCTGAGTCGGATTTGTTTGCGCTCAGCGACGCGGTTTGCTTTTCCTCGGCATCGTTGATGGAAGCGAAAACATCCGCGCATCCGCACACCCGGTCGAAACCGGTATTGATCCGAAACGCGGTTCGCGCCGAAGATTTTGATTTTGTGTATAGGAAGCGGGAAAACCGTCGGAAAGTCGTAGCCTACGCGGGAGCGTTGGATTTCTGGTTCGATGTCGAGACCGTTCGCTTTGCCGCGCAGCGCCATCCTGAATGGGACTTCCGCCTGTTTGGCCGAATCGAATCGGACCGGGTACGTGAGCTGGGGCATTTACCGAATATCCAGTTAATGGGCGAAGTCCCCTATTCGAGCCTGCGGCAGCATTTCGCATCGGTGGATGTGTGCATGATCCCGTTTCTCATGTCGCCGCTCACGCTCGCCACCAATCCACTGAAGTTGTACGAGTATCTCGCCTGCGGTCTGCCCGTGGTCAGCGCGCCCTTGCCCGAAGTGCGGGAGTTCGGCGAGCTTGTGTACATCGCGAGCAAACCCAACGAATTTGTAGCGCAACTCGAAGCCGCGATGGACGAAAATAGCGCCTCCAAAGCTGAGATGCGTCGGCGGCGCGCCGAAGCCGAAAGCTGGGCATCGCGGTGCAGTCTCCTGTCGGCCCACTTTGAGACGCGCACCGAAGAGCGCCCGACCGTCATGTCCTGTTGATCCGGCATGACCAGCGGTCGTTCGGATGCTTCGGTTTTCATCGCGGGGCACTACGGTTTCCACAATCTGGGCGATGAGGCGGTTCTGCGCTCCATGGTGGCGCATCTTCGGGAACTTCAGCCGGATCTTCGGATCACCGTGAGTTCCGGGCTCCCCGATGACACAGCGCAAGGCGCGGGCGTTAACCGGATTTCGTGGACGGATGTGCAGGCGCTCGAAAAGGCGGTCGCCGAAGCAGATCTGGTGATTGTCGGCGGAGGCGGATTATTTCATGATGATTGGGGGTTGGAGCAGGATGCTGTGCTCACTCCGAATCATCCGGGGCTGAGTTTCCTCATCGGCCCTTGTCTGCTCGCCGCGATTCATGGCAAGCCGTTGATGCTTTACGCGGTCGGCGTGGGTCCGCTCATCGCGGAACCCGCGCGCGAGTTCACCAGGCTCGCCTGCGACATCGCATCCGCGGTTACGGTCCGCGATCCGGCATCGAAGCAAGTGCTGGAATTGATCGGCGTTTTGGGAGAACGCGTGGCGGTCACCGCGGATCCGGCGTTTGCTTTCCCCAACCAGCCCGATTCTGTTCCGGAGCGCGAAATGGAGGGACACGCGAGACCACGGGTCGTCGTCTGTCCGCGAAACTGGTCGATCGGCGCCCATCCGAATGTCTGGCAAGCAGAGTTTGCCGCGGGGCTCGACCAGTTCCTCGACCAGAGCACGGGAACGGTCTTGTTCGTCCCCTTCTCGCGAGCGGAACATTCCGAACACGACGATCTCGTAAGCTCCCAGCAGATCCGCGCGCGGATGCGACATTCCGGGCGCACGTCGGTGGTCGAGAGGGAACTTGCTCCGCCAGACGCTTTCTCTATTCTTAGTTCAAGCGATCTGGTGGTCGGAATGCGCCTGCATTCAACGATTTTGGCGATTGCCGCGAACACGCCCGTCGTGAGCGTGATTTACGATCCGGATGTGGAGCAAGCGATGAAGGCCGCAAGTTTGGGTGAGTTCACCATCGCCCTGCCTTCGCTGAAGCGGGGCGCGCTGGCCGAAATGATGATTCGCGCGCTCCACAGAAAAAGTGTGACGCCGCGCGAAGAGCTGGCCGAAAAGGCGCGTGAGAACAGCCGAATCGCGTTCCATCATCTGGTTCAGCCACCGCGTGCTTCCATGATCGATCCCCGTCTCGCCGCGGTCCTTCGAACGGCAATTTCCGCGCGGATTCGAACCGAGCGCGATCTCAGAGTCGAAGCGCACCGGCTTTTCGGCGAAGTCGAATTTCACCGGCATCAGAGCGAGACGGAGCGCTCTGAAATCGCCGAGCTGAAATCCGGAATGTCGGTGCTCGAAATGCAGCTTCAGACCGAGCGGCGGGCCTTCGAAAAAGAACGCGACGCCGCCCGGAATCTCGACCGGCAGATTTTGCAGGCGCTCGATCAATTTCACTCGCGTTTATCATCCGCTCTGGCTCAATACCGGTCGCAGCGCGCCTGGAAGTTGATGGTCGCGATTCGCACGGCTTACGCGCGGCTGATGCGCGACGGGCTGTGGTCATTCTGCAAGTGGGCGATCCGGTTACCGTTCGCCGGATCAGCGGAATTGTACCGCGAAGAATTGACGTTCCCGAATCTCTGGAACTTCGTGCCGGAGCGGTTTCAAATCCCTCCCGAAGAACCGCGTGAGACTCTGGCGAATCTGCCGGCTCACAAATACGATATCGTCATCTTTGCCATCTTCGATTTTGAGTGTCGCTTCCAAAGGCCGCAGCAACTGGCGGCCGAATTCGCGCGGCGGGGGCATCGGGTTTTCTGGATCACCCCTTCGCGCTTTCTTCCGCCGGACGCCGCAAAGGAATACGCATCTGCACCTCTACGGGAAAACATTTGGGAGGTTCGCCTGCATGGGAATCGTCCGGATCTGTACGGCGGACGCGCAACACCGCAAGAAGCATTCTCGCTCGCCGGCGCACTTGCGAAGCTTTTCCGCAATTTCGGGGTGAGCGAGAGCTGCGCGGTGGTGCAGTTTCCCTATTGGCGCCAAACCGCCCTTCAGCTTCGCACGACCGCGGGAACGAAAATCATTTACGACTGCATGGATGACTGGCGGCACTGGACCGCTGAACCATGCATCAGCCGTTTCAACATCGACGAGGAAGACAAGTTGGCTCGCGAATGCGATGTTTTAGTGGCGAGTTCCGAGGGGCTCGCGGTTCGCCATCGTGCCGCGGGCCTGGATACGCTGGTGATCAGAAACGGAGCGGATTTCGACTTCTTCGCCACCCCCAGCGTGGAATGGAACAAACTGGAAAGCACCAGGCCGATCGCGGGTTATTACGGCGCTATCGCCAACTGGTTCGATGTGGATCTGGTTGCGGAGGTCGCGCGATCGCGGCCGCAGTATCAGTTTGTGCTGGTTGGGCAGGTTCATCAAGTGGATGTGTCGCGCCTCCAGAAACTCTCCAACGTGCATCTCGCCGGCGAAAAAATTTATCGCGAAATTCCCCGATATCTGGCGCAATTCGATGTCGCGATGATTCCGTTCAAGATCAATGCCCTCACGAGCGCGGTGGATCCCGTGAAGCTATATGAATATCTGAGCCAGGGCAAACCAGTGGTTGCGACGCAGATGGCTGAACTGAATCGGGCGAAGGATCTGATTCTGATTGCAAACAATGCCGCCGATTTCGCCAGCAAGCTGGATCAGGCCATGCAGGATAAAGACGCGAATCGCCGTGCTAAGCGAATCGAGTTTGCCCGGGCGAACACGTGGAGTGCGCGAGTGGCCCAGATCGACCGGGCGCTGTCCAATCGCTTCCCGCTGGTCTCCATCCTGATTGTCACCCACAACTGCCAGGAGTTCATCAAGCCGTGCCTGGACTCCGTCGCTCGAAACAGCTCATGGCCGAACTACGAGGTCATTCTCGTCGACAATCATTCGACCGATGAAACCCCGCAAAGCATTTCCGCGTGTGCCGCGTCCGACCCTCGAATTCGCTTGGTTCAGGCGGACAAAAACCTCGGATTCTCCGGCGGAAACAATCTTGCGTCGCGATCGGCGAGAGGCGATTACCTGTTGTTCTTGAATCCGGATACGGTGGTGACGCCCGGCTGGATCGGACGCCTTTTTCGGCATCTCGAGACCGCCAGGGATATAGGTGCGGTAGCGGCGGTCACCAATTTTTCCGGCAACGAGACGAAAGTCAGTTTCGCGTATCGCGACGTACTGGAGATGGAGAAATTCGCGCGGCAGCGTGCCGCGAACCACGCGGGCGAAGCGATCGACATTGCGATGGCTCCGTTATACTGCGTCCTGGTGCCGCGCGCGGCGTGGGACCGGGTGGGCGGACTGGACGAAAAGTTCGAGATGGGGATGTTCGAGGATGATGACTTTTCTTTGCGCTTGAAAACGGCGGGGTATCGCGTGATTGCCGCAGAGGACTGTTTCATTCATCACTTCGGCAACGGCTCATTTTCAAAAATTCCCCCGGAACGGACCCTGCTCACGTTTGAAGAGAATAAACGACGATTCGAGGCGAAGTGGAACCAGGTCTGGAAGCCTCACAGTTTGCGTGCAGGAGTCAGTTCACCATACGAGGAAATCCGGTTCACACCGGACGAATTCCTGCGGGCGGCGTCAGGCTGCCGGAGGAACGAAAATCATAATCCGGTTCTTCGCCGCCTGCACCCGGCGACAGCTCAAGCCGGAAATCCGTTCAACGTTCAGCCCGGCGGCGAAGCCGCGATCGTGGTCGAATGCGCGAATGCCACGCCGGGCACCATCATCAGGATGGGCTCGAGTCTGCTCGCAAGCTCATTCGGCAATGAGAACCTTCTTCGCGGGATTGTGCCGGCCGAGGTGTATGCAAGGCGAGGTCTGGTTCCGGTGACTCTCATCAACGATTTCGGCGAATCGAATGCGCTGGAGTTCCGTGTTGATTGATTACACGGCGTCTTTTCGGTGCTGCATATGCCATTGCGACTGCGGTTGAATGACTCCAACACTCACGTTGAAGACCAATATACTGTCACGATTGACTCGCTGCCGCGCTTGGTCCGACAATGAAATCAGGCGTTGGAGTTCGCCCTTAATCTCCCCCCTCCGGGGAAAATGACTCCTATCAAGGATTGTCACTCGGTGGCAGAGACGCGAACCGATCACGTCGATCTGAATTCGGCGCAGCGGCTTCACTTGCTGAACAGCGCTCAACACGCCGACAAGCTGCTCGCCGAAATCGAATCGATCCTCGCCGCTTCAAAATCGAAATCGCCGTTCCGTAAGTACAAGAATCCGCTGCCGCCGGGGCAGGCGAAGGTGGTCGAAGATTATCTTTCGCGAATTCGCGCGCAGATTGTTCGCGTACTCGAATCGCAGGACGTTGACGTTCCCGAACCCAGCTTCGAATCCGTGCATTCGATGCGCGTGACGCTCGCCTTCATTAGGATCGCGTTCCAGGAATGCACGCCGGACCGGATGCGCGGCTACGGGGCGGTTCCTGAATCCAAGGTGCGCGAATTGAATGGACTTGTCGATGAAATGGTCGCGGCGGTTGACAAGGTAGATGCATATCTGGCGCAAGGTCTGGCACAGGATCTGGAAGCTCGCTTGAAGAAGCTGCAAGAGGCTGGCGCCGATGTGGGGCTGCTGAGTGCGCTACAGCGGATCATCGCGAATCATGGCCTCGTCGAATTCCGGCAGACGCTCGCGATGCTTCTCGACCGGTTGGAGTCGAACAATTTCGAGATCGCGCTGTTTGGAAGAGTCAGCTCCGGAAAATCGTCATTGCTGAACCACATTGTCGATCGTGAAATTCTTCCGGTCGGCGTCAATCCGATCACGGCTGTGCCGACCCGGCTGATGTTCGGCGATGCGCCGCGGCTCAGCGTCTGGTACGCGGATCGAAACATGGAACGAACCGACCTCGGCCGTCTTCCGGAATTTGTCAGCGAGCAGCACAACCCCGCGAATTCGAAGCACGTGACGCGAATCGTGGCAGAGCTGCCGTCCGCCCGCCTCAAGGACGGAGTCGTGCTCGTCGATACGCCCGGCCTGGGATCGCTCGCGACGTCCGGCGCCGCGGAAACACTCGCCTATCTCCCGCGCTGCGATCTCGGAGTGGTGCTGATCGACGCCGGATCGACGCTGACCGAGGATGATCTGACGACCGTCCGCACGCTTTATGAAGCGGGAATTCCGGCGTCATTACTGCTAAGCAAGAGCGATCTTCTGAATTCAGGCGATCGCGGACGGTCGCTTGGGTACATTTCCGGGCAGGTTCGATCGCAGCTCGGGCTCACGATTTCGATTCATCCGGTGAGTATCCAACCGGAGCAATCATCTTTGCTCGAAGCTTGGCTGACTGAAGTTCTGCTGCCGCTTTATGAGCGGCATCAGCAACTCGCGCAGGAATCGTTAACGCGAAAAATCGGTTCGCTGCGAGAGGCGGTGGTTACCGCGCTTAGACTTCGGTTGGATCGCGCACCCGTTGCGAATTCGGTCGATGTGAATCATGTCGATTCCGCTCTTCGTCAAGCGGTCGGGCGGATCGCGGAAGTTCGACAGCTGTGTGTTCAGACGGCGCAGATGGTTCGAGAGGAAGGCGATCGTGCGCTCGAGTCAGCCGCGCACGCGCTCAACGAGGCATGGTCGACCGGCGCCGCTGATTCGACTGCGGTTGTCGAGAAAGAGCTGGCGCGCGTTGCTGCCGAAAGTGGACGGACAATCTCGAACGCATTGAACGAGCTTGCGAGCGCGCTCACGGAATCTCTCCGATCGGTTTCCGACGTTCTGGGTTTCGAGCGTGCCCATGAGGACGACGATCTTCGGACGGCGATCAAGGAAATGCCGAGGCTCGATCCAGGCGAGTTGAAGGTCGATGTTCATCCAGGTTTCCTGATGAAGCTCGCCAAGCGAGCTTCCGTTCATCAAATTCAAAACGGTTTGAGGCGGCAAATCGGAGCCCGCGTGGATGAAGCTTTCTTGAGTTTGGGCCGCATGCTCGATTCGTGGTCTCGCCAGACGATCAGTGAATTGCAGCGGCGTTTCGAAGCGCATGCTGACGCGTACCGCGCTCATCTTCACCGGCTCCGGACGCACACCGGACTATCCAGCATGGAACAGGCCGCGTTAAGAGCGGACCTCTTATCGCTTGGGGCAAGCGCCGAGGAAAGTGCAGAGGCGATGCCAGCGCTATAATCGGCAGGTCGTGCCGGAGCACATGCGATCGGTGGATCTCGGCGGTGTCGCCATACCCTTCCAGTCCGCGGAAAACCGTGGCGCCCGCGATCTTCATTTCCCTGCATTTCTCGATCACGGCTTCGTAAAGCGGTTTTCCTTGATATCTGTCCCGCTCGGTAATGAGCAGCCGCAGGAGCTTAGCGGGCTGATACGGTTGCATCGGCGGCTTCCTCCGGCGGATTGGAATGGACCAGTCGAATGATATCGACGTCCGAGAACACGATCAGGCCGTCGGTGATCATCGCCTCGATCGCTTCGGCAGCCTGCTTCAGCTTTGTCTCGGATTCGACCACCGAGATCAGGATGGAAGATCGAAGTGCTTGCCGAGCACCTGCCGATTCGCGCCGCTGTTCAAGACAATAGAATACAGCAGGGGCCGCCGAGGAAAACAATCGCTCGACCGCGGCTTTCATCGACTCACGCGTAAGCGTGCGAAGTGATCACGTCTGGCTAGGAGACCCACGCGGAGTCCAACTCTTTTAAGCCGGGAGGTTCCACATAATACGGTGGAAGGATGCGGGAGTGCCCGGCTGGGTGTCCGGTCTTGTCGAGATGGAAAGCGGTGACCTCAGCATCCACCGATACTCCGGGATGATTCACGTGTCTGCGGCGGAGAAACGATGGTTTCAGGACCCGCAATATGCCGACGCCCGCGCTCGCACTGATCCGAGAAAGTATCACCAACGTGGCGACGGAGAGCTTCCTCAGAGTGCCTGACAATCTTTTATCATTTACGCGGTATCTTTATAGGAACGATAGGATCCAGCCGAAGACTGAGCGTAAATTGGCTGGAGGCTCAATGCGTCCATTACATTTGGTGCCGCTAATTCTCGTTTCTGCGGCTGCCAGCGCCCAGAATTTCACGCTGAATATCGCCGAGGGCATGAACGTGGCGGTCCCAGAGGACCGGCGTCTGATCCCCGTGCTGGTAATCTACAACGGCAACGATTCCGCCCTCAAGAGCTTCAAGGTCGCGACATTGCTGTTCGGTAACGACCTGGATTCGGTCCACCTGAATATCCTCCGGACGTGCGGCGGGGGCGGTAAAGCGGAGGTCGAGCCGGCGTCGTTCGATTTGCTGGACACCCGCACCGCTGAATTCTGCCTTGAGGTCCCTAAGCTCAACACCGATGGGAAGTACAGCGGTGGCCTGATGATTTTCCCAGGCAACCAACAATCCGAGAGCGCAAAAAAATTCAGCATTAGCCGGGCGACGAGTCCGCCCGCGACGCTCGCGACCGACCGGCAGGTCACAATCGTTGAGGTGGTGCGTCCACTATACAAGTTGCTGCGTACCGTCGATGCACCGTTGGATACTGTGGTGCTTGGCGAAAAATCGGGTAAGAGTGCGGCTCGAGGCATCTCCATCCAGACCGATTCCTCGCTGAAGGCGCCGGCCGGTTTCGATCTGCGTACGGGGCTCAGTTTGAAATGGGATGGCACGGATTGGCCGGACCCTCTCTCGACGCCAACTGCCGTGGCACCAAGCAGCGCGCACAGCATTGAACCTTCGAAACAGGTTGCAGTGGGCATTTCGGGGAACGGACTCAGGCCAGGCGAATACGTGATCCCAATCCACTTCCAGGCTCCCGGAGCATCGACTGACAATGCAAAGTTCACGATCACCGTTCACGTTCGCGACTCTGTCTATGCGGCGATCGCCGCACTGGTGTTCGCGTTGCTGATATCTTTTGTAATCACCAAGATTCTCAGCGGAAAGCGACGCCGCGTCGCGCTGCTGAGGGAGATCCGGGCTCTCAGACTTTCCCAAGGTACAACGCTGCCGCCCTCGCCGGCGGTGGTTTCGGTCGAGGCGGTTCTCCATCTGGCCGAGCGGCTCAGTTCCCGCTTTTGGCTAAGCGGGGCCGACGATATCGAGGCCCTGGTCAACGGCGTGAAGAACACGGTGGGCATTCTCGCGGAGGCTCGCGAGCTCCGGGCCGGCTTGCAATCCCGACTGCCGGCGCTGATGTTCGACCGCGCCGCGGACGAGATCGACCGCATCGTATCGGAGATCGGGATGGAGCCTCCTGATGATGTGCTGCTTGCGCGCGTTAAAAAAGAGCTGGATACTTTTCGAGATTGGCTTCAGCCCGCCGCATTTCCGGGCGCGGTATGGACCGTGATTCAACCGAGCTTGCAGACGCTCAAACGAGAGATCGATCAGGGCGGCGCCGGAGAGAACCTCCAAAGGACGATTCAGCCGCTGAGAGACAAACTGAATCAGGCGCTAACGACTGCACCATCGGACAGAGACGCGGTTGAACGGGCTTACCGAAATTATGCTCGCCTGCGAATTCTATGGGACTGCCGCTCGGATAACGAGACATTCCAGAAATTGACCGCCACGCCTGAACCGAGCCTGGAAGAATGTTTTCGGCTGACGGATGCGAATGCTTGGGAGCGACTCCGGAAGTCGCAATCCGGTCTACGGCCCATCATGCCGTCAAGCAGCGGCCTCGAAGCATTCGAGCCCCTTCCGTTTTCTGTTACGTGCGCCGATCCCACCGTAAATTCCTCTTATTTGTTCCGGCACCGGGTGCAATATTCATGGCAATTCAAGCTGAAACCGGGCAAGGCAAAGCTACGCGAAAGGTTGGCTCGGAAAAGGCCGTCGAGTGCGCTTTTGACTCCCCTCACGATGGGACCAGCGGTGGTGCAGTATTTCCCCAACCGCGGCATTGTCCACGCTGCGGTGACCTTAAGTTATGCGGGCTCCAGCATTGATGTGCCAGCGCAGACGGCTTTGGAGATCGGCGATTCAAGCGACTTCGGCGTTTTGCAGGCGTTCGAGGGACAAGAGTACGTGGCGTGGCTGATCGCTGGCGCGGTTGCGCTCGCGACAGGCCTTTCCATTTATTACTACAAGAATCCGACTTTCGGCGCGCCCCAGGACTACCTGGCGCTCCTGCTTTGGGGCGCGGGGATGGATCAGGGAAAGAATTTCTTGCAGGCGCTAGCAACCACCGACCCAACCGGCACGGCTCAGGGGGGGCGGTGAAGTGCCCGCTTTGCGCTTCAGCAAGTCTTCGCAACGCACGCATAAGTTAGGCCAGCGTGGTGTGGTTCCCTGATATGTTCAAAGCTGTTGCTGACGCGAAAGGGGGTGCTCCATGCGTCTCGTGGCGCTGCTCTTCACGATTGTGTGGGCCTCCGTGGCCCACGCGGCCGACGCCTTCGTCGGCGACTGGAAGTTGAATCTTGCAAAATCAACTTCGATGAGCGGTCCGGCAGTCAAGGACGGCCGCGCTTTGATCGAGCCGGACAACGCCGGTGGATACCTTCAGTTCACCGAAACCGTTTTCAAAGACGGCCCTCCCTTGCGATTTTCAAGCCGCATCCAACTCAACGAGACGCCCGACAACACGATTTTAGAGCAGCAGCCGGTTCAGTTCACCTCAAAACGCGTTGACGCGAATACCTTCGAACTGTCCCTGCGCGACGCGAAAACCGAGCAGACGTATCGCGTAATTCGCTTCACCGCAGCGCCACGCGAGGCGAGGTTAACCATCTTGTGGTCGGATGCGAACTCTCGTCCGATTCGAAAACTGGTTTATGCGAGGACGCCCGAAGGGCCGGTTCTCGAGCTGGGAAAAACCGTGGAGCAGAAGTTCTGGCCTGCGGGCGTGTTCGAATATCGCGTGAATCTGGAGGCCGGTCAATACTGCCAGGGGAAGGTCGATCAGAAGGGCGGCTCGGTCAATCTGGCCGTGTATGGGCCGGATGGCGCGCGGATTCAAGGCTTCGGCGGACCACCGACCGGCAACAAAGTTTTCGCGTGGGAAGCTCCCCACCGCGGCACCTATAAGGTGGTGCTTCGATCGCCCGCCAAGCCGGCTGAGAGTTATGCGATTACGATTGACAAAATCGCCGGCGTGGACGAGTGGGTACGTTCTCGGCCGGCCAAAGAAAAATTCACAAGCCCTCGGATTGCCGCCTTGCGAAAAGACGTCGAGAGCGGAAATACCGGCGCGGTCGCGGCGTTCTGGCAGGAAATGGAGAAAGAGGGAGCTCCACTGATCGAGCCGCTCAAGGACAGCACGTCGGACAACCTGGTGACGTTTTTGTGGCGCGCGAAAACCGAGACTCGCAACGTTCTGATACTGTTTTTCCCGTTTGCGGTGGCGCATCCGGAGGATTGGGAAATGGTACGCCTCGGCCAGACCGATGTGTGGTATCGGACCGCAAAAATACGCCGTGGCGCGCGGTTTACGTACTCGCTTTCGCCGAACGACCCTTTGACCTTCGACGATTCGTCAACCGGAAGGATGGCAACCTCGCAGGCCGACCCTTTGAATCCGCACCACTGGTTTGAAAATCCCGGCGCCACCAAATTCGAATATCAGTCGATGGTGGAAATGCCCGACGCCAAACCGCAGCCCTACATGGCCAAACGCGACGGAGTGCCAACGGGCCGGGTCGAAAAGAGCCGGATCAAAAGCGAGCTTCTTGGCAACGCGCATGAGCTCTCGATTTACACGCCGCCAGGATATCGGCGCGACGGTCCGCCGAACGGACTGCTCATCGTGTTCGACGAGGGCGCTTATCTGACCCTGGTCCCCACACCGACGATCCTCGATAATCTGCTTTTCGAAAAAAAGATCCCGCCCATGGTCGCGGTTCTGATCGGGAACCCGGATCAGGAAACGCGCACGCGCGAGCTGCCGCCCAATCCGAAATTCGCGGATTTTCTTAACAACGAGCTGGTTCCCTGGGTACGGCAGAATTACAACGTCACCACCGACCCGCGTCGGGTGGTGGTCGCCGGTTCGAGTTTCGGCGGGATCGCGTCGGTCTACGCCGGACTTCGGCATCCGGAGACGTTCGGAAACATCTTGTGCCAATCGGGCTCTTTCTGGTGGTCGGCGCCGAAGCCGGAGCCGTACGCGGAGCCGAATTATTTGGCGAAGGAGTTCGTGAAGAGTCCCAAATTGCCGCTGCGTTTTTACATGGACGCAGGGACGTTCGAGGTGGATGTGAGCGGCGGGGGCGGTGCGATCCTCGAACCCAGCCGGCACATGCGCGACGTTCTGCTCGCCAAGGGTTACGAGGTGCATTACCAGGAAAACGTCGGCGGTCACGATTATCTGAGCTGGCGCGGAAGCCTGGCGGACGGTCTGCTTGCGCTCATGGGGAGTCAGTAGGCGCCGCGCACACCGATAACCCGCGCCTATCCTCGGAGGCGACCAGTGATTCGAGCACGCGATGCCGCAACCTTTCGGAATCCCTGAACGCGCACTCGCGACCGCGACCGCCGCAGCGGCACGGGCCGCAATCAAGGCCGGCAAGGCACCGTCAGCATTTAACGAAATCGACCAAGTAAGCCTCACTTACAGCCGGGAACTGAGAACGAAGCTATGCGCGTGGTGGACGAGGTCGCGCCGCTCTTCAAGTAATTTCCCGCGCACCAGGATGCACAGTCATCTGCGAGGGGTCCACCACGATATTAGTGTAATCCTCCCATCGCAGATTGCCGGTCTGTGACGCCTGACCTTCGGCCAGCACCGTTTCGACCGTGCAAAATTTGCCTGATAGTTTTTTCTCAGTAAGTCTAAGCAAATCACCTTAGGCGCCGTTACCGCAAAATGCGACCAGGTGCTTCGGAGTAAACCACCGTGGCGACCAGCACGAATCAACATTCAGAGTGATTTCCACCAGGTAACCAAGCAGATTCGTGAAGGTGCAAGATTTCACAACGCCACGCAAGTTGTGCTTCTCGCAGGCGATGCTAATTTGCGCATGGCAGCGGATTGGGAAGTCAACCAGCACGACCGCGCTGTCTTCACCGATCTCCTCCAGGTTTCCGGACATGAGCGGGCCGCCTCCGCAAAGGATCGAGACCAGCTCCGAGCATAGGTGCCGTTTCTCAGGATGATTACGCATGTTCACAGTCATGCAATGCGGCTGCCACTTAATCCCTGCTTCGACGATGGAGATAAGATGAGGTTGCCGGAGAACCCGTTCGCCCGATGAGGCTTGCGCGATGCCCCGCATGCAAAGAATCCTACAAACCATTTCCGCCGCGTTCTGCGTTTCGCTGGCGCTGCCTCTGGCGGCACAGGATTTTAACTGGAAAGAAAACGCCGCCAAACATTGGAAGAGCTCCTACGATTTCACCTACACCGTTGTGAACGCAATGCCGGCCGATGCTTTTTTGGCTATGTTCCGCCCTCGACCGCTAAACCCACGGAGAGAAATTACGGCGGGCTGACGATTCACATCGGAGTCTTCAACGTCGGCATGGCGCAACTGGTCACCGGATTGAAGGTCCCACGGCGCCCCCGAAAGGCACCACCGACAAGGCGCGGATTCTGGCTTACTTGCACGACACGGAAGATTTCGTGATGAAAGCCCTGGATGGGGCGACCCGTGAACAGCTCGCCCGCACCGTGAAATTCGCCAACATCGAAGAATCCGGTTACGAGGCATTTGACGGCGCGTTCGCGCACATGGCGCACACGCGGCCAATGCGAAGTCTATCTCCGCTTGCAGAACATTCTTCCGCCGAAGTATCCGTTCGAATAGGCTGCTCTTCCGGAAGATCCCGACGCGTTCGCGCCCGATCGGCCGGGGGCCAAGTCGAAAATGTGCGATAACGGCGGTTATGCGCCCGACAGGGAGCGGGTGTCCGCAACTTCGACGGGGCCAGGCTCATCGACGAGCCGCCGGACGATCTTTCCGAGCAACATGAACTGATCGAGATAGGAGGGCTTCCGGAAGTATTCCGTCACGCCGAGTTCAAACGCGCTCCGCCGGTCCCACGGCGAGTCGGAAGAGCTGATCATGATGACCGGAATCCCGCCGCACCGCGGACTCTGCCGCAGGCGGTCCAACACCACCATCCCGTTCTTGCGCGGCACATTCAGATCGAGCAGCAGCAATCCAGGGGCATGTTCCTGCGGATTCGCATCCACATGATCCAGGATCTCGATGGCCTTTTCGCCATCCTCCGCCACGTCGAGCCGAAAGTTCAAGCCCTCCCTGCTCATGGCTTCCCGAACCAGGTAAACGTCCGCGGCGCTGTCCTCCACCAGCAGCACCCGGATTTCAAGTGGATCCTCAGAGTTCACGGTGAACCGCCCGGAAGCATAAAGTGAAATTTCGCCCCGCGGCCCAGCTCCGATTCCACCCAAATTCTACCTCCGTAACGTTGCACGATTTTTTGGCAGATCGCCAGACCGATTCCAGTGCCCGAATACTTGCTCCCGCCGTGCAGACGCTGGAACAGACCGAAAATCTGAGCCTGATAATCCCGGCTGATCCCGATCCCGTTATCTTCAACCGAAAATTTCCACATCGGCCCGACTTGCTGCGCCCGAACATGGATTAGAGGCGGAAATTCACTCCTGTATTTCAGCGCATTGCTGATCAGATTTTGAAAAAGTTGGACCAGGTGCACCTCATGCACATCCACGACCGGCAGCGGAGCGAATTCGATCTGGGCCCGAGTCTCGGCAATCTGCGATTCGAAGGTGCCCATCGTCTTGCGGATCGCCTCATTGGCGTCCGCGCGGGCCCGAGCCGTCTGTGGAGCATCGGAGGCCTGGATGTAAGCCAGCAGATCCCTCACGAGCTTCTCCATCCGATGGGCGGAGCCCACCGCGTGCTGGATCAGTTCGGCTCCCTCCTCGCCCAGCTTCTCCGAATATCTCTCCGCGATGAGTTCCCCGAACACGGCCAACTGGCGCAGCGGTTCGCGCAGATCGTGGCTGGCCGAATAAGCGAACTGCTGCAAATCCGCATTCGACCGCGCCAGTTCTTCCGCTTGCCGCGCGAGCGCATCCTCTGCCCGTTTGCGTTCCGTTATGTCGGTCAGCGTCACTACGCATCCCAACAGCTCGCGCGATTCGCTCCACACCGGGTTGGTGCTCACCAGCAGCGCCGACGTCGGCTGGCCGCTGCGCCGCATGGATACTTCCAGCCCCTGAATTCGTTCGCCTCCGCGCGCGGAATCTAAAATCCTCCGCGAGTCGAGGCGCCCATCGGGAGCCATCAACAGAAAAATCTGATCGAAGGGCTGAAGCAGCATCGAGCCGGCGCCCAGGGCCCGGGCCGATTCGCTGCGGCGAATGACCTTGCCATCCGGGTCGATCACCACGATGGCTTCGCCGGCCTGCTCCAGGATGAGCCGGGAAAGCTGGCCTTCCTTCACGATGCGCGCGTTGCGAACCTGCTCCCGCATGTCGCCCACCAGTACGCTGACAGTCTGCATCCCGGCAACGCTCAGCACGGTCAGCGAGAGGCGCGCGGGAATGGGGCTGCCTCCGGCAGAAACCAGGTTCAATTCGCCTGAATGGTGGCCGCGCTCGGTCGCCCCTTCGAGCAATTCATCGAATACGGTTGAATCCGCGGGTGCGAGGAACTGCATGAACGGAGATCCCGCGACCGATCCCTCCGGCGCGCCGACAATCGCGGCGAACTGGGGATTCGAATACAGAATCAGTCCGTCCTGATCCAGAGTGACCGTCCCTTCGTGCATCTGTTCGACCAGCACACGATAAGGGTGGTCGGCTCCCTCGAGGGTATAAACCTGGGGACCGTTGGGTCCATTCACCACCACCGCATCGACTTCTCCGCAATGGATCGCGCGAATGGTATCCTCGGCGAGCTCCAGCCGTTGCAGAACATCGTCTTGAGAAAACGCCGCGCCAGCCGAAGCGTCTGAAACAGGTTCTGTATCGCTCAAGTGCTCTCCTACAGCCCCAGTCCCAGAGCATGCCTCACAATGGAAGTTTTCGAAAGATCGCCTATCATTCGGGTGACCACTCCCGGCGCTTCTTTGATCAGCGTGGGGATCGCCACGATGCGATCGTCCGCCGCGCGCCGCGGATTCTTGTAGATGTCTACCACTTCCAATTTATAACTACCCGGGAGCTCCGCCTCGCACACCCGCTTGAGATTCTGCACGGCCCGCAGCGATCGGACATTCGACCCGGCAACGTACAGCCGGAGCCTGTGCGGCACCAGTTGCGGCCGGGGCGCGTCTGCTTCTTTGCTGGACAAAGAATCTCCTTCGCAATGCGCCTGACTACTCCGACGGTCGAAGGTCAAGGCCAACTAACACCCGTTCTACATTCGACAGATCCCCGATAATCTTGCGCGCGGGCTTCGGAATCGTGCGCACCAGGGTCGGAATCGCCAGGATCTGATCGCCCGCGGCCAGCTGCGGTTTTTTCACCAAATCAATGATTTCGATGCGATATTGCCCTGCCAGATGCTCCTCGCAAATCCGCTTCAGATTGCTCAAGGCCTGAAGCGATCGGGGAGTCTGCCCCGCCACGTACAGCCGCAAGTCGTAATGCGGCGCCTTGGCAGGTTTCACGGCTGCATTCGATTTCGCCGATTTCCTCATCGTGATAGTGCCCTTTCGGATTTCACGCCCTGTCCTTCACCGGACCGTTCACCCGCATTCCACGGCTCACCTGTAGTTCCTCGCGATCACTGGCCATCGCTTTTCGGCGAGCCCCTTCCTCATTCACAAATGTCTGCAGCTCGGATTTGTAACTGTTACGTTCGGCTTCGAGCGCCGCCAATTTGGCCTCGACCGACGCTAGCGAGGCGCGGAGAACCAGTTCCCGCTTTCGCTCATCCCGTCGGCGAATCAGCTCCTCGCGCCTTTCTTCGGCTTCCCTTGCCACGCGCGCCGATCCGGCCAGCACTCCGCCGGGGCCGAGATAAACATCCTGCAGTTTCACGCCGCGATCGGTAATCAGAAATTCGCGAATCTGGTTCGAATGCGCCATGCCGCGCGATTTCAAAAGGTACAACAGACGGTTGCGCTCCCCGTTCGCCTCGACGTTCCGCACCATCAGCCACGTGTCTACCAGCGATGAAATGCTGAGATCCGTGGCGTGAACATCGTCCTGCGCCGTCAGCGCGGTAAAGAATCCCGTGGCTCCCCTGGCTTTGATGAAATCGACGATGCGCAACACCAGTGACAAAACATCAAACGCCGACCCGCTGGGAATCAGCCCGGATATGGGGTCCATGACCACCACGTCCGGCTCATGCTCGTGCAGCATCGCATGCATCCTCACCAGATGCATCTCCATCCCGAAGGCGCTGGGGCGTACCGCTTCGACGTGCAGCAGTCCCTTGCGCACCCACTTGCCGAGATCAATCCCGATCGAACGCATATTCCGAAGGATCTGATTGGGAGACTCCTCGAACGCGAAAAAGATAGCGCGCTCTCCCCGCCGGCAGGCCGCATCGACGAAGTGCGCGCCCAGGCTGCTCTTGCCGCTTCCCGCGGTGCCCGTGACTAGAATGCTGCTGCCGCGATAATAGCCCTCGCCGCCCATCATTGCGTCCAGTTGCGGAATGCCGCTCGAGACTCGCACCTGCGGAGCGGGATGTGTCAGGCCCACCGAGGTAATCGGCAGAACGGAAATCCCTTTCTGATCGATCAGGAACGGATATTCGTTGGTGCCGTGCGTCGAGCCGCGATACTTCAGGACGCGCAGCCGCCGCGTAACCGCGTCATTCCGCACCCGGTGGTCCAGCAGAATCACGCAGTCGGAAACATATTCTTCAAGGCCGTACCGCGTCAGCGTCCCTTCGCCGCGTTCGCCCGTGATCACCGCCGAAACTCCCTTTTCCTTGAGCCATCCGAACAGCCTGCGCATCTCGCTGCGAAGAATGCCCTCGTTGGAGAGTCCCGCAAACAGCGCCTCGGGCGTATCGAGAAGGACGCGCTTGGCTTTCACGGAATCGATTGCGCCGCCAAGACGGATGAACAAACCTTCGAGATCATACTCGCCCGTCTCGGCGATTTCGCTCTTATCGACATAGACGTGATCGATCACCAGCTTTTTCGCGCGCTGAAGCCGCTTCAGGTCAAAACCGAGCGATGCGACATTCTTCGCCAGATCGTCCGCCGTTTCCTCGAAGGAAACGCACACGCCCGGTTCGCCGAACTGCGTAGCGCCGCGCACCAGGAACTCCATGCCGAAAAGCGTTTTTCCGCATCCCGCGCCGCCGCAAACCAGAGTCGGGCGGCCCTTTGGAAGCCCTCCAAAAGTGATCTGATCGAATCCCTCGATCCCGGTGGGCGTCTTGGGGAGGGTCGGAGCCTCTTTGGGTGTGAGTGCCATCTTCGCGTGCAACCCTGATTGTATGGTTCCATCTATTCGAGCGCAAGTAGCGATTCGATAAATGCGGTTCGCACCAGATGTAACGTCGCCTGAGCCGCATCCCGATCCTCGGCTGGCGCTTCGCGTTCGCGATAGGTGCGATCCTGGGCGTCGTTATCATCTTTATGCGCCGCTTCGTCCCCGAAAGCCCGTGCTGGCTGATGACTCACGGCGCGAAAGATGAAGCCGATGCCATCGTCAGCGAAATCGAGCACCAAATCAGCCTACATCCGGAAAACCTTCCCACGGCTGATCACAAACTTAGGGGTCCTTCTCGCCAGCACCGCGTGGATGTTCCGCGAAGATCTTCTTACGCATACGACGCAAAGCATCTGCTGGACGGCCATTTTCTTCATCGCGTCATCGGCAGCCAGCTCCGCCCACCTCACGCTCGGCGAAGTTTTCCCTCTCGAAATCCGCGGACTCGCCATTGCTATCTTCTACGCGGCCGGAACTCTCGTGGGCGGCGTTTCCGTCAGCATCGTTCGCCCGCCTGCCATACTGGAGGAATGCCGGGCTATGAGGACGAGCTGGCGCAGATTGTCGCCGATTTGAACCGCGCCGCGCAGGCGTCGCGGACGCCGGCGGTGGAGACGCACAGCACCGCGGGTCTGGATCATGTCCTGACGGAAGCGGCGCGGCGGGGAGCCTCCGACATTCTGCTGATCGCGGGCGCTCCGGCCGGTTATCGCGTCAACGGGCACCTGCTGGCGGCGAGCGGCGCGCCTCTGGGCCCCGAGGATACGCGGGCGCTGCTGCTGCCGCTGCTCGCGCCGGCGCAGGCGCAGGAGCTGCAAAAGAACAAATCGACCGACCTGTGTTTCACGCGGCCCTCGATCGGGCGATTTCGCGCCAACGTGCATTACCAGCGCGGGACTATCGCCGGGACCATCCGCCTGCTTCCGGAAAAAGTTCCGACTATCGAGTCGCTGCACTTGCCCGCGGCGCTGCGGCGCTTCGCCGAAGCGCGGCAAGGATTGTTTCTGGTGACCGGACCGACCGGGTGCGGGAAAAGCTCCACACTCGCCGCGCTGATCGACCTCATCAACACCAATCGCCGCGATCACGTGGTGACCATCGAAGACCCGGTGGAATTTCAGCACGTGAACCGGACCTCGGTGATCGAGCAGATCGAAGTGGGGCACGACACGCCGGACTTCGCCAACTCGATCCGCAGCATTCTGCGGCAGACGCCGGACGTGATCCTGGTCGGCGAAATGCGCGACCAGGAGACCATCGCGACCGCGCTGACCATCGCCGAAACCGGGCACCTGGTGCTCTCCACGTTACATACCAATGACACGTCGCAGGCGGTTTCGCGCGTGCTCGATTCGTTTCCGCAGGGCAACCAGCCGCAGATCCGCCAGCAGCTTTCGCTCGCGCTGCTGGGAATCGCGGCGCAGCAACTGGTTCCCTCCGCGGACGGGCACGCGCGCTATCCCGCGGTAGAGATCATGGCGGCGACCAGCGGGGTGCGCGGCCTGATCCGCAAAGGCGACGATCATCAGCTGTACTCGGCGATCGCCACGGGACGCTCGGCGGGGATGATCACGATGGAACAGTCGCTCGCGGATCTGGTGCGGTCGGGGAAGATCACCAAGGACACGGCGTTTGCCCACTGTTTCCGCTCCGAGGACCTGAAGCGCTATCTTCAGGAGTGATTTCAGCCCAATTTACGCTACATTAGTAGTAACCGATCGCTTGGGGGAAACATCATAAGTTCTAACAAGGCAGTTCCTCAGGATTAATTTTTGATGAACAGAAATCAGCGGTTATGGTTTGGCGCGATCATTGTGCCGGCGTTGCTGGGAGTCTGGTCGCTTCCAGGGCGGGCGCAGACATCGTGGTCAGATCCGCCGATCGTGTGGGAGCCGGTGTTTGGTCAGTTGTCGGCCGCGCAGAACGGCCAGGAATCGGCGCCGCCGTCGAACACGGCTTCGGGTTCTACGAATCCGACGACGATTCCAGCGCAGCAATCCGGGGGGGCGGTGACGCAGCAGGAACTCGAAAACCCTCCGGGCGGGAAACGCGTGCTCGGTGTCTTGCCGAACTATCGTACCGCCGACGCTTCGCTCGAAGGAACCAGGCTCACGGACAAGCAAAAGCTGAACATCGCGCTCAAGGATTCGTTCGATTATCCGCTGGTCTTATTGGCGGGAGCCTTCGCGGGACTGGACCAGTTGACCGACAGCGATCCATCGTTCGGGCAAGGCGTAAGGGGATACGCGCACAGGCTGGGCGTGTGGTACGCCGACGAAGCGATCGGCAACATGCTAGCGGAGGGCTTTTACCCGATGCTGCTGCACCAGGACCCGCGTTATTTCCGGCGCGGAACGGGCAGCGTGAAGAGCCGCACCTGGTATGCGCTGACGCGCGTGATCGTGTGTCACCCGGACGGCAGCGACGCCTGGCAGTTCAATTATTCGGAATGGCTGGGCAACGCGACCGTGGTCGCGATTTCACAGACGTACCATCCCGACAATCGCACGGCGCTCGATGCCACCGCGTTTCTGTTCGAGCAGGTGGGGACCGACGCAGTCTCCCAGGTGCTCAAGGAATTCTGGCCGGACATCAAGCGGAAATTATTCCATAAGGGCGCCAATCAGGATACGGCTACCGCCAGCTTGCGATAAAGCTCGCGCTGGCGCTCAGCGATCGCGTCCCAACCGTAAGAGCGCTCCGCAGTATGCCGCGCATGCTGCTCGATGGCGATGCGTTCGGCGGGATTGACCAGAAGACGCTCGATCGCGTCGGCCATTTCCTGCGCCGCGTTGGCAACAATCACGTCGGCGCCGCGCTCTAGTTCCAGGCCGTGAATGCCGGCGTCGGTCGAGACGATCGCCTTTCCCATCGCCATGGCCTCCAGAATTTTGATGTTGGTTCCCGCCGAGGCGACCAGGGGAGCGATGACCAGCGTTGCGCGGCGATAAGCCGGGCGCACATCGGCGACGAAGCCCTCGACTTCAACTCCAGTATGGTGGAGATCCCAGAAGCGCTCATGACGCATCCCGGCGATCACCTGGAGCGTCACGTTTTCGAGTAGCGGCCAGACTTCGCGCAGGAAAAATTCCACGGCGAGCACGTTGGGACGATGTGCGAACGAGCCGATGAACAGCAGGCGCCGCGGGCCAGGCGGATTGGCCGATGGCTCGAAGCGGCGAATATCCACGCCGTTAGGGATGACGACGCCTCCTTCAACTACCGCGCGATCTTTTTCCGACATCACCACCACGCGGTCGACCTCGGTCCAGGCCTGGCGTTCGAAACGCAGCCAGCGTTCGTACTGGCGGCGCGTCTCCCACTCCTCGTTCTGCGCGAGCATCTGCGCGTAGAGGTCGTAGGTGATGTCGTGCTCCACCAAGATCGTGCGCGCGGGCGTGCAATCGGGGGCGTACTGCGCCATCTGCGTGAATTCGAGCTGAACGATCGCGGGATTCCACTTGGCAACGGTCTGGCGAAGCGCGGCGTGAAATGCCGGAGAATCGAATTCCTCCACGGTTTCCGGCCGCGGCGTGGACGGCAGCGCGTGGGTGCCGGCGCGCTCCACCGTCACGATCTCGACACAAATTTCGCGCAGTTCTTTTGGAACCGGATAGGACTGCTCGACGAAGGCAACCAGAACGAAATCGAAATCTCGGGCGGCCAATCTCAGCAGGTTATAAATTCGGACCGCGGCGCCGTGAGCGAGAGGGAAGGGAAGATAGGGACTGGCGACCAGCACCACCGGCCTGCTGGACCGCGCGATCCCGGGAAAGACGGCGACCTCCCCATTGGTCAGATCAAAAAAATCCGCGCGAGCGCTCGTGTGGGCGATGGTCTTCTGGCGGGCGGCGAAAACCAGCGCGTCGGTTTCCTGGAGCAGATTCAGGCGTACCACATTTTCGCGCCACATGCGCCGGAAGGTCGCGCGATCGGCGATAGACCGCGCCAGGCAGCGGATGAAATGGCGCTCGATGAAGGCATGGATCTGAGCTTCGCTGAAATATCGCGACGTAGTGGCGCGGTGCAGATGCAGGACGCGCGCGCCCGCGCAATACACGCTGGGCCATCCGCGCTGCCAGGCGCGCAGGCCGAGGTCGAGATCTTCGACGTAGGCGGGTTCGTAGCATTCATCGAAGGCGCCCAGTTCGGCGAGCTTCGCGCCGTCGAACATGGTGCAGCCGCCGCTGCCGTAAAGCACGTAGCTCAGGTCTTCGCCTTCGAGCGGCTCGGCGCAGATGAGCGGGAAATCGGTCAGGCCGCGGCGCGGCGGCATCACGGTCTTGCCGGTTTCCTCGCGGCGACGGCCTGCGGGGAAGAAAATCTGCGCGCTCGCGGCGAACAGGCCGGGGACCTGGTCGAAAGCGCCGCGCAACGCGGCGAGGAATCCGGGATCGGCGAGCATGTCGTTGTTCAGCAGGCAGACGTGGGAGAAGTGCGCGCGGAGGATGCCGCGATTCACGGCGCGGGCGAAAGACAACGGCTTCGCGCTGTGCTCGATCGCGACGGACGGGAATTCGGCGC
>Ga0335081_10004163_pt1 | contig 22827 bp, 16 predicted proteins | sample Lox_Sample_35_FD_206713 | JGI IMG/M metagenome (GOLD analysis project Ga0335081, IMG submission 206713) | Soil microbial communities from Loxahatchee National Wildlife Refuge, Florida, United States - Lox_Sample_3.5 | ecosystem: Environmental > Terrestrial > Soil > Wetlands | place: USA...
AGCCCCGATGGCGCCGGCCGCCCCCGCGGGCACCGGGGCTTCCCCTCCTGGCGGCGGGCCTTGGGATGTCGTCGTCATCGGCGGCGGCAACGCCGGGCTGGTGGCCGCGCTCAGCGCCCGGCGGCACACCCGCCGGGTCCTGGTGGTGGAGCGCGCGCAGCAGCCGATGCGCGGCGGCAACACCCGGCATACCCGCAACATCCGGTGCGTGCACGACCGGGCGGACGGCTTCACCACCGGTCCCTACCCGTTCGGCGAGCTGTGGCGGGACCTGTGCGGGGTCGGCACCGGGCCGGGCGATGAGAAGCTCGCCGAGCTGACCGTGCGGGAGTCCGGGGCCGTCCCGGCGTGGATGGGCGGCCACGGCGTCAGGTGGCAGCGGCCGCTGGCCGGCACCCTGCATCTCGGCCGGACCAACCATTTCTTCCTCGGCGGGGGCAAGGCGCTGGTCAACACCTACCACCGGGCCGCGGCACGGATGGGGATCGCGGTCAGCTACGCCACCACGGTCGATGACCTCATGATGGACGGCGACCGGTGCACCGGGCTGGTCACCCCGGGCGGCGTCATCCGCGGCCGGGCGTTCGTGGCCGCCAGCGGCGGGTTCGAGGCCAACATCGGGTGGCTGCGCCGGTACTGGGGCGACGCCGCGGACAACTACCTGATCCGCGGCTCGCGGGACAACGACGGCCGGGTCCTCGCCGCCCTGTACACCCACGGGGCCGGCCGGGCGGGCGAGGAACGGGGCTTCCACGCGGTCGCCATCGACGCGCGGTCCCCGCGCTTCGACGGCGGGATCGCCACCCGGCTGGACTCGATCCCGTTCGGGATCGTGGTCAACTCCACGGGGCGGCGCTTCTACGACGAGGGTGAGGAGATCTGGCCCAAGCGCTACGCGATCTGGGGTGCCAACATCGCGCGGCAGCCCGGCCAGATCGCCTACTCGATCTGGGACGCCAAGGCGGCCGGGCTGTTCCTGCCGCCCATGTACGGCCCCGCGCAGGCCGGCTCGGTCAGCGGGCTCGCCGGCGCGCTCGGCATCGACGGCCGGGCCGTCGCCGCGACGGTCGCGGGCTTCAACGCCGCGGTCAGGCCCGGCGGCACCTTCGACCCGGCGCGGCTGGACGACTGCGCCACCACCGGAATCACCCCGCCCAAGAGCCACTGGGCGCGGCCGATCGACACCCCGCCCTACTACGGGATAGCCATGCGCCCCGGCATCACGTTCACCTACCTGGGGGTGGCGGTCACGCCGCAGGCGCGGGTCCTGCGCGCGGACGGCACGGCGTTCGCCAACGTGTTCGCGGCCGGCGAGATCATGTCCGGCAACATCCTGTCCACCGGCTACCTGGCCGGGTTCGGCCTCACCATCGGCACCGTCTGGGGCCGCATCGCCGGGGTGGAGGCGGCGCGCCATGCCCATGATGGATGAGATGTTCACCGAGGCGCAGCGGCAGCTGAACATCTGCAACGCCTGCCGTTTCTGCGAGGGCTACTGCGCCGTCTTCCCGGCCCTGGAGCGCCGGGTGGTGCTGGGGGCCGGTGACATCACCCAGCTCGCGAACCTCTGCCACGACTGCCGCGCCTGTTTCCACGCCTGCATGTACGCGCCGCCGCACGAGTTCGCGGTCAACCCGCCGGAGATCCTCTCCCGGGTGCGGCTGGCCAGCTACGACGGGTACGCCCGCGCCGGGCACCGGCCCGGCTGGCTCCGCGCCCCCGCCTGGCTGCGCCCCTCCTGGCCCCGCCCCTCCTGGCTCCGCCCCGCCCAGTTCCGCGCCCCCACCTGGTCCCGCGGGCACGGCGCCCTGGCGGTGGCGGCCGTCGGCGTGGCGGCCGCGCTGCTGCTGCTCGCCGGGCTCACCGCCGGTATCAGCGCCCTCTGGAGCCATCGGGGGCCCTACCAGGTGATCTCCTACCCGGCCCTGCTCGTGACGGTGCTGCTGCCCTGCGCCTGGAGCGCGGCGGTGATGCTGCGCGGCGTCGCGCGGTACTGGCGCGACGCCCACGGGCCGCTGCCCGGCCCCGCCGACTGGCCCGCGCTGGGCGGGGCGCTGGTCCATGCCGCCCGCCTGAGGTACCTGCGCGGCAGCGAGTGCTCCTATCCGGGCGGGAACCCCTCAGCGGCGCGCCGGCGGCTGCACGCCGCGGTGTTCTGGGGGTTCGCCGCGTGCACCGCCGCCACCGTGGCGGCCGCCTTCATGCAGGACGTCCTGGGCATCGGCCCGCCGTACCCGCTGCTGTCGGTGCCGGTCGTCAGCGGCACCGCCGGCGGCCTCGGCATCATCATCGGCTGCGCCGGCCTGACCGTGCTGAAGCGGCGCAGCGACCCGGAGCCGCGGGCCGCCGATTACGGCCTGCTCGCCGGGCTCGGCCTGCTCGCCCTCACCGGGATGCTCACCCTGCTGCTGCGCGCGACCCCGGCCTACGGGCTGGTGCTGGTGGCCCACCTCACCACGATCGTCATCTGCTTCGCCGTCGCCCCCTACACCAGGTTCGTGCACGGCGTGTACCGCTTCCTGGCCATCGCGGCGGACAGCATCGAGGCCCGCCACGCCGGGTGAGCAGCGCCCCCGCCGGTCAGCGGGTCGTGTACGGCCCGGTGGAGACCGGGTGGTAGCCCTTGGTCCCGACCGCCCGGGCGAGCGGGCTGCGCGGGTCCTGGCCGGCCTTGAGCCGGTCGAGCACGTAGCGGAAGTCGTAGCGGGGCCGCCAGCCGAGGCCGCTGCGGGCCCGCTCGTTGACGTAGACGCGGTCGATCGTGGGGAACATCGCCCAGCCGCGCCGCGCGTACTCCGCCTCCTGGTCGCCGAAGAGCCGACCCGATGTGCGGCTTGTGCAGCGTGGCCGCGTGCAGGACGGCGCCCACCCCGTCCAGGCAGCGGCGGACGACGCCGCGGTCGGTGACCGGCCCGGTCACCGTGGTGAACGGCGAGCTGAGCAGGTCGAGCCCCACCACCTCACGTCCCTGTGCGCGCAGGACGCGGACCAGCGCCTCGCCCAGATGCCCGGCGCTGCCGGTCACCAGAACCCGATCTTTCAGCACAACGAAAATGGTAGGGGCCCCGCCGATCCACAGCGGGCCAGCAGCGGCCCAGCAGCGGCCCAGCAGGGCGGCGCCGTGCCCGGGCCCGCCAGCCAGCGGCGGTCAGCCCGGCGGGGCGGTGGCCGGCAGCAGCCCCGGCCGGCACCTTCTACTCCGACCTCAACTTCACCAACTTGTCCGGGCACGTGTGCACCCTGCGCGGCCACCCCGGGGTCTCCGCGGTCAACCTCCGCGGCCGCCAGCTCGGGGCGCCCGCAGGCTGGACCTCCGCGACACTGCACACGGTCAGGCTCGCCAGCGGGGCCACCGCGACCACAGTGCTGGCCATCACCGACGTGGGCGTCTACCCGCCGGCGGTCTGCCACCAGGTGACGGCGGCGGGGCTGCGGGTCTACCCGCCGAACCAGTTCACCTCCAAGGTGGTCCCCTACCCGTTCGGGGCCTGCACGACCAGCCAGGTCTTCATCCACGTCGGGGTGGTTCACAAGCAGTAGCAGCAGGCACGGGCATGCGCACCGGCCCTGCCCCAGCCACGGCCCTGGCCCGGGCGCAGCGGGGCCAGGGTCACGCCCGCCGGGCCAGCAGGTACGCGCGCCGCGTCGGGTTCTCCTGCGGGTAGGGCGCGCGCTCCAGCCGCGCCTCCACCGCCAGGCCCGCGCCTTCCATGGCCGCGGCGACGGCCGCCGGGCCGAGAAGCCGGAAGTCCACGTCCACCTGGTGGCCCAGCCACTCGGTGACGTGCTTCACCTCAGCGCCGATAGCCAGGCCGACACGTGCCCCGGGCCGCACCCGAGATCGGCGATCGGCCCGTCCTGGCCGGCCTGCTCGATCAGGCAGGTGAGGAGGGCCCGGTCGAGCGGCTTATAGGCGAGCTCATCGCGGAAGCTGGCCGCGTATTTCTCGGCGACCGCGTCGTAGCTGCGGCGGGTGGCGTCGTGGCGGGCCGGCTCTGCCATGGGCTCAGGGTCGCACAGCCGCCGTCCGCGCCCGCCGGGGCCGGTGGAATCCGGCAAAACCCCCTGAAACCGGCGATCAGCCGGTGGACCGGACCTACGCGTTCTGCCCCGCGATACGTGCGGGTTTCTTTACCGTGGTTTCCTGCTCAACTCACAGGACATCCAGTCCGTCTGACCCCGCGTCTAGTTTTGGGGCAAGTGCCGCCGGCGGTGCCGCTGCGGGCCTGCCGGAGTCATGCATCCGGCGGGTGGCGAAGCCGCCGGGCCCTGACGTAGGGGATGCGAACGGAGGGGCACGGCGTGCGGGACGACGGCAGCGACCGGCCTTCAGCCGACCGGGAGATGCTCATCCGTGCTGCGCTCGGCCGCTGGCGGGACAGCCTCATCAACCCGGCCGCGGCCAGCCAGCTGCTGAACCTCGCCCCGGGTGGGACCGGCATGGTCGCGCTGGCCCGTCCCTCCGCCGCCGGCATTCTCGCCCGCCTGAAGTCGGGCGGCACGTACACGTTCCGGTCGCTGGCGGCCAAGCCGGCCTGGCCCCCGTCGGCTGCGGGAGAGCCGGCCGGTGGCGGTCCAGCGCCCGGTGCGGCACCGGTGCCCCCGCCGCCAGCCGAGGGCGTCCTCGACACCGACGCCGGTCCGGAGGATCTCGCCCGCGCGCTGCGGACGCTCATCCGGCGGTCGGACCAGGCGTATCTCGACCGGGGCCAGTGGATCCTGCACCTCGCATTCGGCGCTCTGACCTGGGCTGACAGGGACCGCGTCCGCTACACCAGCCCGGTGCTGCTTGTCCCGGTCCGGCTGGTGCCCGCCGGGCCACGGCAGATGCCGGCGCTGGAGCCGACCGGGGATGACCCGGTCGTCAACCCGGCGCTCCTCCGCAAGCTGGCGGAGTGCGGGGTCACGCTGCCGCCCACCGGCGAGGACGAGGTGACGCTGGACGGGCTGCTGGGCACCGTCCGCGCGGCGGCCGCCGGGCGGGACGGCTGGCAGGTCAGTGACCGCGTCGTGCTGGCGTGCTTCTCCCTCGCCGGGGAGGCGATGTACCGGGACCTGCTCGACCATGAGGACCTGGCCGCGGCCCACCCGGCGGTGGCGGCGCTGGCGGCCGGCGGGCGGCCCACGGCAGGCCGCGGCTTCGGCTTCGATGAGATCGCCGAGCACGAGATCGACACCCGGGCCGCCCCGGAGGTCACCCCGGTGGTGCTGGACGCCGACGCGTCCCAGCGGGCCGCCATCGCGGCCGCCCTCGACGGCCGGTCATTCGTGCTGGACGGGCCCCCGGGAACGGGCAAGAGCCAGACGATCGCGAACATCATCGGTGCCGCGCTGCACGCCGGGAAGACGGTGCTGTTCGTCTCGGAGAAGGCAGCCGCGCTCGACGTGGTGAGCGACCGGCTGGCCGGCGCTGGCCTGGGCGGGTACCTGCTGGAGCTCCATTCGGGCAGGGCGACGGGCAGGCAGGTGGCGGTGTCGCTGGCGAAGGCGCTGGACACCGAGCCGGTCGCACCGGCGCCGATGCCGGGCCGGGACGCGGACGCGGCCCGCATGCGCCGTGAGCAGCTCAGCGCCTACGCCGAGGCCATGAACCGCAAGCGTGACCCGCTCGGGTACTCGCTGCACGACATCATCGGGGTGATCGCCACCATGCCCGCCGTCCCGGCAGCCCCGGCGACAGGCCGTGCCCCGGTGGGGAACCTCACGGTGGAGGCGTTCGGCGAGATACGCGACACCGCGAAGGCACTGGCAGCGGCGTGGCGGCCGGCCGCGGAAGGGCGCTCGTTCGTCTGGCGTGGCGTCACCGAGCGGGGCTCCCTCGATACCGTGCTCTATCAGGCGGCGTCCGCCCTTGAGGCGCTGACCTCGATGACCCGGCTCAACGAGCCGCTGGCCGAGGTCACCGGGCTGACCCGCCCGTCCGGCGCCGACGCGCTCGCCGGGCTGCTCAGCCACCTGCTGACCTGGCCGCCGGGCCTGCCGGATGAGTGGCTGACGGCGAGCACCCTCGAGGTGGCGGATGCCGCGGTGGCCAGGCTCGCCACCGCGTTCGGCGAGATCACGGCCTGCGAGGACAGGGCGGCCCGGGCCGCCGGGGCCGCCTGGTCGGCCATCCCGCGGCAGGCCACGCTGCCAGCGGCCGACGGCGCGGCCCTGGCCCGGCTGGCACCGGCCTGCGCCGACGCCGAGGGCCTGACCGTCGAGCAGATCACCGGCCTTTCGCTGGCGTTCACGGCCGAGGCCGACATGCTGGACAAGCGCCTGGCGATGCTGTCCGCCCTGGCCGGAATGCTCGGCCTGCGGGCCCCCTCGACCTTCAGCCAGGCTGTTGACCTGCTCGCCATCGCCCAGGTGGCCGAGGAACCGGACCGGCCCGAACGTGAGTGGCTGTCCGTGCAGGGCTATCAGGCAGCCCGCGAAGCCGGGCGGGCCCTCTACGACGCCCATCAGGCGCTCGCCAGGGCGGAGGCCGACGCCAGCGCCTACTACACCCCGGCGGCGCTTCACGCCGACGTGCAGGGGCTGGCTGACCGGTTCGACGGCGAGCAGCACCTGCTCGGCAAGCTGTCGGCGGAGTACCGTGCGGACAGGAAGACCATCGGGACCTTCACCAGGGATGGGGTTCCCAGGGAAACGGCGTGCCAGCAGCTGGCGCTCGCCGCCGCCTGGAAGCGCACCGCGCAGGCGTTCGCATCCGCCGAGGCCGCCTACGCCCCGCTGCTGGGCCGGTACTACACCGGCAGGGGCGCCGACTTCGACCGGCTCGGCCGCGCTCTCAACCGCGCCGCCAGCACGGTCCAGCGGGCAAACGGGCAGGACCTCTGGAAGGCGGCCAGCCACATAACCGCCGACGCGCTGCCGAGCCCGGCGATCACCGGCATGACGGTCGAGGTGGGCCAGGACCTGGCCGCCTGGCAGGCGACCCTCGCGCCGCCACCCGCGACCGCCGCCCGGCCTGAGCTGCTGAACGGCCCGATCACCGACGCGGTCGGGTGGCTGCGGGCCCATCTGGGGCCGCTGCACACCGCCGCCGCGTTCACCGATCAGGTCAGCAAGGCCGTGGGCCGGCCGCTCACCCTCGGCCAGGCCCGGCACCTGGTGGCTCTGCGGGAGGCAGTCGATTCCGCGCGCCAGCGGCTGGACACGCAGGATGCGGCGCTGCGTGAGGTGTGCGGTGAGCTGTACGCGGGAGCCGGGACCGATCTCACCGCGCTCCGGGCCGCGCTCGACTGGGCGCGGCGCCTGCGCGCGATGATCACCGGCGGTGGCGGGCTCACCCCGGATCAGCTCAAGGCGGTCGAGAGCGCGGTGCCGACACCCCGGCTGCCCGCGGCCGCCGACGCATGGCGTCAGGCCAAAGAAGCCGTGCTGACGGCGTTCAGCCCGGAACGCCGCGCCGAACTCGACGCCGAGCTCGACGATCACACCGGCGCCGCCGGCCTCATCACGGTCATGTTCGACGACACCGGCGGCCGTGAGGAATGGCACGCCTACCAGGCGGCCCGGGCTTCACTGGCCGTGCACGGCCTGGACGTGGCCACCGATTTCTGCGTCGCCGAGCAGGTCGAGCCCGCCCAGGTGCCCCAGGTGATCGAAAAAGCGCTGCTGCAGGAATGGGCCGAGCATCACATCAGGACCGACCCCGCGCTGGCCATCGCCGGCGCGGCCGACCGGGACGCGCTGGTCAGGGAGTACCAGGACCTGGACAGGGCGCTGATCGCCGCGGCGGCGGGGGATGTCGTCCGCGCCTGCAACGCGCGGCGCCCGCCCGGCGACACCGGTGAGGCGGCCGTCATCCGCCGGGAGGCGGAGAAGAAGAGCGGGCACCTGCCCGTGCGCGCGCTCATCGAGCAGGCCCGCCATGTGTGCCAGGCGATCAAGCCCTGCTTCCTGGCCTCGCCGCTGACCGTCAGCCGGTGCCTGCCCGCCGGCCTGCACTTCGACCTGGTCATTGTCGACGAGGCCAGCCAGGTCAGCCCGGCCGGCGCCATCGGCAGCATCTACCGTGGGAGCGCCCTGATCCTGGCGGGGGACACCAGGCAGCTGCCCCCCGCCAGCGCCGGGGGTGGCGCCGCGAGCTGGCAGGACGGTGAGCCGGATGAGCCCGGCGGCGCCCCCGATCCGGACTCGGTCCTCGATCTCGCGAAGGCGTCCGGCGCGTACCGGAACCTCGCCCTGCGCTGGCACTACCGGTCCCGGCACGAGGCGCTGATCGCGTTCTCCAACGCCGCGTTCTACGACAGCCGCCTGGTCACCTTCCCCAGCAGGTACAGCGACGGGCCCGAGGCTGGCGTGGAGCTGCTGTGGGCCGGGGGGACCTACCGGACGACCTCACGGGACAACCCGCGGGAGGCCGCGCTCGTGGCCGAGCGTGTGATCCACCACTACGACACCCGCCCGGCCCTCAGCCTGGGCGTGGTGGCCTTCAGCGAGGCACAGGCCGCCGCCATCGAGACCGCCGTCGCCACAGCCCGCCAGCAGCGTCCCGACCTGGACAGGTTCTTCACCGGCGACCGGCTGCGGGGGTTCTTCGTCAAGAACGCCGAAACGGCCCAGGGTGACGAGCGGGACGTGATGATCCTGTCCGTCGGCTACGGGCCGGACGAGGCCGGGAAGATCACGGTGGACTTCGGCCCGCTCAGCGGGCCGGGCGGATGGCGCAGGCTCAACGTGGCGATCACCCGCGCGCGGTACCGCACCGAGATCGTCGCCAGCGTCCGCGCCGCTGACATCCCCGGAGCCGTCACCGGCGAAGGGCCGCGGCAGCTGCGCCGTTACCTCGACTACGCCGCCCATGGCCTGTCCGCGCTCGGCACCCGCGCCAGCGGCGACGCCGAGTCCCCGTTCGAAGAGTCCGTCATCAATGTCATCCGCTCCTGGGGATACGGGCTCACCCCGCGGGTCGGCACAGCCGGGTACCGCATCGACATCGGCATCCACTACCCCAGCCACCCTGGCGTGTACGCGCTGGGCGTCGAATGCGACGGTCATCAGTACCGCTCCGCCAGGGCCGCCCGCGACCGCGACCGGCTCCGCGGGCAGGTCCTGCGCGACCTGGGCTGGAACCTGCACCGCATCTGGGGCACCGCCTGGTACCGCGACCGCAGCGGTGAGGAGCGCAGGCTCCAGGCGGCGATCGAGCGGGCGATGGCCGCATCCCCCTACGGCCCGTTCGGCGGTGCTGCCACGCCCAGCCAGGCGGCCCGGCCGATCACCCGGCCAGAGGTGCCCCAGCCCGCCGCCCGGCCAGAAGTGCCCCAGCCCGCCGCCCGGCCAGAAGTGCCCCAGCCCGCCGCCCGGCCAGAGGTGCCCCAGCCCGCCGCCCGTGCCGAGGTGTCCCAGCCCGCCGCCCGTGCCGAGGTGTCCCAGCCCGCCGCCCGGCCAGACGTGTTCCAGCCCGCCGCCCGGCCAGAGGTGCCCCAGCCCGCTCCCCGGCCCGATGTGTTCCGGGCCGGCCCGCAGCCCGGGGTTCCCCAGCCCGTGCCTCAAACCGAGGTGATACCTGCCGTCAGGGCCGAGACAGCCCAGCCCCGCAGGGACGAGACGGCCCGGCCCATCACCCGCGCCGAGGTGCCGCCGCCCGTCCCCCAGGCCGAGGTGACCCCCACCGCCGGGGCCAGGGCAGCAGAGGCCATCACCGGTACCGACGTGTTCCAGCCCGCTCCCCGGCCCGATGTGTTCCGGGCCGGCCCGCAGCCCGGGGTTCCCCAGCTCGCCTCGCGACCCCGAGTGCCCCAGCCCGTCACCCGTGCCGAGGTATCCCGGCCCGTCACCCGTGCCGAGGCGGCGGGCTCCGACCCGGTACCCGGCTGGGCCGTCCCGTACGCGACAGCGGCCGTGCCTCCGCTTCCCCACTGGGCCGACCCGGCCGATCCCGCGAGCCAGTTCACCATGACGGACGGGGTCCTCGCCGTCGTGACCACAGAAGCCCCCGTGCATGTCAGCATCGTGCACGCGCGGCTCCGCAGCGCCTGGAACATCGGGCCGAACGGGTCCCAGGCCCGCGACAACATCGATGCCGCGATCAGGCTCGCCGACGTGGTTCGTGACGGCGAGTTCCTCACGCTCGCCAGCTCACCGCGCCCCGTCGTGCGGACCCCGGTTCCCGCCTGCGAACGCACCATTGACCAGGTGCACGACCGCGAGCTCGCGATGGCCGTGGTCAGCCTCGTCCGCGACGCCGCAGGCATCAGCCGCAGCGAGCTGATGGCCAGGATCGCCCATCTCTACGGCTGGACCACTAACGGGCCGGACATCACCAGCCGCATGGCAGCGCTCATCTCCGAACTCCGCCGCAACGGCACCCTCGCCGGAGAGGAGCAGGCCACTCCGGCGGCCCATGCGCGGGACCAGGGGGCCGACGGTGTGGGGGAGGCTGTGGCTGGCCGGGCCGCCAGCTGGCATGCTGGCGCCCATGACCGTGCCCGGCCCTGACATCCCGCTGTCCCGCCGGCTGGTCGACGATTCCTTTGCCAGCTCGTTCTGGGTCCTCGCCGATGCCGAGGGCAACAAGGTGTGCGTCTGCACCTGGACCGGCCGCGACGACCGGGACTGATAGCACGGCCGGCCCCGGCGCACCACGCGGCCCGGCCGCGGATGCCTATCCTTGATCTCGTGCGTCTGGTCTCGCTGCTGCCGTCGGCGACCGAAATCGTGTACGCGCTCGGCCTGGGCGAGGACCTGGTCGGGGTCACGTTCGAGTGCGATGAGCCGCCGGCCGCCCGGTCGGAGAAGACGATCGTGGTAGGCGGCCGTGATACCACCGGGATGACTCCGCGTGAGATTGACGGCTACGTCCGCGCGCAGCTGGCGGCCGGCGCGGATCTGTACACGCTGCACGCCCGCGCCCTCGCGGATCTGCGGCCCGACCTGATCCTGACCCAGGACCTGTGCCGGGTGTGCGCGCTGCCATCGGGGCACGTCGACGAGGCCCTGGGCTACCTGGGGTGCCAGGCCGAGGTGCTGTCGCTCGACCCGCACTCGCTTGACGAGGTGCTGGACTCGATCCTGGAGGTCGGGCGGCGGGCCGGTGTGCCGGAGCGCGCCACGCGGCTGGTGGCTGGTCTGCGGGCAAGGCTGGCTGGCGTCACAGAGAGCGTCGCCGGGCGCCGCCGTCCCCGCGTCGCGGTGGTCGAGTGGGTGGATCCGCCGTTCACCGCCGGGCACTGGATACCCGACCTTGTCAGCGCCGCGGGCGGCGTGCCGGTCGCGGCCCGCCCGGGCGCGCAGTCGGTCCCGACGACCTGGGCCGCCATTGCCGCGGCAGCACCCGAACTCGTCGTGGTGGCACCCTGCGGGTACCACCTGCCCGGCGCGATCGAGCAGGCGCAGGCCGCGGCCCAGGCGCTGCCCGGCATACCGGTCTGGGCGATCGACGCTGACGGCATCGTGGTCCGCCCCGGACCCCGGCTGGTTGACGGCGTCGAGGCCATCGCCTCGATACTCCACCCAGACGCGGGACCCGCCGGTGCACGGCGTGCTGCCGTGCACCGGGTCACCGTTGCCAGCTAGTTGCTGCTGCCGCCTGGGCGGCCGCCGGTTCTCAGGCGGCTGGGCCGGCGGTGAGAGCCACGCTGGCGGTGTGGGACTGGCCGGACTGGTCCGTCCAGCTGACGCTGATCCGGTCGCCCGGGTGGTAATGCTCCAGCACCGAGCCAATGTCCGAGGCGGACGTCACGGTGTGGCCAGCGACCGAGGTGATCTGGTCGCCCGCGGCCAGGCCCGCCTGGGCGGCTGCCGACCCGGACACCACCCCGGCGATGGTGACGCCGCTGCCGGTGCCGGTGCTGGTGCCGCCACCGAGGCTGCCACCGGAGCTGCCGGAACTGCCGGAGCTGCCGCCGAAGCCACCGCTGCCACTGGAGCCACCGAAGATACCGCCGAAGCCGCCGGGGAAGGCCCCGCCGAAGCCACCGTCGCCGCCGAAGCCGGGCAGGATGCCACCGAAGCCGCCGTCGCCGCCGCCGAAGCCGCCACTGCTGCCGCCGAAGCCGCCACTGCTCCCGCCGAAGCCACCGCTACCGCCGAAGCCGCCGCTGCTCCCGCCAGAGCCGCCGAGGCCACCGCCGGTGCCGCCACCGAGACTGCTGGTGCCGGACGCCGAGGTCTGAATGCCGAGGAACGCGGTGCGCCCGAGGTGCACAGTGGACGACGGCGTGCCCGCCTCGATCTGGCCGGCGATCGAGGACGCCCTGGTGATGGGGATGGCGAACGCCTGCACATCCGTCTGCGTCTGCCCGGACCCATTCCCGGACCCGGACTGGGAACTGGAGCCCGCGGTGTCCATCCCGATGACCTCGCCGTAGGTGTTGACCAGCGGCCCGCCGGAGTCGCCAGGCTGGATGGGGGCGTTGTGACCGATCATCCCCGTCAGCCGCTCAGCGTCGCCCGCTGACTCGTCGGATGCGGTGATCGACTGGTTGAGCCCGGTAATCCGCCCGGTGACCACCGACGGCGTGCCGCCCTTGCCGCCGGCGTTTCCCAGCGCGATCACCTTCTGGCCGCTCTGGGGGCTGGCGGAGCCGAGGGTGACCGTCTGGAGCCCGGAGGCGTTCTCGAGCTGCAGCACCGCCACGTCGTGGGTCTTGTCGTAGCCGACCACCTTGGCGGTGTAGGTGCGCCCGTTACCCACATCGATGGCCTTGATCGAGGTCGCGCCGTCGATCACGTGGTTGTTGGTCAGCACCTCGCCATCGGGCGTCAGCACCATCCCGGTGCCGGCCGCTTCGCCGTTCTGGTATCCCAGGGTCGTCACCACATCGACCAGGCCCGGGTCCACCTTCGACGCGATCTGCGCCGTGGTCAGCGTGGTGGCGCCCATCGCCTCCGCCACGCCCAGGCCGGTGGCCACGAGTGCGGCCGCCGCGACCGACACGCCAGCCAGCAGGGCGTTGCGCCGCCACGACCGGCCGCCACGGCCGTCTCCCTGGCCGCCGTGCCCGCCCGGGCCATCTGGGTCGCTGGGGCCGCCGGGGGCCTCCACCAGCCCGTCACGCTGATCCTGTGCCGGACTGCTGAAAACCGGCTCGTAGACCGTGCCCATCTGGGTCTGCTCCTCCGTGCATCGTCATCCTGGTTGCCTGTTTTCTGATGTTCAGGCCCGAACCTGGAGGAAATCTCTAAGGACCCTAGGCACCTGCTCACGCTCTCATGAGCGTTTGCTGGTCATCCTGAACGGCCGGCGAGCGGCGGCTGGCGGCCGGAGCAGGCAGCCAGCTGGGAGGCAGCGGCGCAGGTGCCGGGCAGGAGGCCGCGCTTTAGAGTGTGTCCATGGCGGGCGAGGTGTCGCCGCTGGGACGCGGCGATGAGGTGACCCCGTCGGGTGAGTTCCGTGCGTCCCATGAGGACAGGGACCGGGTCGCCGAACTGCTGCGGGTAGCCGCGGGCGACGGCCGGCTGACCCCGGAGGAGCTCGACGAGCGGCTGGAGAAGGCGCTCACCGCGCGCACCTACGGCGAGCTCGCGGCCCTGAGCAGGGACCTGCCGGCCGCGCCGGGTCTCCCCACGGGCACGGTGCCCGCGCAGCCGAAGGACATGATCCGCATCGAATGCGGCAGCGGCAGCGCGAGGCGGGATGGCCGCTGGCTGGTGCCGCTGCGGATTGAGGCGCGGGTCACCAGCGGCCGCATCACTCTCGACTTCACCGAGGCCGTGATCACGCAGCCGTCGCTCCATATCGACGCCAGTGTGCGCAGCGGCACGCTGAAGCTGCTGACCAGGCCCGGCATCGTGGTGGACACCGACGAGGTGGCCGTCCGCAGCGGCAGCGTCAAGGTTCATGCGCCCTGGGGTCCTGACGTGCCCGTCTTCCTCCGGATCCAGGTTTCCGGCCGGGTCGGCAGCGGCGGGCTCAAGGCACGCCCGCCGCGCCGGACCTTCTGGCAGTGGCTCTTGCGACGCCCGCGTCCCTACGCGCTCAGCTCGGCGGCCTGACCGCCCCGCCGGCTTCCGCCCGGCGGCCGGGCGCGGCGGCGGCCGAGGGACGCCGACCGCCTCAGCCCAGCGTGAAGGGGTCGCGCGTGCCGCCGCTGAGCTCCACCCAGACTGATTTGTTCTCCAGGTACTCATCCACCGCGGCGATGCCGTTCTCCCGGCCGAGCCCGGAGGCGCCATAGCCGCCGAAAGGCACGCTCGGGGCGACGACCCGGTAGGCGTTGATCCACACCGTGCCGGCCCGGAGCCCGGCCGCCACCCGGTGGGCGCGGTGAATGTCCTTGGTCCACACGGCGCCCGCCAGCCCGTAGGGGGTGTCGTTGGCGAGTTTGAGCGCCTCGTCCTCGCTGGTGAACGTGTAGGCCGACAGCACCGGGCCGAAGACCTCCTCCCGGACCACGGTCGACTGCGGGCCCACCCCGGTCAGCACCGTGGGCTTGACGAAGAAACCGCCGAGCCCGGTGTCGGCCGCCCCGCCGCAGGCTACCGTCGCGCCCTCGTCCTGGGCGGTCTGGAGATACCCGAGCACCTTCTCGTACTGGGGCCTGTTGGCGACCGGCCCCATCTCGGTCTCCGGATCGTTCGGGTCGCCGAGCCTGATCGCTGCGGCCCGCTCGGCGACGAGCCGGACCAGCTCATCGTGCACGCTCTCGTGCACGATGAGCCGCGAGCCGGCCATGCAGGTCTGCCCGGTCGCCGCGAACACGCCAGCCACCAGCCCGTTCGCCGCGGCCCGCAGGTCGGCGTCGGGGAAGACGATCTGGGGGGACTTGCCGCCCAGCTCAAGGGTCACCTTGCTGAGGTTCTCGGCCGCGGCGTGCGCGACCGCACGGCCGGTCGCCGTCGAGCCGGTGAAGGCGACCTTGTCCACGCCGGGATGGCCGGCTAGCGCGGCGCCGACCTCACGCGAGAGCCCGGTGACGGCGTTGAACACCCCCGGCGGGAACCCGGCCAGCCCGAACAGCTCGGCGAAGCCCAGCGTGGAGACCGGGGAGTGCTCCGACGGCTTCACCACCACGGTGCAGCCCGCGGCGAGCGCGGGAGCGACCTTCCAGGTCATCAGGAGCAGGGGCGAGTTCCACGGGGTGATCGCCGCCACGACACCCACCGGCTCACGCCGGGTGTAGACGAGATAGTCCGGGTTGGGCGCCGGGATCTGCCGCCCCTCAAGCTTGTCGGCCAGCCCGGCGTAGTAGTGATACCAGCTCCCGAGCCCGTTCATCTGGCCGATCATCTCGCGGTACAGCTTGCCGGAGTCGCTGACCTCCAGCTGCGCGAGCTGCTGGGCGTGGTCGGAGATGAGATCGCCCAGGCGGCGCAGCAGGGCCGCCCGGGCGAACCCCGTCAGCCGCCCCCATTCGCCGTCCAGCGCCGACCGCGCGGCCCCGACGGCCGCATCGACGTCCCCGGGACCGCCGTCGGGCAGGACAGCCCAGCTCTGGCCGGTGTAAGGATTCTGCGACTCGAACGTCCTGCCGGAGATCGCATCCGCCGCCTTGCCGCCAATCAGCATCCGGAAGTGTGCCAGGTCCCCTGCCATCGGCCCGCCCGCCTCCCTCGACGTCAGCGCTCCCCGGCCCCGGTTCCCGTGTCGCTGTGCCACGGGGGCCGGTGCCGCGGCGATCGGTGTCCGTGGCGAATAGTACGGGCCGTGAGCACCCGGGGCTGTCTCGTGTTGCGCCACCGGGCAACTGCCCAAGGACAGATCTGGGCCAGCTCAGGACCTAGGCCGCTCGCTGCTGCCCGAAGTCCCCTGGGGCCGAACGTGCCGGTGGCGCGACCCTGAAGACAGGAGCCTTCGGCTACCCGCCGGGGGCACCGCAGCGGAAGGAGCAGGCAATGGCCGGGATCACTGTCGGCGTCGACGGATCGAGCGGCGCCAGCCAGGCGCTGGAATGGGCGGTGAAAGAAGCGGCGGCCCGCCGTGTCCCGCTCACCGTCCTGACCGTTCACGAGGTCGCGATCAGCGGCTGGACCGGACGCCCCGTCGAACTACCCGCGGACACGCCCGTGCTCGCGCAGGCTCGCCAGGCAGCCGGGGACGCGGCCGCCAAGGCCGCGGCGCAACTGGGTGAGGTCACGCCCGTGCCGGTGACGGTCCAGGCGGTGAACGGCTTCGCGGCCCATGAACTCATCAAGGCTTCCCGTGACGCCGACCTGCTGGTGGTGGGCTCACGGGGCGGCAGCGGTTTCGCGCGGCTGATACTGGGCTCGATCGGCGGCCAGGTCATGCGCCACGCTGCCTGCCCGGTCGTCGTCGTGCCGGGACCGAGGTAACGCCGCCGCGCGACCAGCCGCTGGGGTGCGCTGACATGTGGGCGCTGGCATGATTCGCGGCGCCTACGTGCCCAGCGCCGGCATCGGTCAGCGCCGGGAGCTGCGACGGCCCCATGATGGGCCGGCGCAGGATCGCGGGCACCGCGCCGTTTGGGCGCCAGCCGGTTCCGGGGTTACCGCTTCATGGCAGTTCCAGAAGAACAGCTAAGTCGCGGTAAAGGATCATCACCGAACCTCGGGCCATGCATACCACTGAATCCGCACCCCGGATACGGCTCGCTGGGCGGACCGGACTGGTGCCAGAACAAGCCCAGGTAGAGATCGTTATCCCGGTCCGGGATGAAGAACGCGACCTCGGGCCGAGTGTCCGGCGGCTGGATGCCTACCTGCGGGAGCGCTTTCCTTTCACTGCCCGCGTCACGATCGCTGATAACGGCAGCAGTGATGGCACCTGGCCGCTGGCGGTGGCGCTGGCGGGTGAGCTCGCCTCAGTGCGGGCGGTCCGGGTCGGGCGAGCGGGGCGGGGTGGGGCGCTGCGGCAGGTGTGGCTGGCTAGTGAGGCCGCAGTGGTGGCCTATATGGATGTAGACCTGTCCACCGATTTGAATGCGCTGGCACCGCTGGTAGCGCCGTTGCTGTCGGGGCACAGCGAGGTGGCGATCGGCACCCGGCTGGCGCGCGGCGCGCGGGTGGTGCGGGGGCCGCGGCGAGAGCTCATCTCCCGCTGTTACAACCTGCTGCTGCACGCCAGTTTGGGCACGCGGTTCTCTGACGCCCAGTGCGGCTTCAAGGCGATCGGGGCCGACGCAGCGCGGGTGCTGCTGCCGCTGACCGCCGATGCCGGGTGGTTCTTCGACACCGAGCTGCTGGTGCTGGCCGAGCGGGCCGGGCTGCGCATCCATGAGGTGCCGGTGGACTGGATCGACGACGCCGATTCGCGGGTCAAAGTGATCCCCACCGCGCTGGCCGACCTGCGCGGCATCGCCCGGCTGGGCAGCGCCCTGGCCCGCGGCACCATCACCGTGCCCCAGCTGGGCCACCCCTCACCCCCCAGGCTGCACCCGCACGCAGACGCCGCGCCGGGCCACCCCGCCCCACCCGGGCTGCGCCCACCCCCCGGCCGCCCGCCAGGCGGGCGCCACAGCTCGCTCGGCCGACGCCAGGGCCTGCTCGGCAGGCGCGGCCCGCTGGCGGGGCAGCTGGCGCGGTTCATCGCGGTCGGGGCGGCCAGCACCGTCGCTTATGTGCTGCTGTACCTGCTGCTGCGCACCGCCATGCCCGCCCAGGCCGCCAACGCGCTCAGCCTGGCCGTCACCGCGATCGCCAACACCGCCGCCAACCGGCGGCTCACCTTTGGCATCCGCGGGCGCACCCACGCCGCCCGCCACCAGGCCCGCGGCCTGATCGCCTTCGCCGCCGGGCTCGCCTTCACCTCCGGCGCGCTGGCGGCGCTGCACGCCATCTCGGCCCAGCCGGGCCGGCTGACCGAGGTGCCCGTGCTGGTCACGGCCAACCTGGTAGCCACCGTGGTCCGGTTCGCGCTCTACCGCAGCTGGGTCTTCCGCGGCAGCAGGAGCGGCTCGCCGTCCCGCAGCGATGCCTCGCCTTCCCCGGCCGAGGCGCCTGTCACCGCCACGGCCCGGTTCGCTTCCTGGGCGGGCGGTGATTCCCGGTGAAGGCCGTTCCCGCTCAGCTCAGGCCGGCCCAGCGGCACGCCCGCCCAGCCGGAACAGGCAGCCGGGGGGCCCGGCTGCTGCGGGGCCGACCGGGCGACCCGGCCTGGGCCAGGCCGGCGCTGCTGGCCCTGCTGCTGGCCACAGCCGTGCTCTACCTCGCCGGGCTGAGCCGCAACGGCTACGCCAACGAGTTCTACGCCGCCGCCGTCCAGGCCGGCACCAAGAGCTGGAAGGCGTTCCTGTTCGGCTCGGTGGACTCCGCCAACTTCATCACCGTCGACAAGACCCCAGCGTCGCTGTGGGTGATGGAGCTGTCAGCCCGCATCTTCGGTTTCAGCTACTGGAGCCTGCTGGTGCCGCAGGCTCTGGAGGGTGTGGCCGCCGTCGGCGTGCTGTACGCCACGGTGCGCCGCTGGTTCGGCCCGACAGCCGCGATCATCGCCGGGGCCGTGCTGGCGCTCACCCCGGTGGCCACGCTGATGTTCCGGTTCGACAACCCGGACGCGCTGCTGGTGCTGGTCATGACGCTGGCCGCCTACACCACCACCCGGGCTATCGAGTCGGGCCGGACCCGCTGGATCGCGGCGACCGGGGCCCTGCTGGGCCTGGGCTACCTCACCAAGATGCTGCAGGTCCTGCTGGTGCTGCCCGCCTTCGGGCTGGCCTACCTGTGGGCTGGCCAGGCGCCGCTCGGCAGGCGCCTGTGGCAGCTGCTGGCCGGGGGCGCGGCACTGGTCGCCGCCGCGGGCTGGTGGGTCGCGATCGACCTGCTCACCCCCGCCAGCAGCCGGCCGTATGTCGGCGGCTCGACGGACAACAACATCCTGCAGCTCACCTTCGGCTACAACGGCCTCGGCCGGCTCACCGGCAGCGAGAGCTCCATCGGGGGCGGGGGTGCCGCGGCGGGCAGGCTCGGCGAGGGCGCCGCCCGGCTGGGCGGGGACATCGCCGCCGGCGGCCCGCCCGGCGGAGGCGGCGGTTCCCTGTTCGGCGGGGCGACCGGGATCACCCGGCTGCTGGAGTCCGACATGGGCGGCCAGATCAGCTGGCTGCTCCCGGCCGCCCTGATCGCCCTGGTGGTCATGCTGTGGGTGTCCCGGCGGTGCCCGCGGACCGACCGGACCCGCGCCGCCGCCCTGCTGTGGGGCGGCTGGCTGGTGGTGACCGGCGTGGTCTTCAGCTACATGTCCGGCATCATTCACCCCTACTACACGGCCGCGCTCGCCCCGCCGATCGGCGCGCTGGTGGGCATCGGCGCGGCCGGGCTCTGGCGGATCAGGCACACCTGGGCCGCCCGCGTCATCCTGGCTGGCACGCTGCTGGTCACCGCCGGCTGGGCCTGGGTGCTGCTCGGCCGGAGCCCGGGCTGGCTCCCGTGGCTGCGGGTCGTCATCGCGCTCGCCGCCGCCGCGGCCGCGGGCCTGATCCTGGCCGGCCCCGCGCTGCGGTCCGCCACCGTCCGGGGCGCGCACGCCCTCGCCGTCGCTCCCCTCTCGCTCGCCCTCGTGGCCGGGCTGGCCGGGCCGCTGGCCTACAGCATCGACACCGCCGCGACGGTCCACGGCGGGTCGATCCCGACGGCCGGCCCCACCGTGGCGGGATCCTCCGGTGCACCTGGCGGAACCGGCGGCTTCCCCGGGGCGGCCAGCCGGTCCGGCGCCGGCCAGCCCGGTGCCGGTGCGCTGGACGCTGGCCCACCTGGCAGCGGCCAGGCAGGAGATGGCCAGGCAGGAGATGGCCAGGCAGGAGATGGCCAGCCGGGCGCCGGCGCCTTTCCCGGCGGCGCGGGCAGCGCGGCGGACGGGAATTCCGCCGCCAGCGGGGCCTTCCCGGGCGGGGCGGACAGGGCAGGCGGCCCGGGCGGGGCCATGCCCGGCACCGGCAGCGTCAGCACCGCGCTGTCCAGGCTGCTTGAGTCCGGCGCCACCGGCTACCGGTGGGCCGCGGCCACCGTCAGCTCGACGGCCGCGGCCTCGCTGGAGCTCGGCAGCAACGGAGCCCCGGTCATGGCGATCGGCGGCTTCACCGGCAGCGATCCCGCGCCGACCCTGGCCGAGTTCGTGAAGCTGGTCTCCGCCCACGAGATCCACTACTTCGTGACCAGCGGGTCCGGGGCCGGGACCGGGACCAGGGGCGGGGCCGGCGGCCCGGGCGGGGGCTCCGGGTACGCGGCACAGATCACCGCCTGGGTCAGTGCACATTTCACCGCGAGGACCGTCGGCGGGATGACCGTGTACGACCTCACCACGCCGGCGGCGGGGTCCTGACAGGAGGGGCCGCGGGCAGGGGCCGCGGGCCGCCGGGATACGGCCCGTAGCCCCTGCCACCCTGCACCGCGAAACGCGGGTCTACCCCGCCCGGCGGGCACCTTTGCAGCCGCCTAAGATGGAGCCGCCGCTGAGCGGCTCCCGGCGATCCGGCCAGCGTCGACGATGGCCAGCGGATGGCTGCGGCCTGCCCAGCCGCCAGGCGGCAACCACACCACCGCGACGACCGGATCAGACAGGAGTCCCGTGGCCACCAGAGCCGGCCAAGACGGTAACGGGGCTGCCCCAGCGCCCTCGCGCGGGCGGGGCCGCCAGGTTGACGAGCTCGACCGGAAAATCATCAAGATGCTCCAGGTCGACGGCCGCCTCAGCAACACCGAGATCGCCCGGTCACTGGAGATCACCGAGACCACCGTCCGGAAACGGATCGCCCACCTGCTGCAGGAGCGGCTGATGAGCATCGTCGCGGTCCCGACGCCGGAGGCCTCGGGGATGGCGCTGTCGGCGATTCTCGGCGTCTCGGTCGAGCTGACGGCGATACGGGCTGTCGCCGGCACCATCCGGACCTACCCCGAGGTCAGGTACGTCGGCATGTCCTCGGGCCGCTACGACCTGATCGTCGAGGCGTTCTTCGTGGACCAGGAGCACCTGCTCGAGTTCGTGACCGACAAGCTCGGCGGGCTGCCCGGGATCACCGGCCTGGAGACGTCGATCATCCTCAAGGTGGTCAAGTTCTCCTACGAATGGGAGATCGGGTAGCGGCCGCACGCGCCTGCCGCCTGAAGATCCATTTGTTCGAGATTCGGCCCAGCAAGGCCGTAGCTCGCACTAAATGCGCATGATCGACAGCAAACTATTGCCTAATTCGAACTGCGCTCGTACGATCCGGTCAAGGTACAGCTGGCCTGGTGACGGAGGACCACCATGACCGACAACACTGCCGAGAGTGTCAGCCCTTCGACGGAGGTCAGCGACAGCGAATACCTGCGCCAGCTCGGTGTCGAGCCGCGGTTCAAGCGCGCGCTCGGCTTCGTCACCGGATCGCTGTTCGCGGTCGCCTTCCAGGGGCCGACCACCGGCGCGCTGCTGATCACCGGGGCCACGCTGGCGCTCGGCGGCCCGGCGTTCATCTGGGCGATCCCGATCATCTTCCTGCTCCAGCTGCTGCTGGCGGTGACCTGGGCCGAGCTGAGCTCGCACTACCCGCTGACCGGCGGCATCTACCAGTGGGCGCAGCGGCTGGGCGGGGAGTTCATCGGCTGGATGACCGGGCTGTTCTACGTGGTCGCGATCATCCTGGTCATGCCCGCGGTCGGCTTCGCGATGAACATCGTGCTGTCGGGCCTGGACGCCGGCATCACGCTGACGCTGACCCACGAAGTGATCATCTCCATCATCACCACGGTGGTGGCCGCGGTCCTGATGGCCACGAGCGTGCGGGTGGTCGCGACGCTGAACAGCATCGGCGTCGTCTTCGAGATCGCCGTCCTGATGGTGGCCGCGATCGGCCTGCTGTTCCACCAGCAGCAGCCGCTGTCGGTGCTCGGCGATACCGGCGGCGTGCAGGGCAGCGGCAGCTACTTCTGGCCGTTCCTGGTGGTCATCGCGCTGGTCGTGACCCAGCTGGTCGGCTTCGAGACGGCCGGCGCGTTCGCCGAGGAGACCCGCAAGTCACGGATCAAGCCGAGCCAGGCGATCATCGCCGGGCTGACCGGCACCGCGCTGGTGCTGTTCATCTTCGACCTCGCGCTGCTGCTGGCCATCCCGAACGTGGGCAAGGCGATGACCGACCCCGCCATGATCCCGGACGTGCTCACGGCGGCGCTCGGCTCGGGCTTCGCCAAGTTCTTCTTCGCGGGCGCGATGGTCTCGGTGTTCAGCACCGCCATCGCGACGCTGGCGACCATCGTGCGGATGATCTACGGGATGGGGCGCAACGGCCAGCTGCCCGGAAAGGCGTTCCTGACCAGGCTGTCCCCGCACACCGACGAGCCGCTGGGCACGATCGTCGTGGCCGCGCTGCTGTCGATGATCCCGCTGATCTTCATCACGCGCATCCCGGTGATCGTCGCCGCCATCACGGCGCTGATCATCATCCCGTACATCCTGGTCCTCGCCTCGCTGCTGGTGCGCCGCCTGCAGGGATGGCCGCAAACGCGCGCGCAGTTCAACCTGGGCCGGTGGGGGCTGCCCATCACGGTGGCGGGCCTGATCTGGACCGTGGTGATCCTGTGGGACGCCGCGTGGCCGCGTGAGGCCACCAACCCCGACCTCGGGCCGCTGCCGGTGATCGAGGATCTCGCGATCGGCACGCTCGTGGTCGGGCTCATCTGGTGGTTCGCGCGCCTGCGGAACAGACAGCCCGAGCAGGAGCCGGCCCCGGCCGCCCCCGGCCCGGGCTGACGCCGCCGCATGAACCTGGACGCGGGGCTGGCCGCCATCGCCGGCATCGACGGGGCCGGCACCGACCTCGGCGAGCGGGCGCAGGTCTGGCCGGACTTCCCGATCGCCGAGTACCGGCAGCGGTACGCGCGGCTGGCCGCGCTCATGGACCAGCAGGGCTTCGACGCGCTGGTGCTGACCCAGGAGGAGCCGGTCCGCTACCTCAGCGGCTACAACTCGGTCATCTGGGCGGTCGGCCGCTGGCTGCCGACCGTGCTGGTGGCGGCCCGCGA
>Ga0335081_10004164_pt1 | contig 22824 bp, 21 predicted proteins | sample Lox_Sample_35_FD_206713 | JGI IMG/M metagenome (GOLD analysis project Ga0335081, IMG submission 206713) | Soil microbial communities from Loxahatchee National Wildlife Refuge, Florida, United States - Lox_Sample_3.5 | ecosystem: Environmental > Terrestrial > Soil > Wetlands | place: USA...
GGACTACAAGCCGCTGGCGTCTGCAGCGCCCGCAGAGGCGACTCCGCTGTCGCCGACTGCGAATCCAACGCAACCCGCTCCGCCCGTCGCCAATCCCACCGCTACTCGAACCGCCACGTCAGAAAAACCCTGATTCAAAGAAATCGCAAGCAACATGCAGGCGCACCGTTATGACCTCAGGTGCTCGAGCAGCTCCGGCAGTTCGCGAATGGATTCGAGCAGATAGTCCGGTTTAGCGGCCCGGAGGCGCATTTCGGTAGGAAAAGGCCCGAGCACGGCAATCGCGCGCGCACCCGCACTTCGAGCCATCTGCAAATCCTCCGGCGCATCGCCGACATAAATACAGGCAGATGCGCGTAGGGCCATGCAGCGCAACGCCATACGCAGCGGCGCAGGATGCGGTTTCTTCATACGTGTGTCGCCGCCACAAACGCGAGCACGGAACATACGGGTCAGGCGAAATTCGCGCAACTGACGCGTGACCCGCTCACGGTCGCCGCTGGTAACAAGCCCGAGCCGATGATGAGGGCGGATTTGTTCCAGTACTTCGCGGGCACCGGGCATAAGTTGCGGCGAGTGCTTCGCGTAATGGCGGCGCCAGGAACGGTCGGCCTCGTCCCAACGCGCTTCGGGAAGTTTGGCGGCGCGATATACGTTGTACCAGTTGGGCGAGTAGTGTTCCGCGAGATCCTCCAGCCCCCAAGCGATACCCATATCGCGGAACATGGCGAGGTAAGCGGCGGAGTCCGCAAGATAGGAGTCAACGAGAGTACCATCCCAATCAAAAAGCACGCCCGCGATCTTGCCGTTTTTTCCACGAATCATCGCTCTTCAGCGTAGCAGAAATTGCGCGAGAGAAGACCCAGCAGCGACCGCTGGGCAAGGAGGAATCAGGAAATTTATGGAAGCAGGTAGCGGGAAGGAATGGAGTCGTCGCGATCGAATTGCACGTCAGTGAAAGCAGCGGCGATGCCGTGCCAGCCGGGAGTGGCGGCGGGTTCGACGCGTTGCACCTGCGCCTGGGTCACGATGACCACGTTGCCGCGACCCATCGGACGCTGGATAAGTACGATCTCCAGTTCGATAGCCAGGCCGACGTCTATGTCCTTGGGGCACAGGAAGAAAACACCGGTGGAACTGATGTCCCGCGTGACCAGAGTCACGGGGAAGTCTTCCGGCACACCGTTGACACTGCGCAGCCGAAGCGGCAGGCGGAGCGACGCGCGAGGATATTCGCGCTGCTCGCGATCGACGCCCACCGCGTGGGTCGGGACGCGAACGAATTGGCGGGGACGGCCGGGGCCGAGCAAGGGCGTTACGCGAAGTGAGGGGACGCGACGCGGAACGCCGCTAAGATCCGGCAGGACGGTCGGAGTAACAGCATCGCAAGGCGGTGGCACAAACGCAGGAGACGCCGGCGGCGGGACGAAAACCGGCGTGGGCGCAGCGAGCTTTTCGCGCAGGGCCGGCGTTTCCGTCTCGACTGGAATGATGCGCTTGGTCGCGCCCATTGCACCCTCAGAGAGATGCGACTTCGCTGTTGCCAAAAGCCTGGCCCAACTACAGATTTCCGCCCGGTGCAGCGGATCCAATGATGTTGCTGAATGGGGAGATAAAATGCCATTGAAGGGTGGGTGAGGTCAATGCACGTCAAGCTGTGGGAATCGCCGGAAGTGTCTTAACTTCAAACACTTGGTTATAGTACGCGGTCGATTCAAAGAACCTGCATCCGTGTTGTGGAAAAGGTTGGCCAAAATGGTGCTCGACAGCCGGAACCGTTGCGGTTAGGTTCTGAAGTTTAGATTGTCGACCAGATTTCGCATGTCCACGCCGACAGCTGACGACGGTTTAGCTCAAACGCCTGCCGCTCCCACCCTCGCGCCGCATTCGCATGCTCATGAAAAGCGGGAAATGTTTGTTCTCGTGGCGGCATTTGCCGCGGTGTACGTCATTTGGGGCTCGACCTATCTGGCAATTGTGGTGGGACTGGAATCCCTGCCGCCCCTGTTGATCGCCGCGTGCCGACACTTCACCGCGGGCCTGATTCTTTATCCCCTGTTGCGCTGGAAGACGGGAATCCAGCCGACGGCAGCGCAATGGAAGACCGCAGCGATAACCGGGGTGCTGCTGTTGCTGATCGGAAACGGGGCGGTCTGCCTGTCAGAGCAGAGCGTACCCTCGGGCGTAGCGGCTTTGTTGGTGGCGATGGTGTCCTTCTGGATGGTGCTGGCGGACTGGCTACGGCCAGGCGGGTCGAAACCGCTTCCGCGGGTGATTGCCAGCCTCGTGCTGGGTTTTGGGGGTCTGGTGCTGCTGGTCGGTCCGGCGCACCTGGGAGGCTCCGGACGCGTAAACCCTTTCGGGGCGGGGATCCTAGTGGTTGGGTCGTTCGCGTGGGCCTGTGGGTCGATCTACTCGAAACACAACGACTTGCCCAGTTCGCCGATGCTGGGCGTGGCTATGCAAAGCCTCTTCGGTGGCGCGGCTCTCTGGATTGCGGCCCTCGTAACGGGCGAAGTGCGGCAGTTTCATCCAGCGGCGGTTTCGTTTCGGTCGTGGATGGCCGTCGCGTATTTGATTGTGTTTGGGTCAGGAATCGGCTTCACGGCTTACGTGTATTTGCTGAAGAAAAGTACGGCGGCGCGAGTCGGAACGTATGCGTTTGTGAACCCGGTCGTCGCGCTCCTGCTGGGTTGGATCGGTGCGGGCGAAGCGGTCACGCTACGAACCGGGCTGGCAGCCGCGGTCATTCTCACGGCCGTACTCCTAGTGATTACCGCGCCACATCCCAGCACGTCGGCAGCGGCAGAGACCTTGCCGGCACCGGGAGAAGCCTGACAACGCCGCTCAGCGATCTGAAACGCATCGGGTACAAACACATCGAATAAGGCGGCCCCGACCAGCGCTCCGAAGATATTTGTCGGGTCCAGCTTTGGCGTGCGTTTACGGATAGATTGGCCATTCGCAGTGCGCTACTCTCGCAGCATGGAAACCACGAGAAATTCGAACCTGAGCGGCACGCAGCAGATTTCGTCGCGCACCGCGGAAAAATACTGGCGCGCAACGGTGGAACGCGATCGACGCGCGGACGGGGACTTCGTCATCGCCGTGCGCTCGACGCACATTTACTGCCGGCCCTCCTGCCCGGCGCGGCGGCCCTTCCGACGAAATGTGACCTTTTTTCGCACCCGGGAAGAAGCAGAGAAACAGGGCTACCGGCCCTGTCTGCGTTGCCGGCCCAACGAAGTAGCGGCATCTTCTGCCCTTGTAGCGAAGGCGGCGAAGTATCTGGCGCAATCCACAGAAGACGCGCTGCGTCTTTCGCAAATCGCGAGAGAGTTGCACAGCAATGCGGCCACCCTCCGTCGGGCCTTCCGGCAAGTCACGGGACTCACGCCACGCGAACTGGCGGAAGCCTTGCGTGTAAAACGCTTCAAAGGCTTGCTACGCTCCGGGAAAAACATCACGGATGCGCTGTACGAAACAGGCTACGGGTCTTCCAGTCGCGTATACGAACGCAGCAACGCGCAATTGGGCATGACTCCGGCCACATATCAAAAAGGGGGCAAGGGTATGAAGCTCGAATACACGATTGCAAAATCGCCGCTGGGTAAGGTGCTGGTGGCTGCTACAGAACGTGGGGTTTCCGCGGTTTACCTGGGCGACGCTGACAGCAAGCTGGTGGCCGAATTGCGCGAAGAATATCCGCGCGCCGAAATTTCGCAGGCCTCGGGCAGCACACAACGCTGGGTACGCGAAATCGTGCAACGCGTGGAGGGCAAGCCCGCGCAGGAAGAGCTGCCGCTGGATCTGCAGGCCACGGCATTTCAACGGCGCGTGTGGCAGGAACTGCAGAACATCCCGCGCGGCAACACGCGTACTTATTCGCAAGTAGCGAAGGCTCTCGGCAACCCGCGCGCGGTTCGCGCCGTCGCACGGGCATGCGCCACAAATCCCGTTTCCATTGTGGTGCCTTGCCACCGCGTGGTGCGCGAAGACGGCAATCTGGCGGGCTATCGCTGGGGGTTGAACCGCAAAGAACAACTGCTGGCGAGTGAGCGGGCCGCGAGTTAGGCCCTCAATCAGCGGAGCTGCCCTTAAAAGGAAACGCAATTAGCGCGGGGGCCGCGCACCAGCATTTTAGGCGTGCGGCTTCTCGTGGCTGGCGTTTTTCGGCCAATCCTGCTTGAACCGCGAGTCCGCGACCTTCAGGTTCTTCATCATGTCGGTATAGTGAAACAGGATGTAGTCGCCGGAGCCAGTCTCGAAGAACTTCTGTTGAACCGGCAGCCATGACGAAGTATCAATCCACATCTGAATCTTGGTGATTTGCGCGCGGACGGAATCGGAGCGGGGCGCCAGTTCGAGAACGATCGTCTTCTTACCGTCCAGCTCTTCTTCGCCGCTTAAGGTCACTTCGTAGCTCTTCTTTAAATCCTCGCTTTTGGTGCCAAAACCCAGCCGAATATACTGGTCCACAAGAGCGCGATTTTTTCCCAGGTCGTATTCCTCGACGCGATTGAGCTTGGGGTTATAGAGAAACAGCGAATCGCCAGTACGCAGAATCGTGCGCGGCTCCGGCTTGGTGATATCGATCCGCATCTTCTGGTCGTGGCGAACGTAAATCTTGCCGGTTTCCGTGGAAGTATCTTTAACCACGGCGGTGTACTTCACGTTTTCGATGTCGGCGGTGAGGCTGCGAAAGTCTTTCGCGCCGCGATCCATCATGGCAAACGCACCATCCAGGGTCCATTTCTTCTCGGTTTGCGCCGAGGCCGCGGAATTCGCGCAAATTGCGATACCGGCAACCAAAGCCGCAAGCAACCAGATTTTCTTCAGCAAAAGAGTCCCCTGTGGGCGCCGAATTGGACGGCGAAGGCGTTCAAATCCTAACATACAAGTTGGATGCACGCGTTTTGGAGCAAGTTTCGAGCGCCGAAAATCCGGGCAAACATGCTCCGAACTGCTAGCTCAGTGCTGCACGTCTACCTGATAAGCAATTACCGTGCCTTGTTCATCGCGGATGGGGTCGATTCGGCTAATGGTGAAGCGCTTGTTGTTGAGTTCAGGAAGCGACTTTTGCAAAGCGTTATGGAGTTCGTTCTCGAGTAGCGGCGTCTGCTCCGGTGGCGCCAGAATGCTGGCGTCGACTTTGTAGGTGCGGCTGACGCCATTGTCGCGCACCAATACGACTTCGCCCGGCGCATTGGCTGCGACGCCCATCTGCGGCTGATCATGAAACCAGGCGCGCGGAGTGGCCAGCGCAAAGATCAATATCAGGATAACCGCAACATCGTATTGCCAAGTGCCGCGCTCGTACGACCAGAAGAACGTCTTGTAGAAAAAATTTCCGATGCCGGCCATATCAATCCGCCGGCACGCCGTCGACAATCACGCCGTCCCGCATATGGACCACTCGGTCGAAGTAGGTCGTGGCTTCGGGATTGTGGGTGATCATGACAATGGTCTGGCCTAAATCTTTGTTGAGCTGCCGCAACATTTGCAGCACCACTTCGGAGTTTTTGGAATCCAGGTTGCCCGTTGGTTCGTCGGCCAAAAGAATTTTGGGCTCGTTAATGATAGCGCGAGCGATGGCGACGCGTTGCTGCTCGCCGCCAGAAAGCTCCGACGGCTTGTGTTGCAAACGCCCAGCGAGCCCGAGCATCTGCGTGACCACGTCAAAGCGGTGCGGGTCAAAACCGTCGCCATGAATAAACTGGGCGATGGCAATGTTGCCCTTAGCAGTCAACGTGGGCAGAAGATTAAAGCGCTGAAACACAAACCCGATCTTGTGCCGGCGCAGCTTGGTGCGTTCGGCGTCGCTCATCGCCGTCAGCTCATTCCCATCTACAAAAACCTGCCCGCGTGAGGCCCGCGCTAACCCGCCAATTACATACAACAGAGAGGACTTGCCGCAACCGGATGGTCCCATGACCGCAACGGATTCTCCGGGCGCCACGAAAAAATTGACGCCGCGAAGCGCGGGAACCTCTACTTTCCCCGCATGGTACAACTTCCACAAGTTTTCCGTTTTGAGTATCGGCTCCAAGCTCGTTTTTCCCGCGGCGTACGTCCCCTCATGCAATGCGGTTATTGTATCTGCGATTCCCATGTTCTGCCTAGCCGCGGCGGTTGCAGCGGCTATTTTTCGTGCTCCTTTTTGCAAAAATCTGCGTGCTCTAGCTTCAGGTGCTGGGCTAACTGCTTTCGGCCTTCCTAGTCGTATGACAGCGCTTCGACTGCGTCCTTACGGGTCGCCAGCCATGCGGGATAGCTGGCGCCCAGCATGGCGCCAAACAACGCAATGGCTGCGGCGCGCAGAATCCATTCCAAGGTGATCTCGATGCTCAGAGTCGGAAACGCAGCTAGAAATCCCGCTCGCACGAGATAGCTCAGCCCAACTCCGGCCCCAATTCCCAGCACACACAGCCCCGCCGATTCTGAAAGCAATGCCCGTACAATAAAGACACGTCCGGCACCCAGCGACTTGAGCACGCCAATGTCGCGCGTACGCTCCAGCACCGTCGTGTACATCGTCAGAAAAATAACGAGCAAACCGATCGAGACAGCCAGAGCTATCATGGCGTTAATAAAGGTGTTCAACCCGGGAATATTTGTCGAGGTCATCAAGGAAAGAAAAGCGCTCAACGGGCGGACGGTATAGCCCGGCAAGAGGTGACGGACTTCGTCGAGCACATCGTCGGTATGTTCGGGCCGCGTACACTTAAGTAGAAAAAGGGAAGCACGATCGAGAGCTCCCGTCAGGTCCTGAAGCGTAGCGAGGGAAACAAACAGGCGCGCACCCTTCCCATGTTCGATGATTCCAACAACATGCCAGTCGTGATTCAGGAGCTTATAGGTTTCGCCTACCTTGATGCTTTTCGACTTCGCAGCCCAATCGTCAACTAACAGGTCGTCGGGTTGCTCCAAGTCATGTCCTTGCAAAAATACAAATCCGCCCGAGACCGTACGGAAACTTGCCGGATCAATGCCCCACACTGTCTCCACGGCACCAGATGAATTGAATTGCAAAAGAGCAGGCGCGACCGCCTTAACATATTTCAGATCGCCAAGTTTTTCGCCGATTTTGACCGGCATCGGCGCGCCGCTGAAAGTCAGGATCGGAGCAGAGGAAGGTGGCTGCACCATGACGTCTGCCCCTATGCCCTGGATCCGCTTGCCCGTTTCAGTCAGCAAGCCCGACGTAAGGCCCACGATCAGCACGACCAAGGCGACCTCGACAGCCACGGCCACCACGCCGATGAGCGTGCGCAGCGGCCGGTGTAACAAGTTGCGCACGATGAGCTCGAGCATCATTTCGGTTTGTCTCCAGAGTCTTCGCCGACGCGGACTAATTCGGAGCCCGGCGGTTGCTCCAGCTTGAAGCGGTCCGGCGGAAGTGGCTCGTTCAGAGTCAGCTTGGTGATTTGCAGATCGAGAGTGTAATCGTCATGGGGCCGGTTGATCCGAATAGTGCGCGGAAAGCTCATGCCGTTGGCTTGAGTCGGAGGCGCGGTCTGCGCGCTTTTCGCTGCAGTTGCGTTTGCCTGACCTTGCGATGCCGCCGACGGAGCAGCTTGTCCCTGATCTGGCCCCAACGGTTCCCAATCGGAATACCGAATATCCGAAAGCAGCACGCCCTTGGGCCCAAATTCTTCGAGCCGCGAAACCTGCAAATCCGTGCGATTGAACCAGACCTTGCGCAGAATTTCCGTCTGATAGCCGCCGCGCACAACCGTCAGGATGTAGTAGCGGGCGGTCTCGTCGTTGTATTCCTCGAACAAAACGGTCTCTGGCTTGCGGATCTCGGACCAGAGAATCGCATCCAGTAAATGCTGCGGACGCAGGTTCTCGATGGGCTTTGTGCTGGACCGCTCCACGGCCACCGGCCCCACCAAGAATTTGTTCTTCGACGGAATTGATACGTGAAACGTCTCCCCATCGCTGGCCATATCGAAAATGGTTTTGCCAATCACGGGAGCTTGTCCAATGACGCGGATGTACGCGGGCCGCACGGCGAGCAAAAACGCCTTCACCTCGTGATAATCCTCGATGACGCCGCTGTACTGCGATCCCGTCGTAGCCTTGAACTGCACCGTCGCGTTAACCGACTGCACATCTTGGGCCAAGACGTTGTACTTCTCGATGAGTTCCTCGCGCGTGGCGTCTTTCGCGACCACTTTTTGCGCCGGGTTCAGCGTACGGGTCGTCTTCACGTGACCGCAGCCGCCGGAAATGGCCGCCACTGTCGCCGCTACCAGACACATTAACCCACGCCGCCTCAGCAAGTTTCGTCCCTTTCGGCACAAATAAGGCAATTTAGCAACCACCGCGAACTTCCGTCAATCAAACGCCAACAAACATTATGAACAAGGAAGCCCCGAAATAGCGAGCCGCGGGAAACGGTAGTCCAAAAAACATCCGCAGCCAAATTGAGGCACCAAGCCTTAGTTCCGGGTCAGTGGCAGTTGTAGTGAGCGGATTGTCGACGCTGACGCGGGAAACAAGTAGCCCTACGCAAAAACGAGATAGCCGCAAGCGAGCGGGGATGATAGGATGCGCTGCGTTCGTAACGTTTGTTTCTATATTCGCTACGTTTGTTTCAGATCGCGTCGGGCGAAATCGAGGCACAAATGAATCGTAGAGAATTGCTCAGCACGGCGATGAAAGGCGCAGCTGGGGCGGCCCTGGCGCCGGCCCTGACGCGAGCCGTGACCGGCAGCGCCATGCTGAATTTCGGGCGCTACCGGCTATTTCCCGGAGCTGAGCAAACGTATTCGGCCCGCGCGATAGAGCGGGTGCAGCGCTCCACCGTAATCGACATGCTTGCTCCGCTTTGGATTAGCCCTTCCCTGACCGAGAAATTTCTGGGCAATCCCGACAACTTCAGCGAGCAGGACTTTGCTCCGTACAAGGAATCGGGCATCAACGTCTTCCACATTGCCATCGGCACGGGCGGCCCGGACGCGTATCTGGAAACGCTGCAGTTTCTTTCCGGCTATAACAACTTTTTGGCGCGCCACGACAACTGGTTTGAACGCGTCGAGACGCGCGGCCGCCTGGACGGAATCAAATCGTCAGGAAAAGTGGGCGTCATGCTTGGCGTGCAAAACTCCGAGCACTTCCGCAAGCTGGACGACGTGGACTATTTCTATGGCATTGGCCAGCGCGTGTCACAACTCACGTACAACGCGCGCACGTTGATCGGCAACGGTTCGACGGAGCGGCGCGACGAAGGGCTTTCAGACTTCGGCCTCGCGGTCGTCGAGCGCATGAACAAGCTGGGCATGGCCGTGGACGTTTCGCATTGCGGCGATAAGACTACGCTCGACGCGTTCGACGTTTCGAAAAAGCCGGTGCTTATCACCCATTCGAACTGCCGCGCGCTAAATCCCGGGCATCCGCGCTGCAAAACGGATGAGGCCATCAAAGCGATGGCCGCCAAGGGTGGCGTGATGGGCGTGACCGAAGTGCGCATGTTCGTGAGCGCCAAAGAACCCACGACCGTTGAGACGATGCTGGATCACTACGACTACGTCGCCAAACTGGTCGGGGTCGAGCATCTCGGCATCGGCAGCGACATTGACCTGCTCGGCTACGATGCGATGGACCCGAAAGAGAACAAGCAGTTGCGCGCCGGCTACAAGGGAAGTTACGGCTTCCGCGACAAGATCGACATTGACGGCTATCACTACGCGAAGCGGCCTTTCGATCTGGCGGATGGCTTAATTCGCCGGAAGTACTCCGACGCGGACATCGAAGGCATTCTCGGCGGCAATTTCCGCCGCGTCCTGAAAGAAATCTGGACTGCGTAGCGGCAGGTCTTTCTTGGCCTCAGTCGCGAAGGCAGACCCGTTCTTTTTCTACCATTTCCGCATAACAAGCCCGCTTATTAGTTGCATCCTACTAGTTTCTCATCTTAAACGCAGCGAAGGATCGCGCCAGAATTACAAAATCGTTTCAATAGTTCTTCGCCAAATACTCCCGTAACTGGTCGCGGCGGAACGTGGCATCACCTGCTTCAATCTCCAAAAGCAGCTTCGTGGTTTGCAACTGGTTGTTGAAATCGAGAGCCGCTGCCGTATCCGGAGTTGCGACGAGCGCGAGGCTTTTCTCCAACTGCGCGGTCTCTTCTTGCAACGATTTGAGGCGGTTCTCCTGAGCTGCGATGGCATCCACCAGTTGCTGGTGCAGTGCCTCCATGCTTCGCGCCGCATCGCCTATCTGCGCTTTTTTCCAGTCGTCGTGCGCTTGCGCGGCGCGGTCTAGGTGGCGGTCAATCGCACGGCTAGCGAAATTGTAGTTCACGGTGACTTCGCCATAAGGCTGCGGCCCCTGCGAAGCCGGATTGACCTGCTGGTGCACACCCACCGTCAGCGCCACATCCCAATTGTTTTGCCGATTCAGCTTTTCCAAGGCTCGCTGCTCCCCCGTCTCATCGGTTTCTTTTTCGGCAACCAGCTCTTTCAATGAGCGTTCGGGTAGCTCGGGAACATAGATGGCGCTGGCTTTTGACTGCGTATCGGCGCGATCAGCATTCAGCTTGATGCGTGTGGTTTGCAGGGCGAAGAGCATGACCCGCGTGGCATTCTGCGCTTCGACCATCTTGGACGTCTTCTCCAGCAAATCGTTCAGCGACGCAGAAGCGCGGTCGATTAGCGTGAGCCGGTTCTGCAGCGCTTCGCGTTCGATGCTCGGCAAAGCGTACTGAATCGCCAGCTGCGCTTGCGTCGTAGCGGTGTAAAGAGCGCATTCCTTCTGCGCGACCGCCATGGTGATCTCGGCTTTCTTGACGTTGGAAAGCCCCAGCGTGGCGCCTCCTACGATTTGCATGGGCAAGCCCGTCTCTGGCTGCGTAAAGCCAGCCATCCCCGCCGGCGTGCGCAGCAAATCGCGCTGCGCTTGCGCCTGCTCCGTCACGTAGGCGCAATACGCCTGCTCGTCATTCGCGTTCTGCGCCATCGCTGCAATCGGTGTGAACAAACCCACTGCCAGGACACACTTCCACGAAGTCAAATGCATGCGCGTCATCCTCGGAGCGAGATTCGAGCCAAATCAGAACAACAACGGCTTGCGACCTAGGAAAATTGTCTTCGATTTTGCCGACTCGTTCGCATCCAGATTCATCTGGATCAGAAAGCCGCGAATCTGCGTTTTGAAAATCGGATGCGTGGCGTCCTGTTCGCCGCCGAAGATCTGCTTCACCTCGCCCACTTTATGGCAGGCGATCATGTTGAAATAGCAGTCGTAGATCGGGGCGCCCATGGCGGCGCTGGCGCGATTGTCGTAGGGGACAAAAGCGAAGTACAAAGTTTGTCCGCCCGCGGCATTCAGATAGTACGGACTCTGTTTGGCCGTCGCGATTGCCTGATGCAGTCGCTCGATTTGGCGAGACTCTTCGCTCAGTTGTTTCTCGGCCACGTTGATGGCCACGTCCAGTTGCGCCGCTTCGGAACGCAGCTCGGCCTGTTTTTCCAGCACGTCCAACGAACTGGTTCCCACGGTAGTTTTGTCCAGCACGTTGTCGGTCAGCAGCACTTCGGCGATTTTGCTGTCGGTGTACGCGCTGCGCGCCTGGTTCAGCGCGGAAAGCTGGGTAGCCGCGTCGGTTTTGGTGATCAGCCCGGCCGCCAAATCCTTGTTGATATTGGCTTCCAGCTCTTTCAGCTGTTCGAGCACCGCTTTCGTTTTCACGTTGTCGCTCTTTTTCTCGTTGTCGAGCGTCGCCAGCTCCGGTCCGGCGTTCCGATTGTGGGCTTGCTCGCGCGCAATTGCCTGCTGCAGGGGCTTCTCCAAAGCCAACAACGCAGCGCGGTGCTTTTTCATTTCGTCCACGCCGCTTTGCAGCTTTTGTGAATCCACTTTCAGGTCTTCGATGGTTTGCTGGCTGGTCACCAACTGCTCGCGAAACGCCAGTGCCTTTTCGTCCGAAGCCGAGAGAATCACCGGCGCCGCCCAGGACGTGCTCACCGCGTAAAAACCCATCACAAACGCATAGGCCAAAATCCCTGCCAAGACGAGATACAACATGGCAATCGCAAATACGCGATACAGCGTCAGCACCAGCTTGTAGTGCGCTGCGTGCAACCGCTCGCCGACGGATGGTCGCGCCATCGCCTTTTTGTCTTCCACGGGAGCCGGATTAGCTGCTTGCGTTGCCAACGCCCACCTCGCTTACTTCACTGGCTTGTTTTGTCCGCGTGCCCCAGTCTGCCGAATCCATCGTGAACACCGCGAGGGGTGTCAGCAGCAAACTGCTGGCCATGGACCACGCCACGTAGGCACCAAACGCCAGCGGATGCGCCACCGCTTCCCGCACGCTATATTTTTTGATGATCCAGGTCAGCACTGCTCCGATGCCCAACGCTGCCAGCAACGGCAGCGGGCCTGCCCACGCCAAAGGATCCGCAGTCAGCGCGGTCATCACCACCAGAAGCGCAACAATCGCGCCCAACGGCGTCAATACGAGTGTCCACACCGCGTTCGGATGCAGCTTCCACACATGCTGCGGAAGTGTCTTCAGCGTATAGAAAAAGTCGCGCACGATGCTGCGCCGCCAGCGCAACTGTTGCTTGAACAGCACGGAAAGCGTGCTCGGCACCGTGGTCCAGCACAGCGCATCGTTGTTGATGTACGTTCCGTAGCCGCGCAGCAGCGTCTGATGCGTCAGGAAGCGATCCTCGCCTTGATTCACGGGAACGCCGAACCAGTTCCGCGCGCGAATCGCTGGCTCGATTTCCAGCAACAATTCACGCCGGATCGCGAACAAGCATCCGCTGATGCAGCACACGCTGCGCGTCCAATTTTCGGGAATCTTGTACAGCTGAAACGCCGAGTAATAAATCACCGCCTGAATTGCGGTGATCACGCTGTCGTTCGGGTTGCGCACGCCGACTCGCCCGCCCACCGATCCCACCTTTGGCTCGCTGAAGCACGCCGTCAGCTCCGTGATCGCGTCGGGATGGAAGATGCAGTCGGAATCGATAGAAATGATGACTTCCGCAGTCGAATGCTGCAGAGCATTGCACACTGTGCGAGCCTTGCCGCTGTTGACTGCGTTTTTTCCTGTTCTGATACGTATGTTCGTGAAATCGCGTTGCGCTTTTTGCATCCATTCGAAACTGTCGTCCACAGAACAGTCGTCCTGCGCGATCACTTCGAATTTTTCAGCAGGATAATTGCTCTGGCTTATACTTTCGATCGTCTCGTAGACGGTTTTGCCTTCATTGAAACAGGGCATCAAGACGCTGACCGTCGGTTGGTAGGTATAGTCCTTTTGGATTTTCGCACTCGGAAAAGCAAGCTTTAGCAGAATCCCCATCAGATACTTCACGACGGAGACCAGCAGACACAACACCATGATCAGCCACAGCAGCAGGGGAGCCATTGCCCGTCACGCTCTCGAGAATCCTCTATATACATAGGACTACACTCACGCATCTAGCTATGTCTACGAGTGTTTCTTCGCGTCGTACCACTCAAGCAACGCTATGTGTTGGAACCCCGCCGAAACCTTTTGGTTTCGCACAGAAGGCGATTTGCGAAAACGCGGTCACCAGTTCCGAATTATAAGGAGAAGTCCTGGGCCTTGCAGGTTGTACCCCAACCGTAGTGCTGCGGTCATCTAAATAGATAAGAAGCGCGACGCAGTAAAGGTACCGGCCCGATACTCACGGCACCGGTGCGCCGCATTTTGTGCACGGCGGCGGCATTGGCTTGGCTACGTGTTTTGGCACATTAATTTGTCCGTGCCGCACGACAGCATTTCCGTTTCGAATCACCACATCCACTTTCGCTAGGTCATCGAGGTTCGAATCAGGTTGTCCGTCGATTACCGTCACGTCCGCCAATTTTCCGGGCTCCAGCGTTCCCAGCCGGCTTCCCATATCCAGCATTTCCGCATTAGTTTTCGTCGCGATGCTCAGGACTTGCGGCACGGTGTAACCCGCTTTCGCAAACTGCTTCATTTCGGTGATGTAGGGTCCCGGCAAATATTGGTACCAGTCCGTGACGAGATCCGTTCCGATGCCCAATTTGATTCCCGCGGCCTTCATTCGCTTCAGGACGTCGAAATTGGCGTCTTTCGAAAACGTGAACCGCCGCGATGTACTGAAGAAATAGCCGCCGCTCAGATCGAAGATCAAAATGTACGGAATCAGCGTCGGGTCGGCTTCGGTTCCCTTCTCAGCCATCAAGCGAATCGTTTCGTCTGTTCGTGGCAACGGATGCTCGATCATGTCCACGCCTGCCTCAACCGCACGCCGGATGTAAAACGTCTCGCAGTCGCAGGTAACTTTCAGTCCGAGATCGTGCGCCTCCTGCACCGCAGCCGTCACTTCGGCTACGCTGAAGTGGCTGCCAATCTTGATCACATCTGCGCCGCGCCGGAACTGTACACGCACCGCATCGCGCCAGCCGTCCGGCCCCGAAGCTTCGCGAATCGCGCCGTGCGCCGGATCGTTGTCCAGTCCGCCTTCATCTCCATGGCCGCCAATTCCGGTAATAAACTGTCCCGCTGCAAAAATCCGAGGCCCGACGATGCGATTCTCGTTCACCCACGCTTTCAGCCGGAAGGGTACTTCGCCATTCGACGCCACATCACGAACACTCGTAATTCCGCTTTCGATATAGTAGCGCAACCGTTCCGCGCCGCGCAGGGCTTCGTCCGCGGGGTTCAACGCAATCTCGTCTGGTTCTCCCGGATTCGCGTACGTCAAATGCGTGTGCAGATCGATCAACCCTGGCATCACCATTTCGCCGTGCACGTCGATCACTTGCGCATCGGCCGGCCAATCGGTCGCGCCAGCCGCCAACACCTTTGCAATCTTGCTGCCCGTAATGACCAGTGTTCCTTCCCGAGCGGCTGATCCCGTTCCGTCGAAGATTCGGCCTCCGCGCAAAACGACCGTCGTGGCCGGCCCTGAGTCCGGTGGCACCGGCACGCGGCGTGGATCATCGGACACAGTTGTCGAGGGCTTCAGAAATTTCCACCGCTCCTGCCGGTTCGACTGTTCGTTTTGCCCACGTGCCATTGGGCAGATCAGCAGAATTGCTACGCCGACAACCAAGCCGACCCTAAGAGAAACCTTGCTCATATTCCCTCCGCAGATACTGCGCCTCAGCGAAAATTCTCGTCCCTATCGCTTCCCTACTTCTTGGTTTTCTCTTTCCCATCGAGAGTCTTGTACGCTGGATCCCCACTCTTGATCTCGTAGCCCGCCGGCGGCTCGGCGCCCAGCAAATTCTTTACGAGGTAGTCCCACAGCCGCCGCATAAAGTATGGATCGTGATACAAGCTATGGTTCCGGTTCGGTAGCACCAACGTGTCGAAATCCTGATTCGTCTTGATCAGCGAATGCACCAGTTGCAGTTCCAGCGCTGGCGGCACGTTGTCGTCCATATCGCCCCAGGCAATCAGCAACTTCCCTTTCAATCGCGCCTTGAGCGCCAGCGCCGGATTCGACGCTTCCACGTAGTTCTCGCTCTCCAGCGGGCCCTCGTACTTTTCTCCCCATTCCGCCAGATAGCCACGCATGTCGTGTTCGCCGGACGAAGAGACTCCAACTTTGAAGAAATCCGCATACGTCAGCATCGCCCGCACGGTCGCGTAACCGCCTCCCGAATGCCCGTACATGCCGACCCGCGTCAGGTCCAAATAGCCCAGCTGCTCCAGCCCCTTAATTGCTGCGACGTGATCCTCCAAGCCACCGGCATCGCCCAATTTTCCGTACGAATAGTCGTGAAAGGCTTTCGAACGCAACGGCGTCCCGCGCCCATCCACCGTGATCACCACAAAACCGAGCTGCGCCATTGCCGGCGCCTGCCCGTAAACATCGACGCACGCTTCTTCGAATGTTTTTGGCACGCGGCCGTGCTGGGGGCCCGGATAAATGCTGTCCAGCACCGGATATTTCTTCGTCGCATCAAAATGCGCCGGTTTATAAATCAAACCGTATACGTCTGTGGTGCCGTCTGTAGCTTTCGCCTCAAACGGCTCCGGCATCGTGTATCCTTTTGCCACAAGCTCACTGATGTCTGCCTTCGCGACTTCCCGCACCACGCGCCCGTCAGCCGCACGGACCACAAACACCGGCGGCAAGTCCGCTTTCGAATAGGCATCGAAGAAATATTTGCCGGAAGACGAGAACGTAACGCTGTGGTCCCCGCTTTCCTTCGTCAGCAACTGCAGCCCGCTTCCATCCAAATGTACGCGATACAAATGCCGCAAATACGGGTCTTCGCTTTTCTCGCGTCCCGCTGCGGAAAAATAGATCCACCGGTTCTCTTCGTCCACACGCTCAATTCCGCGCACTAACCAGTCGCCCCTGGTAATCTGGTTCCTGAGCTTTCCCGTCTTCCCATCATACAAATACAAGTGCCCCCAGCCGTCGCGTTCGGAAAACCACACCACCGCCGCGCCGCCATCCATTACTTTGACAAGCGGCGGCGTCCCAAACTCCGGCGTAGGCTCGACTTGCGTTGCGCCATGCTCCTCGACCAAGGTGCGCACGGCTCCAGTCGCCGCGTCAGCGGCGCTTAACGTTAGCGTCCGGTTCGAACGATTCTTCGCAAGAAAATAAACGCTCTTTCCGTCTTTCCCCCACCAAACGGAATGAAAATCGAACGCGGTAAACCCATTAATCTCTTGCGCGGGAGCATTCACGGCAATCTTTGCTTTGCTCGCCACATCAAAAATCACGTACTTGAGCACCGCCACGTTTTTGTCGCCTGGAAACGGATATCGGTACGCGTACAACACTGGGCGAGGCGCTCCAATTTCTCCCGACGCTACCGACTGCACCAGATAAGCTTCCCGCACTTTCGTTTGGTCCAGCTTGTACGTAATCACCTTCTTCGAATCCGGTGACCATACCGCAGCAATCGGCTTGTCCTTCCCTTGCAAGATCCGCGACGAAACGGCCGACGTATTCGAATCGGGAGAACCGCATATTCGTCGTACGGCTTTCCGTCCGAGGTCAGGCGAAACTCTTGCTTCGTTCCCATCGCTTTCAGAAATAAATTGTGCTCTTTCACAAAAATCGCCCACTGCTTGTCGGGTGATACGACCTCTGCGCCACTCGCCGCAGCTTCCGGCTTGCTCTTCGCGCAGGTGTAGCTCTGCACTTGGCAAGTCCATTTGTCCTTTTCTACGCTGAACTCGATCGCCTCGCTGCCGCGCACAAACGTAAACGCATCAAACGGCAGCTTCTTTGCGTTGTAAGACTTCTCCGTTCCGGCAACACCTGCCGCCGTCGAAATCGCCTCCGCTAGACGCGTATGATCAAACGCCGGTTCGCTCGTTCCTTTCTCCGCATCCACAACCAAAAACTCTTTTCCGTCAGCTGTTTCGTTCTTGAACCAGAAGCGCTCGCTCTTCTCAATCCAGTGCGGCTCCACATCCAGATTGCGCACCAGCTTTTTCGCATTCCAGGAGAGCAATTGCTCCGCCCGGGCATAGTCCTCGCTGGTTAGCGCGCGCTCCTGCGCACCCGCCCAACTGCCAACGCAGCACAGCGTTCCGGCAAGCGTCGCGCACAGCGCACCGTATCTCCTCACCAGCCGCATCGGCACACTCCTTCCGCAAATGAAAGCGCAGAGTCTACACCAGCCCTCGCGTGCCCGCTTGGACCCATTAGGTTTTGGTTCTTACTTAGGCGGAGGTTACTTCGCTAGGCAGGTTTTCTCGCGCTTACCCGAACAACCATTCCCAAAGACTTCTCTGACGCGGCTTCTCCTGGTTCGCATCTCGCCGCGGAACTTTTCTCACTAAGCGCCTGGACGCAACTCCCTTTGCCACGTGTCGCTCTTCCGCTTCCATTCTCTGCGAATTCTCATCAACCGCGTCGTACCGCGCGCTTCTCTGCAATGTCTGCGCTCGCGAACCTTCCTGCCAATATCCGTATACACAGCGCCTTCCGCGACGCGAACAATCATGCGTGTCATAAATCACGCCATCAATCACCGCCGTCAAATGCTTCGAAACACTCACAACCAATCGTCCCGCAGGCAATTCAGCGGCGCGCAAATGCACGGTGCAGCCCGAGCCGATCTGCATGGTCGGCGTCCACTCCCAGCCCAACTCGTCCATAACGCGATGAATCGAAACCCTGTACACGCCCGTCCGCGCATTACTGATGCCACGTTTGCGCTTCCCTGTTCGTTCCCTCGTCGCCGCGCGATTCACCAGCTCATAGATTTCCTGGTACGGCCGCTCGGTCGCAATGGCAATCGCTCGCACCACGCAATCTCCGGCCTTCCCGCGATAGCCCGCCGCCGCCCTTCCCCCATCATGAAAGCGATACTTTCGATTCATTCGTCTCCCCAGACGCGGACTCATTTTATGCCGCTAGATTCGAACGGCCCGGAATGCTCTCTCAATCAGCGCAAATCAATCAACACCGCGGACGCTACGGCAGACGTTCCGCAAACGGCCTTTACGTCGCGACGTGCATCTATCCAACCATGCGAGACCTTACCGATGCCCGCGGGATAGCCTTCAAAGCGCTGCTATTTCTGCTACTGGGATTGTTTTGTGGAGCGTTGCTCCTGGCGCGCGGCCCCGGACTGTTCAACGGAATTCTTCTGCTCTTGACTGTGTGGTGCTTCTGCCGCCTCTACTACTTCGCTTTTTATGTGGTTGAGCGCTATATCGACCGCGATTTTCGCTACTCCGGCCTTCTATCCGTCTTTCGCTCTTGGCTCCGGCGATAGCTGGCTCGTTGCTGAGCGCTTCACTCAAACAGATCCGGCTGCTCCCGCGTGATGCGATCCCACAGCGGCTGGAACTGGAACCAGCCCACCATGTGGCCGCCGACCTGCGAGTTGGTCAGCTTGGCCGTCTCGTGCGGAATTTTGCGCGGCTCGCCGGCGGCTTCCGCTATCAACTGAGCCTGGCAGCTCCGGTCCATGGTAATGAACCACCAGACCGCTTCATCCACGCTGTGGCCTACGGTGAGCAAGCCATGATTGCTCAAGATCGCTGCTTTCCTTTGGCCCAGAGCCGCCGCGATGCGCTCGCCTTCGCTCGTCTCGCTCACCACGCCGGTGTAATCGCTGAACACGACGTGATCCTCGTAAAACGCGCAGGCATCCTGCGTCAGCGGGTCGAGCAATCGCCCCAACGTCGAAAACGATTTGCCGTTTAGAGAATGGGAATGCGCGGCAGCGATCACATCGGGCCGCGCTTTGTGAATGCTGGAGTGAATTGCAAACGCGGCGCGGTTCACTTCGTGCTCACCCTCGACGACATCGCCGGCATCATTCACCAGAATCAAATCTGACACGCGAATCTGGCTGAAGTGCATGCCAAACGGGTTCACCCAAAAGTGATCGAGGCGCTCCGGATCGCGAGCCGTGATGTGTCCCGCCACGCCTTCGTCAAAGCCGCATTTCGAAAAGAGCCGGAACGCACCGGCCAGCTTTTCTTTGCGATGGCGGCGCTCCTCTTCCGGAGTCGCAAAGACGGGAGGTTTGCGCATGCGGTCTGTACGCGACTTCACGTGTTGCCGCAGCTCCGCCTCTTGTTGCCGCAATGTCGCTTCCTGCATAAGTCCACCTCCGCCACAACGGTTACTATATCCAATTCCCGCCGCCCGGACGATGTTCTTTGTCTTCTGTCTCTTATCGGCCGGACCAATGGGCGCTGGCGGCTACTTTCCAGTGTTTCACCGTACCCAAGCCCTGGTGGTGCTACGCCTTTCTACAAAATGTGTAAAGACGCGCTACACAATCAGCTCTATCGACTCATCGCCGAAGCCGCTGTCACCGTGGAACGCAAGCCCCAGTAGTTACCCCACGGGCTTGTGGTATTCGGATGAATCGCCGGTGCAAGCGCTTCCTCATAACTCCTATTCATTTCTCCAGTCGTTTCGCATTTTCTTCTTCGGCTCACTCCCTACACACTTCTACGACCGCGTGGACACTATTTCTTCCGTTGCTCGCCTCCCTTCTGTTTTTTTACCCGTTGAGCTTAGTCCAGGCTCAAACGCCGGGACGCTCCTCGTTCGTTGCGTCGAGCGCCGTTCCCGTCGACCTCTTCGTCCACGTGCGTGAACCGGGTGGCAGCCCGCTTAACGCCAGCGCGACGATCAAGCTCTTCCTGAACGGCGGAGCTCCACTCATCGAGCAAACGCAGGGCAATGCCACTGCCATCTTTTCCAAGATCGCGGCTGGCGAATATGAAATGCAAGTCAGCGCCTCAGGCTACAAAACCGCCAAGGAACACGCCGTGGTGTTCGCCAACGGCGCTTCCACTACCGTGTACGTTTACCTGCATGGCCAGGACGAGACGTCTTCTGCAAAGGCCAGCGCCGAACTTCCCATCATGAGCCCGCACCTGCGGAGCGAAGTCGAACATGGCCTCAACAGCTTACGTAAACGGGAATACAGCGCAGCTCGCGCGCAATTTGCAAAGGCGGCCAAACTCGCTCCCGGAAATCCTGAGGTGCAATATCTGCTCGGAATGGTGGAATACTCCGAACAACACTTTGAAGCCGCTCGCCAAAAATTCCAGGCGGCTCTGGCAATTTTTCCTTTGCACGAACGCGCTCTGCTCGCCCTGGGGCAGCTCGAGCTGTGCACCGGGGACGCCGTAGCCGCAACCGCTACGCTCGAGAAAGCATATGCGACCGATGGCGCGGATTGGCAGACGCATTTCCTGCTGGCCAATGCGTATCTGGCGCAGAAGAATTTTGACGAAGCGCTAAGTCACGCCAAGCGCGCGACGGCGCTCGCCAAAGAACAAGCTGCTCCAGCCTTGATGCTGTTGGCGCAAATTTTCGTCCAGATGAAAAAACCGGAAGAAGCGCGAGAGACTTTCGCCAAGGTCATCCACAACTTCCCGAAAGATGCAGCCGCGGCGCAGGCCAAAGCGCATCTCGCTGAACTGGACGGCGAGGAAACCACGAATGCGCCTACCGGTCCTGCAGCTTCGCGATCAGCGGCCGCGCCCGCGCCACCTCCTATTGCTGCAAGTACCCTCGCGTCCTGGGCTCCGCCGGACATCGACAACAAGGAATACGACCTGCAGAACGCAGCCTGTTCCCAGGACGATCTCCTACAGCGCACGGAGCTTCGCGTGGTGCGCCAGATGGACAACTTCGAAAAATTCACGGCCACCGAACACATCGAGCATCAGCAGGTCGATCCCTACGGATTCCCGGAGGAAAGCAAGTCCCGCGACTTCAGCTACGTCGTTCTAGTGGAGCATCCTAGAGCGGGAGTAACCCTCCTGGATGAAAGGCGAGACGGCAGCGACAACCTTTCTTCTTTTCCAACCAATCTGGCGACGCAGGGTTTGTTCGCGCTTGCACTGAACATCTTCGGGCCGAACTTTCACAACGACCTGAATTACCAATGTGAGGGCCTGGGAACCTGGCGCGGCGAAGCGGCCTGGCTGGTGCGTTTCGAACAAAAGCCGGAAGTTCCTGCTGATCTGCGGCTCTGGCGGGATAGCCAGGCCGTTTACTCCCTGCCCGTGAAAGGCCGCGCGTGGATCAGCGCCTCTACGTACGATGTGTTGCACGTGGAGACCGACATTTGCCGGCCGGTCCGAGCGCTCCAGCTCACGCGGGACCATTTGGTGATCGACTATGGGCCAGTCCAGTTCAACCACGACCAAACCACCCTGTGGCTTCCTCAGAACGCAGAAATGTTCATGGAGCTGCACGGGAAGCGCTACCACCACATCCATACGCTACGTGACTATATGCTGTTCTCGGTAGACACCAGGTACAGCGTCGGACGGCCGAAGCAGACTGAAGCGCTAGCGGCGCAGACGTCGACTCCAGCGCAGAAGTAAACAAGTGAGTACCACAGCGAGCTGACCGCCTAGACAAAAGAAATTGAAAGTGATGCAGGGCGATGGCAGAGGGAAAAATGCGGCAAAACGAAAACGCCTCCGGAGGCCGGAGGCGTTCTGCGAAATCGAGAAGTGAGGCTGATCCGCGGCAGATTTAGTGTTGCGGTTTCGTCGGTGTCGGCGTCGCGGTGGCCGGCTTGGTCGGTGTCGCGGCCGGTTTCGGCGTTGTGGCAGCCGGCGCCGGGCCGCCCTTAACCGGGTAGGCCTGGTCATACAGACGAATGATGTCCTGAGTCACGTCGACCTGATTGGAGGCGTACAGAATCGGAGAATTCTGGCCAGACGTATCGAGCACGACGGCATAGCCACTTTCGCGGGCGAAGCGGTCCAGAACGTCGACCATCTTGCGGCCGATGCGTTCGAACACTTCCTGCTGCGCGGCGCCGGCATCTTCCTGGAAGTCGTTGCGGCGGCGATCCAGCTGTTGCGTCAGGCGCTGGCCCTGCTGGGTCAAGCGAGCCTCTTCATCCTGGCTGAGCTTGCCCTGGCCAGCCTGCAGCTTCTGTTGCAGATCGTTGATCTGCTTGGTGAGATTGTCGATCTCGGCGGAACGCGGCGCAAACTGCGATTGCAATTCCGCGGAGGCCTGCTTGCCTTCAGCGGTGCTGCCGATCGCGCCTCGCAGATTGATGATGGCCACCTTGCCAGGCGCCGCCGTAGCTGCGCCGCTCGCAGGGGCTGCCTGAGCCCACGCGGCAGCCGTGCCCAGCAGGCCGACGGCCGCTAGCGCAGCGGATCTCAAAATAACTCTGGAATTCACGGTACTCTCCTTGTTATGGATGACTCCGGGGACACCGGAATCAACCGGGGCCAATTTCTCGATTGGCTTGAAATTTTTTCGGATTGCCGACGCTCTTCGCGGGCACCGCACAAACCAAAAAGTATAGCCGACCAGCCTGCTCTGCTGCAATCAGAAACGGCACTGTCGCGGCACCCCAGCACGCCGCTGGGAACTGCTCGACCAG
>Ga0335081_10004165_pt1 | contig 22824 bp, 19 predicted proteins | sample Lox_Sample_35_FD_206713 | JGI IMG/M metagenome (GOLD analysis project Ga0335081, IMG submission 206713) | Soil microbial communities from Loxahatchee National Wildlife Refuge, Florida, United States - Lox_Sample_3.5 | ecosystem: Environmental > Terrestrial > Soil > Wetlands | place: USA...
CAACAGATCCTGCTGCTGGCTGGGACTGAGGTTTTGGTAGTTTCCTTCCACCGTCGACGCCTCGCTGCCTCGGCTGTTGTGCGCGCGAATCGCCGTTATCAGGCTTGTGGTGCGCCCGTCGTGTAGTAGGAAGATTCGCTGGCCCAGCCCCCACAGCGGAGCTGTGCGGAACTGATCTCCTCCCGCGCCTCCTTGCGCAACGTTATCCGTTAAACCACTGCCCATGTGATGAATCTCCAGGTCCGAGTACGCATTCACCGCCGCATTGCTCAATGAACCAGTGATGTTGGACTTCTGGGTTGTGCCCGGTGTCGGATTGTGGCAGGCTGCGCATCCAATCGAGCTGAACAGTGCTGCCCCGTTCGAGATGGAACTCGTCGGAACCGTACTCCCGTTGAGAACCACCGGCCCGGTCGCAGGCGGAGCCAAAGTCCGCATGAAGTTTGCAAAAGCAGAGGCGTCATCGAGCACGCCGGGGCCCGATTGTCCCGGATTCATCGTGTCCTCCGGATATCCCTTCCCGCTCAAGTTCAAGCAGTTCGAGGGGAATCCCGTCTGGCCGCTACCCCCGCCACCCTCTTCGCCGGGCAGTGGACGATCCTGTGTAAATAGCAGGTTCGAAATTCCCATCTCGACGTTGTAGGCCTCTCCCGAGAAGATGTGCAGCGATTTGTTTTGCGCCTTCCAGCCAAAGCGGCTGATGGTGCCGTCGTTGCCGTTGTGGTTGAAAGTGCCGGAAATTCCGAGACGATTGTTGAGGTTTTTTGCCTGATTGCTTAATAGCGTTGAGTCGTCGATGTTCTCGATCAGCCCCGAACCAAACGTCGCCGTTGGAATGCGGAAGATGATATTGTTTGCGGCTCTTGCCGCACTGAAACTCGGCTGTGTCAGGCTGCACGACCCGGCATCCGGCCGGCCTGTAACTGTGAACAGGTCTTCCACTCCGCCATTTGGTGCGTTGAGGTTTGCGCTTCCGTTCCGATTGAAGTAGAACGGGAATCGCGCTTCGACCGTCGGGCCTGTGGGAGTAACGAAATACGGCGTCGAATCCTTCGGTGCGACACCAGTGCTGATGAAGGTGGCTTGAGGATTGTTCGCGGCTCCGGACCCGCCCACTGCAGGTTGAGCATGACAGGAACTGCAGCTATTGGAATTGAATCGCGGACCCAGTCCAGTGTCGCCGGCTCCAGAAACGGACTCTACCTCCTGAAAACGGCTTTGTCCGTCATTGAACATTGCAAGGATGCCGGCATTGTCGTCCGACTGCACCGACGACAGGGCAGCCCCCGTACCTCGACTGCCACTCTGTACGCCTGGATCCGTTTGTGCGTCGCTGATTGCGCTTAGACACAACACTGCTATCGCGAGAGCTGACATTACCGCAGCTTTCTTAAGCATGGTCCCTCCTGAGATTGTTCGCTAGACAACAAGGCAGGCGGAATGGCGCGATCGACTGGCGCTTTCGAAGCGGCGTGGCCGAAGACGACGCTAGCGCTGCAGGCTGTCCCGGTGGGCGCAGGGAACGGTTCAGCGCGTGATGCTTTCTACTCGTTTATCGGAATCGCCGGCAAAAAATCTGCAATCGCTTACGAAGTCCGAACAAGCAATTTCTGGTGCTGAGAAAGTCGCATTGTTTTCTTTTCTCTAGAAGAGCCCAGAAGGACACGCACATGATCGTTAGGACTAAGCCTGCCTTAGAGAAAAATCCCGAAAAACGAAAATGGCCGACGACTTGCCGCGTCGTGCAGTTCTCTCCCCGCTCCTCACAAGTCACTTATCTTCAGCGTAATTCCGTCCCTACAATCTCCCAGGGAGAAAATCCAATGACCATCTTCGATCAAAACCGACCCAGAGTCGTGGATGCCGGCGGCGGTCCCGGCGGCGCCCTCTTGCGCCTTATCGGAATCGGTATCGCGGCCTTCTTTCTCGTCATCCTCTTTTTCAACTGCATCACCCGCGTCGACACAGGACACGTCGGCGTGCTGACTTTGTTTGGCCGGGTCACCGGCGAAACGCTCGGCGAAGGAATTCACCTCATCAATCCGCTGAAGACAAACAACGAGTTGTCCGTGCAGACCCAGACACTCAAAGAATCGGCGAGCGTTCCCTCAAGCGAAGGCTTGATGATGGCCCTTGATACTTCTCTGATCTATCACCTCAATCCCGACCGCGCCGCGGACGTCTTCCAGCACATCGGTGCCAACTACGAAGACAAAGTCGTAGAAAACAACCTTCGCTCTGCTATTCGCGAAGCGACTGCATCACACAGCGCAAATGCGCTCTACACCGGCGAGCGAGAGATCGTTGCCAAGCAAATTCAGGACAAAATCACGGAAGAACTCTCGCGTCGCGGCATCAGCGTTGAAGCCGTTCTGCTGCGCGACATTCAGCTCCCAGCCACTTTGAAAGCCTCGATCGAGGCCAAGCAACAGGCGGAGCAGGAAGCCCTCGCCATGAACTTCCGCCTGCAGAAAGAAACGCAAGAAGCCCAACGCAAACGCATCGAAGCGGCTGGCGTTCGGGACTTCCAGCAGATCGTCGCCCAAGGAATCACGCCATCCTTGCTCGAATGGAAAGGCATTGAAGCCACGGAAAATCTCGCAAAGAGTCCCAACTCAAAAGTTGTCGTAGTCGGCGGCGGCAAGAATGGCCTACCGCTGATCCTGGGCCAGTAGCGAGTATCGTCGAAGAGCGGCCCTTTCAGGGCCGCGTTTATCGCCCGGATGAAAAAGGGCTTTAGCCCCGGTAGACATACGCCTGCTACGATAACCGCGTGGCCCAGTTGCTCGACATTCGACACCTGAACATAGAATTTCCTGCAGCCAACCATGTCGAGACCAAGTCGGCTCTTCCCGCTGTTCGTGACCTCAGCTTTTCCATTGGAGCAGGCGAAGTCCTCGGCTTGGTTGGTGAGTCCGGCTCCGGCAAATCCGTCACCTCGCTCGCGATCATGCGCCTTCTACCGCTGCAAGCTCGTGTTTCAGGCGAGATTTTCTTTGCGGAAAAATCCACCGCAGCACGCAGTCTCACAGCTCTCGACGACGACTCCATGCGCCAGTTGCGGGGATCGCGCATCGCAATGATTTTCCAGGAGCCCATGACCGCGCTCAATCCGGTCATGCGCGTGGGAGATCAAATCGCAGAAGCCGTTCTTGCTCACCAGTCGATGCCCAAGCGAGAGGCCTGGCAGCGCGCTATTGAAGCCATGAGCGACGTCGCGATTCCAGATCCTGCCCGTCGCGCCCGCGACTATCCTCATCAGCTCTCCGGAGGTATGCGCCAGCGCATCATGATCGCCATGGCAATCGTCAATCGCCCGCAACTGCTGATCGCTGACGAACCCACTACGGCTCTCGATGTCACCATCCAGGCGCAGATCCTGGAGTTGTTGGCCGACTTACGAAAGAAGTTCGAACTCGCGATGCTCTTCATCTCGCACGATCTCGCCGTTGTGTCAGAAGTCGCAGATCGCGTCGCTGTTATGTATGCGGGATGCCTCGTAGAAATGGGCCGGATGAAAGATATTTTCCGGAGTCCGGCACATCCCTACACGCGAGGCCTGCTCCGTGCCGTCCCTGACCTCCAGACCGATCGCTCGCGCCCGCTGCAAACGATCGAAGGCACAGTTCCCGCATTGCAAAACCTGCCTGCAGGATGCGCGTTCGAACCACGCTGCGAATCCCGCGTCCCAGAATGCTCCCGCACTGCCCCTCCTCTGGTAGAGGTCGCAGCAGGCCACTGGGCACGATGCCCCGTAATAAATGCGTAGCGCCTCACATTCTCGAGATTTGTCATCCCTGCCGCCCGGTCACGCTTCGATCAGGGTAGGGTTTTCAATCGTGCCGCAGGCCTCTCTGAGGCGGCTTTAGCCGCTGCCCTCCCACGGTCTATAATCCTCAATTCGTCCGGTGATCCGTGCGCATACTGCTGCTGAGTGATATCCACGCCAACCTGGAAGCTCTCGACGCCTCCCTCGCTGCCGCTCCTGCGCACGATATGGTCGTCAACCTCGGCGACATCGTCGGATACGGCGCCAGCCCCAACGAAGTCACCGAACGGTCCCGCGATTTAGGCCAGGTTTTTGTCAGGGGCAATCACGACAAGGCCGCTACCGGACTGATGGATCTCGATGATTTCAACCCGATGGCATCTGCTGCTGCCATCTGGACCCGCAATCAGTTAACTCCGATCAACCTGCAGTGGCTGCGTGAACTCCCGCATGGGCCGGTGTTACTGCCTGACCACCCGGATATCCAGATCGTCCATGGTTCCCCGCACGACGAGGATGAATACGTGGTCTCCCTCGGCGACGCTCTTGCTCCACTGATCACGCTGAACATCCCGCTGACTTTCTTTGGCCATACACACCTGCAGGGTGGATTCTTCGCCAATGGCTCATCAGCCGACGGATTTCGTCCCGAATATCGGACGGTAGGCCAGGCGGAATCGATTCCCTTGCAGCTGAAAGAAACGGCTCGCTACCTGATCAATCCCGGTTCCGTCGGCCAGCCTCGAGACGGAGACTGGCGCGCCGCCTTCGCTCTGTACGACAGCGAAGCGCACGTTGTCCACTTTCACCGCACACCGTACAACCTGAAAGCCGCGCAAGACCGCATATTCGACGCCAAACTCCCCGCGCGTCTCGCCACACGCCTAGCTGCCGGCCGCTAGCATTTCCACCCTCAAGTTTCCCCGCAGCCATTCCTGCTACACTGCGCCTCATGCGGCGCGACCCCATCGAGCTTGAAATTTTCAAGAACCTATACCATTCAATCGCCGAAGAAATGGGTGCCGCTCTGCGCCGGACTGCATTCTCGCCGAACATCAAAGAGCGCCGTGATTATTCCTGCGCAGTCTTCGACGGCGAAGGCCAGGTCATCGCGATGGGCGATCATATGCCCGTCCATCTCGGCTCGATGCCGATGTCTGTGCAGGCTGCGATCGACGCGGGCCCCATGCAGCACGGTGATGTAGTCATGCTCAATGACCCCTTCCACGGTGGCACGCATTTACCCGATATCACGCTGGTAGCTCCGGTGCATCTGTGGCGCACGCGCCCCCGCGCGCGAAAAGCTGGCCATCTCCCCGATTTCTATGTCGCATCCCGCGCCCACCACGCAGATGTAGGCGGCACCTACCCCGGATCCATGGGACTCTGCCGCGAGATCTACCAGGAAGGCGTCCGCATCCCGCCAGTAAAGTTAATGCGCAAAGGCAAGACTGACCGCGATATTCTCGCGATGCTCCTCAACAACGTTCGCACACCGCATGAGCGCGAAGGAGATCTCGGTGCGCAGATCGCTGCCTGTCACACGGGTGCGGAACGCCTTCGCGAGGTTGGTACACGTTATGGACTTGATCGCGCAAAGCAAGCCGCATCAGATCTGCTGGCTTACTCCGAGGAATTGATGCGAGCCTTCCTGCAGCAAGTTCCTCAAGGTGAGTACCGTGCCGAAGACTTCCTGGATAACGACGGCATCACGGAGCGGCCAGTGAAGATTACGGTTCTCCTGAGAATCGATCCGAATGGAGTAGCTCCGGCGTCCTCGCCGGCTGTCGCGGCGGCATCTTGCCGGCGCCCCGTGGTCACAGTCGATTTCACCGGAAGCGATCCGCAAGTGGAAGGCAGTGTGAATGCTGTCGCTGCGATTACCTATTCTGCCTGCTTCTACGTTTTCCGCTGCCTGATTGCTGAAGACATCCCCGCAGCCGCAGGACTCATGCGCCCGATTCAAGTGATCGCGCCAGAAGGAACGATTGTCAACGCGCGCCCGCCCGCGGCGGTTGCAGGCGGCAATGTCGAAACCTCGCAGCGGATCGTCGATGTCCTCTTGAAAGCCTTGGCGCAAGCGATCCCCGATCGTATCCCCGCCGCCGCATCCGGCACGATGAACAATCTGACCATCGGCGGCATCGATCCGCGCACGGGCGAGCCGTTTACTTATTACGAAACGATTGCGGGAGGCATGGGCGCTCGCCCTAGCAAGAATGGCATATCGGGCGTGCATACCCACATGACAAACTCGCTGAACACGCCCGCCGAAGCTCTCGAATACGCCTATCCGCTACGTGTGCGCTCTTACTCGCTTCGCCCCGAGAGCGGCGGCGAAGGCAAGTTTCGCGGCGGTGATGGAATTGTTCGCGAAATCGAACTGCTCACTGACTGCGAGGCCACTCTGCTGGCCGATCGTCGATCTCGCGGTCCTTGGGGCCTTGCGGGCGCAGAAGACGGCGCCGCTGGCAAGGCCACTTTGATTAGACTGGATGGCTCCGTCGAGCAGATGCCGGGAAAATTCAGCACGCGTTTGCGCAAAGGTGAACGCATTCGAATTGAGACGCCTGGCGGCGGTGGATGGGGGTATCGTTTGGCAGGCTGAAATACAATCGCGAAACTCGCTGAGCAATCCCGGCCTGGTCAAAACAAAAGTATGATTCGGCTATGTCCCTCCAAGTCATGCGCGAGAGTGACGTACCTGTATCGCCCGGTGACTGCCTCTACCGAGCCTCTCGAGTTCGCGCGGCCGCAGGGGCTCTCGTCGCCGCCGGCGTTGCTGCGTTTCTCATTATTGGCCAATGGCCGCAGCGATGGGTGGGCTTGGCCTTTGGATCGGGTATTCTCCTATTTCTTTTTCTGTTCGGACGGCTCATTACTGCACGCTTTCTGCCTTCAAACTGGCTGGTACGAGCGACTGATACTGGATTGTTCATTCATCTTCGCTCGTATCTGAACTATCACATGGCCGTCGAAGATCTGACCGTCGTTTTTCTCGCATACTCCGACATTCGTTCAGCGCGCATGGTTCGGGAATGGATCTCAGTGCCGGATCCGATGCAGCCGAACAGGTCGACAACTCACACCCGACGCTGGATTGAATTGGAACTCGCCATCGATCCCGCACCACTCTCTGCCGCCATTGCCACGGAGTATGCCCGCCCGGCTGTTTGGGAAAAACGTTGGTATGGCAATTCCGCGACCTTGTATCAAGATTACCCCGTAGTGATGCAACGTCCCCCGTTCGTGCGGATACAATGGCAAGTGACGCCTTCGCCAAAGGCCTTCCTGAAGATGCTGGCTTCGTATGTTCAGGTTGAGCCGAAAGTTACTGTCGGCACCGATTTCGTCAAGTTGAACGGACTGCCGCGCGAGCAGCAGGAGCGCCGCTTGCGCGAGCTTGATCGTCGAGGCCGCACGATCGACGCGGTTTATATCGCGAGAAATCTCTACTCGCTCGATTTGAGCGGTGCGACAAAATTCATAGATACCCTGCGGGAAGGGTCACAATCCTAATGGAAATCGCGACACACTATCTCGAAGAAGCTCGCCGCCAGTTACGCGGTCACAAACGTATGGGTGAGGCCGCAATGTCCCAGCTGCGCGACCAAGACTTTTTCGTCACACTTGATCCGGAAGCAAATTCAATTTCCATTCTGGTCAAACATCTCGCGGGAAACATGCGCTCCCGCTTCACCGACTTCCTCACCAGCGACGGGGAGAAGCCAGACCGCTTCCGCGACCGCGAGTTTGAAGTCAGTGCAGCAACTACGCGCAGCGAAGTGATGGCATGGTGGGAGGAAGGCTGGAGTTGCGTCTTCGCCGCGATCGACCCACTGCAGCCGGAAGACGTCATGCGAGTCGTCACCATTCGCGGTGAAGAGCACACAGTTCTGCAGGCCATCAATCGCCAGATCGCCCATTACGCCCAACACATCGGGCAGATCGTTTTGCTTGCCAAGCATTTCCGATCGAGCGAATGGAACACGCTCACCATTCCACGTGGCAAGTCTGAAGAGTTCAAAACGGTTGCGCCCAAGGCTCACAAGCCTACCACCTGACGGTTTCGATCGAACGTTCGATCTATCAAGGCTCTCACTGCCTCTTCGAATTCTTCTCCAGTTCAGTCTTTTCTGCACGCGGCCAGACCGGAGAGACCAGTTCAGTGCGCCAGATTGGCCCCCCCATGTAAGAGAGCGTTTCTGACTTCACAAACGTCGGCGCCTCCCCGCTGATAATCCAAATGTGCGAATCGGGCGGCTGCTTGCCGATTAATGGCGCCACCAGACCTGCCAGACCACCGATATCTACCTTGATCATGTAGTGAAGGGCCTCGCGGCGAGAGCCAGCCAGCATGAATGGTTCCTTCTCATGAGAACTGATCGAGAGCTTCACGATGCGTGGCTTCGGAGTCGCGACCACTACTGATAACTGTGGAAGCTGAGCGTCAGGATTCACGTTTTTCAGCAGTGTCAAGACCAATCCGTTGGCAATCTCTGGTGGCAGCTTTAGATGTTCGTTTTCAGTCTTCTCATTCCCCTTGTCATCGATATAGTGAACAGTTACCTGCCCGTTGGCGGGTACGACCATATCTATCGGCTGCGGAAACGTAGGCCCCTTCTGCACCAGGTGATCACTGACCAGTGAGAAGTATCGGCCCTGCGAAAAGACAGTTGTTTCATCCTGTAGCGATCCGTCCTTGAAGTGATAAACGAGTCTCATGGTGACCTGGCTGCCGCGAACTACCTCAGTCAGGTCGCCTACTGCGATCTGCGCGCCATCGAGCGTGCTGAGCACAAGAAAGCCGTGAGTCAATCCTTCTTTGTAACGAACCGCAATTCGTTGCGCCATCATCATGCGGCACAAAGAACACAGAAGCAACAACGCAGCAAGAAATCGTGTCATCACCAGACCGTTCGCCTACCGGCGCAACAAAGCTTCGATGCTTTTGACTGTTGTGGCGAATACCACCCGACGCGTTTTTTGCAGTTTGTTGACAGGCGTATGATGGCGCGCTTGGACTGGATGAGCAGAGAATGGCAGCTAGCTCGCCAAATGGACGATCCCGAACTGGAAACAGTCAAGGTTTGCTTTGGCTTTAGCTCATGTTGCGCGCCGCTCGCCAGATTCTTTCCAGAGTTTTTTCTTTTCCAAGTACTTCCAGCGTCTCGAACAACGGCGGGGCATTCTTTCGGCCGCAGACCGCGACGCGGATTGGCTGGAACATCTGTCCGGCTTTCAATCCAAGTTCCTGAGCGGCAGCGCGGAGAGCATGATCCAGAGGATCGTGTTTGAACTCTACATTCGGCAAGACCGCTTGCGCTTTTTCAAGCGCCCGCTTCGCCATCGCAAGGTCGCCCTTTTGCGGAATAAGTTCGACAGGGTCATAAGGTGGAAGTTGATCGACAAAAAAGAAGTCGGCCGCCGTCAGGACTTCGCGGAGAAGTTTGATGCGCTCGCGAATTAGAGGTGTGATTTGCAGCATCTTCTCCGGCGTGACATTAAACCCGGCTTCATGGACAATCGGGAGCAACCGATGGCTAAGATCTTCTACGGCTAAACCTCGAATGTGCTCCGCATTCAACCAAACTGCCTTTGGATCAAAAGTTTCTTCAGGAGTTGTGGCAGGCTCTTTGAAATTCACCACGGCATTTGCGCGGTTGATCCCTTCGAGGGAAAAAATATCGACCAACTCTTGCTGGTTCATTTTCGTTCGATCATCTTTCGGAGACCACCCAAGCAAGCACAGAAAGTTGATAAATGCCTCGGGGAGAAATCCCGCATCACGATAAGTCGTGACGCTGACCACCGGCCCATGACGGCGCTTGGAAAGCTTGGTCCCGTCGGGAGCGACCAGCAGCGGCAGGTGCGCGAATTTTGGCGGAGTGTACCCCGCCGCCTCGAAAATCAGCACATGCTTGAAAGTATTCGAAAGATGATCCTGGCCGCGAATAATGTGGCTGATGCGCAGATCGGCATCATCGGCGCAGGAAGCGAGGTGGTAGGTCGGATTGCCATCCGACCGCAGCAGCGCGAAATCCTCTATGTCAACTCCGGCTTTCACCTGCTCGCCGTATACAGCATCGGTGAAGCGAACAACCTGTCCGTCTCGTGGCACACGAAAGCGCAGAGCAAAAGGCTCTCCGGCTGCCGCACGGCGGTCGCTCTCCTCACGAGACATCTCGCGCATCCCAGGATTGAAAAGCCACGTTCCCTGCGCGCCTGACTTCTCACTGTCGCCGGTATGAGCAGGCGTGAAATCGCGGTAGGCGAGTCCCTTCTGAATAATCGCGTTAGCCATCTGCCGATGCAGGGCTCCGCGGTCGGACTGCTTATACTGCTCGTCCCAGCCCAAACCCAGCCACTTCAGTCCTTCGAAAATCGAGTTCACGGAGGCATCGGTATTTCGTTCGACATCGGTATCGTCGAGCCGCAGGATCATCGTTCCGCCGTTGTGACGGGCATACAGCCAGTTGAAGATAAACGTGCGAGCGCTGCCCACGTGGAGGAATCCCGTTGGCGACGGGGCAAAACGTACACGCAGGTTGCGTGGGGCAGAATCTGGCGGGTTAGACATGGAATGGACTGAACCTTGATGGTACGGGCGCAGAAAACAGACCGTCAAGCTCACCTTAACGGCGCTTTTCGTGCAACCCTTTGATTCTCATTGAAATCGAAGGCGGCCAATGTACTTAAAACCTGTTGTATTCGGGCGTTTCAGTGTGAAAACATCTGTGTAGCCTTCCCCTCCGCTGGCGAACCCGCGAATTCGCGGCCATGGAATTGGTGTCTGCTCTATGAATGGCGTTGTCATTTCGACAGCAGTGATCCCGGGCTTTGTCTCCGTCCTGCTGTTCCTTGTCTTCACATACCTTCACGAGCAGAGTCGCCAGCCGTACTTCCGGGCGTGGCAACTGGCCTGGGCGGCGTACTCGCTGCATTACGTTCTCGACACATTCCCCTCATCCTCGGTCGCTTTCTTCGTCAGCCAGCTCTTTCTGGTAGCGATGGCTCTCTGCGTGTTTGTCTCTACGCGCCTTATGCGTGGGCCGTCCCATTTTCGCTGGTACGACGCGGCGGTCGGCGCCGGAGGCGTGATCCTGGCCTTACTCACCCTGCGTGGACACATTGTGGATGGAGTATTCCGGCCGGATGTTCAGCCCGCGATTCAGTTGGGTATCGGGCTGGCCGCGATCCTTCTTTATTCTTCGGCAGTGTTCTACGTGAACGGACACAAACGCGGTTCGCTCGCGTTTCAGGCGCTTGCATTCGCTCTTGCACTCTGGGGCGTTTTGATGGGCGTTGGCCAGATCCAAAATCCACTGATGGAGATGGCAGGCAACGCGAGCCGGCTCTTCGGCCCCGTTCCGCAGTTGCTGTTGGGCATCGCCATGGTGATGGTGCTGTTTGAAAACCAGCGCAACGCAGTGCAGGAAAACACTCTCGCTCTCTCGACTCTGGGAGTGGACCCTCGCCAATTACTATTCGCGGAAGACCTCGTAACGAGTATGCAGGCTGCATTGCAGCGCCTAAGAAGCGCTGTGCCAATTGATTGCGCCGCCATTGTAATTAATGAGCGCTGGCGCGGGCTATTGCCGTCCGTGCAGCAGAATTTTCCGGAAGGATTTCTCGAAGAGCTGGAAGAGACCGGTGCTGGCGACTACATCAGCGAACTCGCGTACCGCAACAGCGGCATCTTCACCGCTCACGATGTCGCCGACATGACAGAACCGCTGCCCGTGGGGACGAAAGGAACCTTCGCGGAGTTCAAGCGCATACTGACCGGAGCGGACATTCGACATTTGACCGCCGTAAACCTTCAGACCCGGGAAAACAATTTCGGGGTCATTCTCTTCCCACACGCGGAACGGCGGGCCTTCGGTTCCTCGGGGCCCCGGCTCATGGTAGGTCTCGCGCTCCAACTGGGACTAACCCTCGAGAATTACGTCGTTACGCACGATGCGCATCGGCGGACAAAGGAATATGAACTCCTCACCGAAATCGGCAAGGCTATCAGTTCGCGGCTCGACCAGGACGAAATTCTTCGCACGATTCAGATTGAACTAGGCCAAATTTTCGATACCAGCCATTTCTACATCGCGTTTGAAGAAGTCGACGAGATCCGCTTCGAGCTGGAGGTTCGAGACAATCGCGTCCTGGCGAAGCGCACACGTGAAATTCGCAACGCCTTCACGGAATATGTCATTCGCACGGGTGAGCCGCTGCTGATTCGTTCGGATCTGGAAACCGCCCGGCAGAAGCTGGGAATCACGCATGTTCCCAAGCGCCCGGCGAAATGCCTGATTGCCGCGCCTATTTTTCTGAATAACAAATCGTGCGGCATCATGGTCGCGATGAATCCCGACCGCGAGTTCGTGTTCGAACAACGCGATCTCGATGTTCTGGTGACGGCGGCTGGCCAGGTATCGGTTGCTGTGGAGAACGCCCGCTTGTTCGCCGAAGAACAGCGGAGGTCGCGGCAACTCGCTTTTTTGAACAACATTTCTCGTACCGCAATTTCCAGCGACGATCCCGTCCACATGCTCGGGCAGATCGCCAGCGAAATTCAGAAGAATTTCAGCTTTGACCACATTGGGATCGGCCTGCTCGACTACGGCACAAAAGAAGTCGAGATCAAGGCGGAAGCCGGCACCACGGCTCACGCTATGGGCAAGCGCATTCCGCTCGGGACCGGCATTCTGGGCCGTGTTGCGCGAACCGGCGAACGGGCACTCGTGCAGAACGCTTTGCCCGGAAATCTTACGGGCATTTTGCCAGACTCCCGGGCTGTGCTCTGCATTCCGATTACGTACGGCGATTCGCTGCTTGGCGTCCTGAATATTGAGAGCCGTGACGAGAGTGCATTCTCGCCGCAGGATGTTCTCATCCTGAACACGCTTGCCGACCTGCTCTCCACTGCCTTGCACAACGCGTTCGTCTTCCAAAAGCTGCAGCAGCAATCCATCACCGATGGACTGACCGGCATCAAAACGCGGAGGTTCTTCTGGGAAGCGCTGTCAGCGGAGTGGAAGCGCGCATCGCGTTCAGGGCGCCCATTCTCGGTCGTTCTGATCGATCTCGACAAATTCAAAGAAGTAAACGACAGTATGGGGCACTTTGAAGGCGACCTGGTCCTGGCGCGCGTCGGCCGTCTGCTCGAGCAGAAATCCCGGCAGTCGAACGTTGTCGCGCGGTACGGCGGAGACGAGTTCATCGTTCTAATGCCCGAAACGGGCGCGGAACAGGCGCAGGTGCTGGCAGAACGTTTGCGGCAGTGGCTGGCGAGCGATCCGATGTTGGCCGAGCACAATATCACCGGCAGTTTCGGCGTAGCCAGTTTTCCCATGCATGGCTTTTCCATCGAAGACATTATTCGTGTTGCCGACGCCGGCATGTACGTCTCAAAGCGCTCAGGCGGAAATCTCGTATCGACGGCGCAGGAGTTCGTCGAAGGCCAGGACTTCGCGCGCCAGAGGCAACAGATTTCTGCGTACATCGAAGGCTTCCTGCAGCGCGAGCACAACGGGCCCGAGCAGCTGGAAGAACTCTATTCCACGCTCTACAAGCTATGCGGAGGCGACCAGGGTTGCAACGTTCCTCTCTTGAAGGAGGCGATTGAGTCCCTGAGTCGAGCCGCCGAATCCCGCGAATTGCAGAGCGCAGGACATGGCGATCTTGTCGCCCGCTACAGTGAAGTGATCGCTCGCGCGTTGGGTCTTTCCGCGGAAGAGACCGCCGACCTCGTCTATGCCGCTCGCGTGCATGATGTCGGCAAGATATTTATTTCCGAGCGTGTCCTGAACAAGCCCGGACCGCTTAACGATGAAGAGTTTTACCAAATCAAGATGCATCCCCACATCGGAGCCGAAATCGTCGGAACCATCCCTCATTCCGACATGATGAGAGAAGCAATTGAACATCATCACCAGCGCTTTGATGGTTCCGGGTATCCCGATGGACGGCGCGGCGAACAGATCCCGCTCTGGGCGCGCATTATCGGTCTGGCCGATGCCTACGCGAACATGGTGACAGAGCAGTCATTCTCGGCGGCTCGCACTCCCGATCAGGCTCTCGAGGAACTCGTCCACATGAGCGGCACGCGCTTTGACGGCATGTTGGTTCGACTGCTACTCCGGGGCCTGAAGGCAGAACGCTCGTCCACCGGCAGTGGAGTCTAATCATCCAGCGTCGCCTTACACTTCATTCACACTGTTCGATCCGCTGACGAATGCTGTAGCCTAGTCAGCTATGTCGATCCCTCTTTCGCTCTCTGGAAAAGTCGCTCTAATCTCTGGCGGATCGCGAGGCATCGGCGCCGCCACCGTGCGCATGTTCAGCGCGGCTGGGGCCAACGTGGCATTCAGCTATCGAAATGCACGGGCTCAAGCAGAGGCGCTGGCCGACGAGTGCGGAGCCGACGTCTGCTTTCCGATCGCTGCTGACCTGAACACTCCCGAAGCCGCAGGCAACTGCGTTCTGCAGGCTGTCAATCGGTTTGGGCGTCTCGACATTCTGATCGCGAACCACGGTGTGTGGCCCGTCGCAGATGTGCCAATCGACAAAATGGCAGACGAGCAATGGCGATCCACGCTCTCTGTCAACCTCGATGGAGTCTTTGGCCTTGTGAAGCACGCAGTCACGCAGATGAAAGCGCAGGATCGTAGCAGTGGCGCGGCTGGACACATCGTGTTGATCAGTTCGACTAGCGGCCAGCGTGGAGAAGCATTTCACGCTGACTACTCCGCGACGAAGGGGGCACTCATCAGTCTGGTCAAGAGTCTGGCTGCCGAGCTTGCTTCTGACGAAATCTACGTGAATTGCGTCGCTCCCGGATGGGTGAATACTGAAATGAGCGCCGAGGCGCTTCAGGATCCGAAGACTGGCGAAGAAATCCTGCGCACCATCCCGCTGGGTCGAGCTGGCCGCCCGGAAGAGATCGCAGCTCCTGTCTTATTTCTCTGCACGGATTACGCCAGCTTCATCACCGGTGAAATCTTCAATGTGAATGGCGGCGCCGTGTTGGTGGGGTAGCAGGTCCCCCCAAAGCTGCCGGGATGATTCGGCAAGTAGCCTACTTTCAGTGATATAGCAAGGACATGTCTGCATTCGTGAGTGATCATGGAATTGGGGACTCCTCGCGGAGGCTGAAAATGCACACCGCATGGCTTGCAGGACCGGGCATTCCTGCATCCAAGATTTTAGGGCGGCTTTGAAGAACTGCAGCGGAGAATCCCTCAAAAAGCTAAAATCCTGATTGCAATCTGAGTCATCCCGCAAACTGAATGAGATTGTTTGTCCCGACATTGCTTTTGGTGTGTTCCTGCTCGTTTTGCATCGGGCAACAGGCCGTACCGTCAGCGACAGCGCCCGCTTCCAAGACCAACTCCGCCCCAGCGATTGCTCTAGACAAAGACGCCGCTCAGAACTCGAATAAGGCCAAATCGATCATCGAGGAAGGAATCAAAGCGCTCGGCGGCCAGTCCTATTTGACGATCCGCGACCGCGAACAGCAGGGGCGCGGCTATGCTTTCCACCACGGCAGGCCCAGTGGTGCAGGTGGCCTGATCTGGAGTTTCTGGGAGTTTCCCGACAGGGAGCGTGTCGAATTTACCAAGGAACGGGATATTGCGCAGGTCTTTGTCGGAAACAAGGGATACGAGATCACCTACAAAGGCCCGCATCCCGTCGAACCGAAAGACCTTGAGGACTATTTACGCCGACGGCACTTCTCCCTGGACACGGTCCTGCGCACTTGGGTGAACGACCCAACCGTGGTGCTTCTGTATGACGGGAATGCCATTGCTGCCGAGCATCCAGCCTTGCAGGTCACCCTGGTGAATGCACAAAATGAGGCAGTAACCCTGTATTTCGATGTGGATTCACATCTGCCGGTAAAGAAGTCTTTCGAATGGAGAGATCCCGTCGACAAGCAGAAAAATCTCGAGGAGGAGGTCTACGACAACTACAAGCCCGTTTCCGGGGTCATGGCTCCCTACAGCATTACTCGGTTTTTTAACGGAGACATGGCAAACCAGCGCTTTCTGAATTCTGTAACGATCAATGAGGGTCTCGATCCGTCCATGTTCGATCCGAACTCCGGATACAATCCGAACAAACCAGTCAAAGGCTCAAAGAAGTAGCGCCGCATCTAGTAATATCTTTAGAATCTGATGTTTGCAGGTAGGCGTCGGCCCATGCTTGCGTGGCTCCTGAGGTTAACTGGTTTGCTACGGAGTGTGGCATTTTAGCCACATACGATTTTGCAACCAGCATTGTAGTCTTTCCCTTCAACTAACAGTCGCCCTTGACCCCCGAACAAACAACCCGCGCAGCGGTGGAGTGCAGTGGCATGGGCCTTCACAGCGGCGCCCCTGTCGCGATGCGCATCCTTCCTGCGCCATCCGGGACCGGAATCGTATTCCGCCGCACCGATCTCGACGGCTTCGAGATTGAAGCGGTCAGCCGGAACGTAGCGCGTGTGAGCTACGCCACCAGTTTGATGAAGAAGGGCGTGCTGATCTCCACGACTGAGCACGTGCTCTCGGCCTTCATTGGTATGGGAATCGACAATGCAATCGTGGAGCTCGACAATCTCGAGTTGCCCATCCTCGATGGCAGCGCGAAGCCGTTTGTCGACATGATTCGCAAGGTTGGCATCCGAAAGCAGCGCCGCGCCCGCAAATATCTGAGAATCCGCCGTGAACTCGAGGTGCGCGAGGGCAACAAGTTCATCGCGGTCTATCCAGCAGATTCCTATTCCGTATCGTACTCAATTAATTTTCCTCATCCGCTGATTGGCAAAGAGACCTTCCAGGTCGAACTCACCAACGGAAGCTATCTCAAGCACATTGCCGCGGCTCGCACCTTCGGCTCACGCGAGGACGAGCAGGCGATGCGCAATATGGGATTGATCCGTGGGGCTTCCCGCGAGAACTGTATCGTTCTCACCCGGGATGGAATTGAGAACGGGCCTCTGCGTTTCTCGGATGAATTCGTCCGTCACAAAATTCTTGATCTGGTTGGCGACTTAGCGCTGCTTGGCAAACAGCTTCTGGGAAGAGTGGTTGCCGATCGAGCCGGCCACGCCATGCATACCGCTCTGGTCTCCCGCATCCTGCGTGATAAGACGATGTGGGACGAAGTTACGTTGCCGGTTTCGGAAACAGAGGATGCTAGACCGTACTCAGCACAAGCTTCCGCCGGCTCGTCTCTGTAGTCCTCAATCCGCTGGCTCGCACGCAGCCTGATCGGTATCACTGGAAATCGCCGGTTGTTCCCGCAGAAGACGTTCTAACTCCACCCGTGTCTGCTCAATCATGGCTGCTGCAAACTTCTTTGCCGACTCCTGCCGCTCTTTCGAAAGTTCGCGAACACGCAGGTTCAAGAGTGGAATGTCGTCCTCGAACCAGCGCAGCGTTCTCTGCACCCTGGCGATCCGGAGTTCATGAGTCATCGATTTCTCCCGTTCGACCAGCTTGCCACGGCAACGCAAGGGCGCAAGTCGCTAGGGAGATTCCTCTGAAATAGGAGGGCGGGAGTTGAATGATGGTTCTAGTGGATCGATCCGGAGCCGGCCGCTTCGATTCGTTCTTTGCTGCCGGGGAAATCCTGTTCCATTCGGTCGTCGAGCCATTGTTCCAGTGCGGTCTTGGTGCTGGCAGGGACGTTCAGAAATCGGAACCCAGCGAGCCCCTTGAGGTCCGCCCACGCCACTTCGGCCTCGACTTCGAATTGCAAGGTGGTCTTTGGGAGCGAGAATTTCAGGTGCGGCATTGCGCCCTTAGGCAGTGCTTCGTGCAGCATCAGGGCAATGCCACCTTCACTGATGTTGGTACTGATGGCGTGCAGCGTTTTCCCTTCGATTACAACCTTTACATCGATTTTCACGGGTTGCCGGAAATAGCGGCGCCGCTCCTTCAGCATAAAATTGAGCGCGGCATGAAAACAGCGGGATGCATTCAGCGTGCTGATGGGCTTTTGCAGCACGAAATTGGCGCCCATTCCAAACGCTTCCTTAGTCGTGGTCCGCTTGCCGTTAAGCACCGCAAAGGCAACCGAGTTCTTATTACTGGGAGTATTCCTGAGTCCTTGCAAGAGTGCCAATCCGCCGTTCAGGTCGTCGCAGTCGACGATTACGGCGTCGAATTTGTCGGAAATCAGAATGTCGGAGCCTGTCCGAACGTCGTGGCAGACCTCCACATCAATCGACATCTTTTCCAGTGTGGGGCGGAGCACGCGCACCAGATCGGGATCTTGGCTCAAAAGCAGGGAATCCAAGGTCATGATGAGATTGTAGAAGTACGGACGCTGTCGCCGTTAGTGACCAAGGTGATGAGACCTCAGTCGGGCTCAAATCTGTGTTGAAATCATTGACAGGAAGAACAACGCATGGGTTTCGATCGAAAATAAGGCTGCTCTCAATTGCCCAACATCGCCTATCTATCGCTGGGATCGAACATTGGGGATCGCCAGGGTCACCTGGAGCAGGCTATCAGTCGACTCAGAGCACTTGGCCACGTAGCCACCATTTCCAGTTTCTACGAGACCGAGCCGGTCGAATTCACGAACCAGGAATTGTTCCTCAATTGCGCCGTGGCGCTTGAGACGGAACTCTCCCCGTCGGATCTCATCGGCAGCGTACTCGACATCGAGCGTTGTCTCGGCCGCGCACGCCTTCAGAAGAAAGGACCCCGCACCATCGACATTGACATCGTGCTTTACGGCGATCACGTGGTGAATTCAGCCGAGCTTACGATTCCGCATCCGGCAATGGCGCAACGACGGTTTGTGCTCCAACCACTGGCTGAAATCGCTCCTGACACCCGGCATCCAGTGCTGAAAAAGACAGTGGCACAACTGCTGGAAGAGCTACCGCCTGGGCAAAAGGTGTGGAAATTCTGCAAAACCTGACCGGAGAGCAGAAGCCTGTAATCGTGAAAAGTGACTCTTGTGATCCGCGCCTGCACCAAGGGTAATCACGGCATAATGATCCGGCTCCCCGCCTCCTGCGGCGTAAGCACGGCGGACTCCCGCTCGGGAAATTGCGCGAAGAGAAATTCCACAAAGGCCCGCGACTTAGGGCGTCCCGAAGTGCGACCGTGCGCAAGACGGACAAGAAATACCAGTGCTTTCAGGACCTCGGAATCCTTCAGCGTGGAATATCCCATGTGCTTCTGTTCGGCCTCGCGATACTCCTTGATCATGGTTTCGACTTCGATGGCGGCGCGCCGCTGGGACTCACTCGTTAGCGGCTGCTCGTAGTGCAGCCCGGAATTGATACGGCGTTCGTAGCTCGTGGCGAGCATCGTAAGAGTCGAGATGAGATCTTGATCGTGCAGGCTATGATCGGCGCGAGCCGCCTTCGCAAGCGCGAACGTCAGCCCCATCAGAAGATGCTCTTTCTCGTACATGAACTGGTCCGAGACTTCGATCTGCAGAAACAATCCCGCGGGATCAATCTGCTCGGAAGAGCGCGGTTTCTCGTGTTCCCGCGCCTGCTGCAAGTAAGGACAATCGCTGGGACAATCGAGCGTCACCTCGCGCTGCTCACCGCAGCACTGCGGGCAAATGCGCCCGTGTACGGCCGGACAAAAGCGTTTTTCCTTCCGGATTTCACAAATAACGCAGCTCAAACAAGACTCCTCGTTCCATTATTGCATTACGAATCGATTTCACCACGAAGCCACTGAGTCACGGAGAACTGCTCTCATCAGCTCCAGCTCTGCGTCTCCGCGACTCCGTGGCGAATTTGAAAGTGATTTCACTCACGGTGCTGATACGCATCACAGGCGTACTTTGGTGGACGCTCGCCTGAAAAAGCCTGTAAAAATGCACCTCTGAGCGCATCTAGACGCTAGAAACCGCGTAAAATAAGTGTTTTTCCACAGGCTCACAGGTATAAGATAAGCCCGACTTGGTATTAAACCGATTTTTCTGAGGAGGAAGTATGGCTGCAGGTCTGACCAAAACACAGCTTATCCGGCTTCTCGCCGAGAAGGTTGAGATCCCCAACAAAACCGCGGCGGCGTTTCTCGAGAACCTCGCTGACACCGCTATCAAAGAAACCAAGAAGAATGGCATCTTCGTCGTGCCCGGACTGGGCCGACTCGTGAAGGCGCACCGCAAAGCCCGCACTGGACGCAATCCGCAGACCGGTGAACCCATCCAGATCAAGGCCAAGACTGTCGTGAAGTTCCGCGTCGCCAAGGCCGCCAAAGACGCGATCGCGCCCAAGAAGTAGTCGCGATCTCATTTCGAACCGAGGCCGGCCTGTGCGCCGGCCTTTGGTTTTGTGGTACGACAGTTTCAAAGTTCAGCACTGAAATTGCAGACTCGGTCATGTTTTACCCTTTGAAACTCTGAAACTTTGTAACCTGCTTTTCTATGCTCAATTGGCTCGTCATCGGAATCGGCGACATCACGACACGCCGCGTCATCCCCGGGATTCAAACAGAACGGCGCAGCCAACTCTACGGCGTCGTCACGAGAGATCCCGCCAAGGCAGCCGCTTATCCGGGTACGCGGGTTTGGTCGGCGCTGGAAGAAGCCCTCATGGATCCCGCGATTGATGCCGTTTACGTGGCGAGTCCCGTCTTCCTGCACGCTCCACAAACCATTCAATCGCTCAAAGCCGGCAAGCACGTGATCTGCGAAAAACCCATGGCGATGAACGAAACCGAGGCGCGCACCATGGTCCGCGCGGCAGAAGAAACTGGTAAAGCGCTCGGCATCGCCTACTACCGCCGCTGCTATCCCAAGGTGCAGCGCGCCAAGCGATTGATTGAACAAGGCGCGATCGGAAAGCCGGTCGTGGCAGAACTCACGAACCACATGTGGTTCGACGGAAGCGGTAGCCGTAGTTGGCTGGTCGATCCGGCGAAGGCCGGAGGAGGCCCACTCTTCGACATCGCGTCCCATCGCATCGATGTACTCAACTATCTCTTCGGACAGCCTCTCCGAGTAAAAGGACAGCTCTCAAACGCGGTCCATCACTACGCCGTCGAAGATAACGCAACGGTGATGATCGAATACGAGAACGGCGTCCGCGGAGTAGTCGACGTTCGCTGGCACTCAAAAGTCATCCGTGATGAATGCCGTATTCGCGGGACAGAGGGCGAGATCGAAATGTCCCCGCTAAATGGGCCGGATCTGATCTATCCGGGCGGCCGAGAGAATCTTCCAGCTCACCCAAATCTGCACTATCCAATGATCGAGAACTTTGTGAGCGCCGTCCTGGAAGGCAAACCTTTGCTGTCGAGTGGGAAATCAGCGTACCTCACAGACTGGGTCACCAAACAAGCGAAAGTGTAGCATTATGGGACAGCCGCCATCGGCTGTCCCCCGTGCGAAGCTAGGCTACTTCCCGTACTCATTCCTCACCACATCCCCGCCCTTCATTACAAACTTCACGCGCTCTAAAGTCGTGACGTCTTTCAACGGATCTCCATCCACCGCCACGATGTCGGCCCATGCTCCAGGTTCGAGTGTTCCGACCTTGCCCGACCATCCAAGCAAATCCGCGGCATTCATCGTAGCGGCCTGAATCGACTGTAACGGCGTAAGCCCCAACTTCACCATCACCGCGAACTCATGCGCGTTCATCCCATGCGGATACACCGCCGCATCCGTGCCAAACGCCACTTTGACGCCGCTGGCGAAGGCATGCGCAATATTCTTGCGTGCCGCAGGAATCACCTCCTGCGCTTTCGCCAGCAAAGGCGCCGGAAGCCGCGTCAGGCCCGCATTCTCGATCATCCAGTCACCAAGATAGAGTGTAGGAACTAGATATGTACCGTGCTCCTTCATCGCCGCGATTGCAGGATCGTCAATATAAGATCCGTGCTCGACCGAATCCACGCCGGCCTCGGCTGCCCAGCGAATTCCCTCCGCCCCGTGTGCGTGCGCCGCTACTTTGCGTCCCAACCGGTGCGCGTCGGCAACGATTGCCTTCATCTCCTCGAGTGTGTACTGCGCGTGTTGCGGATTGTCGCCCAAGGAGAGCACACCGCCGGTCGCGCAGACCTTGATCACGTCCGCACCGTACTTAATGTTCTCGCGGACTTTGTGCTGCACCGCGGCGATCCCATCAGCCACACCGTCTCCAACAGCGTGGTATTCGGACGGAAGCATGTTGTTGTCGCAGTGCCCACCCGTGATGCCGAGCGCCGGCCCGCTCACCAGCATGCGTGGTCCCGGAACATCTCCGGCATTGATCGCATCGCGCAGGGCGACGTCGCTGAATCCGGACGCGCCGACATTCCGCACAGTCGTGAAGCCGGCAAGCAGCGTGGCACGCGCGTTCTTTGCACCAATCAGCGCCTCGCGCGGCACAGAAATCGCCAGAACCTCATAGCCGAACTTCGGGTCCATCGTGAGATGCGTGTGCGCATCGATCATTCCCGGCAGCACGGTCGCGTTCGGCAACTCAATTCGCACCGCGTCCGAAGGAACTTTTATCTCGCTGGCGGCACCATTACTCACGATCTTTCCATTCTCGATAACCAGGATTTGATCATTTAGAGTTTTGCCGGATTTCACCTCAAGCAAATGGCCGGCATGTACGGCTACCCGCCGGGACGACTGGGCCATGCCCAATAGAGTCAAACCGAAAACAACAACGGTCACTACGGCTGCGAGTCTTCGCATTCCGGAATTTCCCCTCGTTGTAATTGAAATGGATCGTAGAGCTGTTTCCACAGCGTGCATCAACCGCGACGCCAGCTTCCACGATCAGAACGGGTGAAGAGTAACACGTCTATTTGCCTGTCAATTCCTTTTTCACCATCTCGCTCACCGCTTTCCCATCCACTCGCATCCCCGCGGCGTTGAACTTCGCCATCGCGTTCTTCATCACCGTGCCCATGTCCTTCATGGTCGGCGAGCCCATTTCGGCGATCGTCGACTTGACTCCAGCCGCGATGTCGGCCTCGCTGGCCGCTTTTGGCAGGTAGCTTTCGATCACGCCGATCTCCGCAGCTTCCTTGTTGGCCATCTCCTGGCGTCCACCTTTGGTGAACTGCTCGATCGACTCTTTCCGCTGCTTGATCAGCGTG
>Ga0335081_10004166_pt1 | contig 22820 bp, 27 predicted proteins | sample Lox_Sample_35_FD_206713 | JGI IMG/M metagenome (GOLD analysis project Ga0335081, IMG submission 206713) | Soil microbial communities from Loxahatchee National Wildlife Refuge, Florida, United States - Lox_Sample_3.5 | ecosystem: Environmental > Terrestrial > Soil > Wetlands | place: USA...
CGTCGGCAGCATCGCCCTCGTCGAGGATGGCGCTCGCATCGACAACCCGGGGCACGAGCCCCGCGTGTTGCAAGCGAGAACGGAAGAAGTGACAGCTCCGGGTCCGACGAAGACGAACGGCCAGAAAGTCCAGATCGTTCGCTGCTGCGAGCGCCGAGAGCTCCGTGCTTGCGAGCTCCGCGTCGAAGAGCACGAGGGCCCGCTTTCTGGGGCGAACCACCGCGACCTGCCGCTCGACCGCGGCGACTGGGTCCGCTACCGGCCGCTGCTGGACCCGGAACACACCCAGCGCATCGGACGCGATTTCTGACGGCAGTTCCACTTCGCCATCGCGCGTCCTTGCGGTTGCCACGACGCGTCCAGCCGAAACGAAGGCGACCTCTTGGTCGGCGATGGGGGGATTTCGGCCGAAGCCGAAGGCGACGCCAATCTGCACGCGGACGATGCCGCCTAACACGACCGGATCAGCAATGTCGAGCGGTCGGCGGACCGGCCGCGGCGGCATCGCTGTCGGCGGCAGGACCAGCACTGGCACAGGCCAGCGCGCGCTTCGAATGGGCGGCACAGGGAGGCGGGCGAGCACCACGAGATCGATCGAGTGCTCTCGCAGGGCCGCTTCGAGCGCCCGCCAAGGTGTCATACCGGGCCGCGGAGCGAGCCTCACCAGCGCCCGGACGGCGGCTACCTCGAGGCCGGAGGCAAGCTCATCGCGCGAGAGGTCGGCCAGGGAGAGTACGGTCACCCTCAGCGCCGGGTCGCCATGGTCCCGCAGGAACGCCGCCATAGCTCCCAACGCCCGGACGCCAAGCGCCACGCAGAGCAGTTCGGCGAGGGGCCGCTCCTGGTGCGCCACCGTCGAGGCGGGAACCCAAAGCACCGCGACTGGGAGGTGCCGGCGCAGATCGGCAAGGGCAGCAATCATCGCGGGCGGCCGCGGGCCGGCCACCACCAGGTCGGCGCCGGAGGACCGGGCGAGCGCTTCTACGTCCTTGGCGTGAAGATCCGGCAAGAAGGCGACGTCGGCTATCGGAGCGATGGTCGCAGCCGTCGCCCGAATTGAATCGAGCCACGCGGAAGCACCCGATTCCAGTTTGGACGCTGCGCCTGCGCGCGGATCGAACGGCGGGGGGGGGTATACGGCGACGACGAGGCGCTCCGCGGTCGGCGCGAGCGCCCGCGCAGCGGCAAACGCCCGCTGCGGGTCAGTCCCGTATTCTGCAACGAACAGGGGACGGCGGTATCTCATCCAATCTCCTCGGGAATCGGCAGGCGTCCCAGCCCGCCTCCCCCGAGAACGACCACGTGCGCCTCTGCCGTGGCGAGGTCGCCATCGTCCCCTATCGCGTAGGCGTTGAATCCCGCTCGGACGGTCGGATCCGGGTGATCGAGCGCGGCGCCGCTGGCGGCGATCGCGTGGAGAGCGCCCGCAGCGGTCCGCAGCCGCCGCCGCAGGCGGACATGGAGGTGCCCGAATAGGACCAGGCCACGACTCAGCGGCGCAAGCACAGAGCGCAGCCGCTTGCCATCTACGAGGCCGTCGCGGAGTTGCGCAAGGCGGAACCGCTCGTCGACCGGCGGGTGATGGACGAGAACGACGGGCGTGCGCCGCACCACTTCAGGATGCGCCAGGACCTCCTGCAGAGCGGCGAACTGGGCGTCGCCGACGCGACCGCTTGCGACGAACGGAGGCCGGGGCACCGCGCTCGAGAGGGCGATGATCGCCGCAGGTCCGCGTAACTTCACGCAAGGAAATGGTCCCACGAGCAGGTCGCGCGCCAGTTCAGGCAGATCGCTCCGCAGGAAAGCGCCGAAGTAGTGTGGGAACCGTCGCTCCATCTGAACGGAGGGCAGGTAGACGTCGTGGTTTCCCGGCACGACCGTAAGCTCGACCGTTCGGCCAACACCATCCAGGAGCGCCCGTGCCTCCTGAAACTCTTCTTCGAGCGAGAGGTTCGTGATGTCGCCCGTCACGACGACATGGTCGGCCCAGGCTGCGGCCTCCGAGAGCACCGCCACGAGGTACTCGCGGCGATACACGCGCCCGCGGTGTAGGAGCAGGTTCGCATATCCGGTCAGCCGCTTGTTGAAGAGCACCTGTCGCCACTTCGTGCCACGCTGCGAGAGAACGTGGAGATCAGAGATGTGGACGATACGGAACACGCGGCCGACCTCTTCCATCGAGGCACTTTCCCAAGAACAGCGCCGGGCGAACCTGGCGCTCTGCGGAACGAAACCGTCTCACTCGCGAACCTGCGGCATCGTCTCCTTGCTAACCTTCGCGAGTACGCCCTCTAGCTCGGCGCCCGCGAGCGTCTCCTTTTCGAGAAGAGTCACCGCGGCACTCTCGACCAGCGCTCGATTGGCGGCCAGGATCCCGCGGGCGCGCTCAAACTCCGGCTCGATGGCACCACGCACGGCCAGGTCAATCTCCCGCGCCGTTTCCTCGCCGTAAAGCCGCTCAGATCCTCTCGCACGCGGGCGGCGCCAACCCCGACGAACATCTCGACGAACTCCGAGCCGGAGATCGAGAAGAACGGGACGCCTGCCTCTCCCGCGACGGCCCGCGCGAGGAGCGTCTTGCCTGGCCCGACGAGGAGGACACCTTTCGGCATTCGCGCCCCGAGCCGGCCGTAATGCTTCGGGTTCCTGAGAAAGGAGACAACCTCCTGCAGTTCGGCTTTGGCTTCGTCCGCGCCTGCCACATCGGCGAAGGTCACCTTGGTGTCGGTCTCGACGTACAGCTTCGCCGTGGACTTACCGACGGACAGGAGGCCCCCACTCTGCTCGCCGAACTCCCTTGCCATGCGGCGGCCGACGAAGGCCCAAAGGCCGGCGAAGATGGTGATCGGCACCACCCACGACACGATCTGCTGCAGCAGGCTCGACTGGACTTGGCCGCGATACTCGACCCCGTGCTGGCCGAGTTCGTTCGCAATGTCGGAGTCGACGCGGACGGCGACGAACTCCTTCTTCCCGGCGATGGCTTCTTTGAACCCGCCCGTCAGCTGATCGTGCCCAATTACGACGCTCGCGATCTTGTTTTCGCGCGGGAGCTTTTCGAACTCACTGTACGGAATCGTCGCGACGGTACGTTGCCGCATCCAAACGTCCTGGATCAGCGGCACCCCCAGGGCAGCGAGGAGCAGGTACCCCAGGTTGAAGCCGGTCTGCTTCGGGTTCATGTCGATCTCCCGGACAGCGGCCTTCGGTCGAGTGCGCGGCTCTTGGCGGATCCCTGCGCCGATCCGCTTGGATGAGAAAGCCCCCGGTAGGGTATCGCGGGTGTGCGTCATGGCCGATAGTCGCGGCGGAGCACCGGCGACGGATCGCGCACCGCTACGTCGCGTGCCGGAGGGTCCGACCACGGATCATCGACGTCACACCCCGTTTGGGGCGCGCCGCCTGTGAAGGTTCAGTGCCTGGGTGTTGCTCTGGCCGCCTGTCTAGCCACGCGCGGACCGTCGTCGGGCGACGGCGGCGGGCGCGTTATCGTGATGCCATGCCACTTCGCCTGGCGGGGTGTATCTCGGGCCAGGGCTTGCAGGATCGCCCGGGCAGCGTGACACTCACCGTCGTGGGGCGGGCGTTGCCGGCAACGCTCCCTGGCTGGTCGGTCACATCGGCGTAGCCGGGCTGGCGGCTTTGCCCGGCGCGTCGATTCTCGCGCGGAGGAGCGCTGCTCTTCAGTCGCCGAGTTCGCTCACCCGGCCTCTGGGCCGTAGCTCAGCGATGTAGTGGTGCGGCCGGTGTTCAGCGGCCGAGTATCGAAAGGATTGGCGTTGCTTCTCGGGAGCAACTAGGGCCAGCACCGCGCGAGCGACATCCCTCTTCCTCACAAGCGGACCGGTGGGCGATTCGGGCCGCCGCCACTCACCGTCTTGGAAGCGAAATTCCTGCCCGATGTGAGCGAACGGGCCCCATTGCACGGGAGGAAGCGACGGAACCGGGTCCCTCGCTCGCACGTGGCGAAGCAGCTTTTGCCCGACCCCGTCCACCCAAGGCGGAAGGGGCGCACACACCGCCATCGGCTGCCCGAACGTGTATATGGCCCGAAGCTTTTCAGCAATGGCCCGGTGCTTGTTGTCCCCGGCGACCGCAAGTGCAAAGACTACGGCCATCGCACCCCCGAGGCTGTGTCCGGTGACGTAGAGCGAATCGAGCGGATTCTCGACGTCCCGCTCCGGGTCGAGCAGTGACTTCCCCGAAAGCGCGCGTGTCAACTCGTCGATGACGCCAAACCAGGTGGCGCGAACGTTGAGGTAGAATCCGGCATGGACTCTTACTGGCGGGACGCCGTCGCCGACCGCCAGGAGGCTCTCCTCGGAACCGACGTCGGCATCTCCAAGCCAGTTCCCCAGACTGCTGGGCTCGGTCCCTCGGTAGCTGAGGATCACGACGCGCCCGCAGCGGCTCTGGAGGAGATACGCGGTTGAGAAGATGAACATCGCGTCGACCGTCTGCGAGACGGAGACGCACGCGTGCGCGTCCAGTCCGAGCCGGGCCATCATCGTCGCGACCGTCCCGGTGTCTCCATACGAGTATCCGGCACAGGTCCCGAGGACGTGCGCAACCGTTGCGTCTCGCTTGGTCGTGCCCTCTTGGCGCACCCCACTGAGCACATCGACCAGATCAGTATAGACAGGAAAAGGCGGCCTGCAGCTCGGGCTGGCGACTCTCTCGACCTTCATCGACGTGTGCTCGCGTCAGCTATACCTCATCGGTCTGCTGGAGAAAGGATCAGCTTAGAGCCGGGGCGAACCAGGGGACCTTCGTCACGTATGGGTGCTCGCCATGTAGCGCCTAGCAGCCCGAGACAACGACCGCGCCACCTCGTTGAACGGTGCACCCAAGTTGTCATTTCACGAATCGATTCGGGACTGCTAGGCGAGCTGGTCGTACGCGTCTGTTGACCGCCATGGCAAGGGATCGACGGTCTTGCTTCGGGCCGCAGGCCTCTCGCAGATCGTCGACAGCCGTCGGGAAGGGGGCAAGAAATGGGACCGTCCAACATGTACTATTTTCCCCTAGCCTGGCCCTTCCTTCTGCTACTGGTCGTCCTGTTCCTTCTCGTAGCCGCCTCCGTCCAGTTTCGCGCCATCGCCTACGCCTATGGGCGCATGGGCATCGACTCCAAGTACGTGTTGACTATTCTTCTCCTTTCGCTCCTGGGAAGCTACGTCAACATCCCGATCACCACCCTCAGCTCGGAGCCGGTCGTATCCCAATCCATCGTGACCTCTTACGGCGTTCCCTATGTCGTACCCGCGGCCAATGGCGGGCATCAGACGATCCTTGCGATCAACGTCGGGGGTGCGCTCATCCCGGCAGCGCTCTCGCTGTACCTTCTCGTCAAGAATCGGCTCTACGTTCGCGGCCTCATTGCGATCGCCTTCGTCGCCGCCGTCACGCAACACTTCGCCCAGCCCATTCGCGGAGTTGGAATCAGCGTGCCGATCTTTATGCCGGCCCTGGCCGCAGCTCTGGTCGCCATTGTCTTGGCACGGCGGAACCCACCGCCACTCGCGTACATCGCAGGAAGCCTAGGCACGCTCATCGGCGCCGACCTTCTCAACCTCGACAAGATCGCGGGAATGGGCGCGCCCGTCGCATCGATCGGCGGCGCAGGAACCTTCGACGGCGTGTTTCTATCGGGAATCATCGCGGTGCTCTTGCCGCCCGTGGGCACAAGGGGCGCGGCTCAGCCCCAGCGATGATCAACTCCCGTCGCTCTTAGCTGCGAACCATGTTCACGTGGGCGCATCGCTAAACGTAGCGCCGCATCAGCGCCTTGGTCGCCAACGCGAACCAGCACTAAAGGTGACGCAGTTGGAAGGGACCCAATGAGTCCTCGCATTTCCGTCGGCGTTCAGAGCGAGTCGAACAACGCGACCATTAAGCTGAAGCTGCGTAGCATCAACCAACTGTTCAACTCGATGGACCCGTCTCCGTTTGTTGAGAAGGATCTCGACGCGGATGCGGAAGAATTCATCGTGAGCTGGGCGCGGGAATTCCCACGCCGAGCCCCGCTCAGACTGAGGGTCTATTTAGAGCAACGGCCAGCCGACGATCCCACGAACGTGATCCGTGAAGCAGTACACAACTACTTCGCCTACCGTCGCAACCTGAATGATCTGGAGTTTAGGCGACTGATGAGGATTGGCCGCATCAGTCTGCTTATCGGTTTGCTGTTCCTCGGAGCCTGCCTCGCCATCACTACGACCCTCCTTGCCTCCGCCAGGGGTAACTGGGTGGAAGTACTTCGCGAGAGCATGACCATCGGCGGTTGGGTTGCGATGTGGCGCCCGATGGAGATCTATCTGTACGAATGGTGGCCGATTCGGCAAATGGGTCGCACCTATTCAAATCTAAGCCGAATGCCGGTGGAGGTTAGCTGCGACACCGGTGGTTGAAGGTGGCCCAAATCGCCTTTCCTAACGCTCATGCTGTCTCACCGGTGACGCCCCGGGATCTCCGGAGCCCGGTTTACTGGAGTCCAGCCGCCATGGCTGGCTTCTCCTGACTGCTGAGGTACGCCGAGCATCCGCTCACAAGGTGACCCCCGACACGCGCATGAGGAGGACCGACATGACGGCCGGACCGACAAGCGGCCAGGCGGCGCCGCGCTCAGGCCTTGACCTTTGCGAGGTGCACCCTGTACCAGCGTTGCCATTCTTGCACTGCGCTATTGGCTCGCTTCATTAGCCTCGGGACGAGGGCCACAACAGGCGGGCTGTTCGGAGGCAGCTCACGGATCGCTTCGAACAGTCCGGCTGCCGCGGCGAGCCGGTCGATTACATCAAACGGCGCCAATGCGGTGACGGCCAACTCAAGAGCTGTTCGCGTTTCGCGCCGCAAGTGGCTGAGCTCCAGCGGCGTCTCGCCCTCGTTGCCCCAGTCCCGATTCCGTCCCTTGCTCATACGCCAACCCCCCATGGCTCGTCGGGGACTGCGCGAGCCCATACGGCACGCAGGCTGTCGGCGCCCGGATTGCCGGTAATCGGCTCGAGGTCGACCTGCACGAACCCGGCGCCCGCCGTCGCGCGCTCGCGAGAGTGGAACGGAGGGCGACCTACCTTTGCGCAGCGGCCGCACCCACGGCGCTCCAACCATCTGGTAATGAGCTCCCATCGCCTCACATGCCGCCCCTACGAAGACCTGCAAGCGAAGGTACCTCGATAATCGATCCCGACGCCGGGATCTCGGCCCCTTGAATCCTGACGCCCTCTCCGCCGTCCATTCGCCGCAGTGTGGTTGTATTCGCTACTCCGCTGAGGGCCGGAGGGGACGCCATAGGCCTCGGTGACCTCCTGGAGGGCTCTCGCAGCTTGGTCGCCGGCCATGTCAGGGCAGAGCCAGCTGGCGAGGGCGCGGTGGGCCGACCTAATCCCTTTAGAACTCTCGCTGCAGGAAACTCCGAGGAACATGTAGGACGTCCTCTTCTAAATGGAGCTGACGCCACCGTGTCATAGTCAGCAACATTCGAGAACGAAGAGCGCGAACCGATTTCACCTTGTCTTAACCGTGATCTGCCGCGGCCGAGCCTTCTCGACCTTCGGAAACTCAAGTCTCAGGACTCCATCGATCAGCTTTGCGTCGATCTTCCCCTGGTCGATGGCCTCCGAGTTCCAACCAGAGCTGACGCCCCCGTGTCACACTCAGCAACATTCGAGAAGGAAGAGCGCAAACCAATTTCAACTTGTCTTAACCGTGATCTGCCGCGGCCGAGCCTTCTCGACTTTCGGAAGCTCAAGTCTCAGGACTCCATCGATCAGCTTTGCGTCGATCTTCCCCTGGTCGATGGCCTCCGACAGCGTGAATTGCCGGAAGAACAGCCCCGACTGGAACTCCCGCAGCACATCCCACTCATTCGAGCTTTCCGGGGGAGTAACCCGGCCGGTCAGGCTGAGCACGCTCTCTCGCAAGTCGATTTGGAGATCCTGGGCCTTCACTCCTGGCATGTCTGCGAGAACGGTGATTGATTTGTCGTTCTCGAAGATATCCACGGCTGGAGTGTAGACGGGACCGGGACGCGTCTGCTCCGGTGCGGCTGGAGTCCCGGGCCTCTCGGACTTCTCCATCTCGGCGGTGACTTCTCTTGCCATGGCGGCCTCCTCTTTGTGCCTACTTGTGCTCATGTTCTCACCGTGATCTGCCGTGGCTTCGCCTCTTCAGCCTTGGGCAAGGTGACTGTGAGGATGCCGTCCGCGTACCGCGCCTCCACGCGACCAGAGTCCACCTCCATGGGGAGGGACACCGTGCGGTTGAAGGAGCCCTCCGCCCGCTCTTTGCGGTGATAACTTGCTTGCTCGTGCTCTCGCTCAATCGCCCGCCTGCCTGCGAGCAGCACTCGGTTCTTCACCGCCGAGACTGAGAGCTCGTTCGCTCTTACCCCCGGGACTTCGGCACGCAGGTAGAAGTTGTTGTCGTCCTGCGTGATGTTGAGGGGCGGGAATACACCGGTCCCCTCGACCCCAGCCGTTTCCGCCGAGGCCGCATCGATCAGCCGCAGCATTTCGCGCCGCAATTGATCGAGGTCCGTGAATGGGCTATCGAACGCCGGCCTCGAAGGCCAGACCCGTCTTACGAGCATGCAACGCCCCCTTGGGCCAAGTGATTGATTTGACACCGATTATTGGCCCCAGCGCGAAAAGGGTAATCACCAGCCTCTTGCTGTCAAGAGCGTGCGAATAGGGCCCGCCCAAATACTGCAGGCTACTCGGCTATTGCCAGTCCGATCTGACCCGGCTCGGGGTTTTTTCCGCAGGCAACGATCTCTGCGTACGCACCCCGAACATTGGACCTCCTCGAAGGCTCGCAGGGACAGAACCGGGAACTAGCCGGGCGGGCCCCCACGTCAGGCTGGAGCTGGCCCGAGGGCCAAGCACAAGCCGATCGCGGCTGCAGCGAGCCAAGTCCACGCCGGCCCCGGACCCTTCAGGCTAGCGCCACCCTGGTGCCACAAGGTCGATGCTTTAGTGTCGACTCGCGCGGCCCTGTGTTCAGTCCCCAGCTTCTTGTGTTCAGTCCCCAGCTTCTTGGTGAACATCATCGCCTGCTTAGTTAATCACTCGTTTGGGGGTCGAATCCCTGTGGGGTCACTCTCATTCCTCCTTGTTTCATGCTGCGAATACCAAGCTGGTAACGGGTGGCAACTGCAAAACACCCCGTTGGGTACAGGTCGTAGCGACCATCGACGCGCCGCACTTACCGTCCGGCGGTGGGGCTTCGGGTCGCAAGCAGAGTCCGCCAGGCGCCGGGGCATGTTGCCTCCCCCATCGAGCACCAGTGGGCCACGTCGGCGCGGAGGGAGCCGTTCTCGCGAGTCTCGTCCGCTGGTGGGATTCTCGCACTGCGCCCGCTGGAAACACTCGCCGGTGACCACGCAGCTCGACGCCGTCGGGGCCCATCACCGGCGACGGGAACGTCGCCCCGGCATCGTTGCGAGGACGTCGATCCGGTCGTGCTTGGCGTTGAACGCCTCGGCGGCGCCCTCATGGAAGAGCAGGTTCCGGGCCAGCCTCCTGCCCGACCCCTGCACCAACCGTCCGTGTGGCGCGCATTGGCACGTCTGCAAGTTGGCGGAGTTGCGGGAGGCTGCGTGCGGAGGAGGCTCGTATCCCGAGCGTACATGGATAGGACCCTCGCGCGTGTCTGGGGGGTGCGCGCCTGCCGCGAGGCGCAAGGCGCCGCGCGCCACCGGTGGTCTTGCGGTTCGCGGAAGTGGCCCCCTTGGGATGTTGCAACTCGCGAGGGCGAGCGGGTTGGCGATGGGTCGAATGCCAGGTCATGCCCGGCTTTCTTCGGACGGTACCGGAGTTCGGCGCGTCTGGCATGGCCGATGCTCACCAGCCGGGCATGCCGCCTCGCAGCACGCCAGCCTCGATACCCACTACCGACCCGAGTACTCCGCTCGGGGCTGGCGCTGACCGGCGACTGCTACGCGCGCCTCTCGAGGCCGACCTCACCTACGCCTGGCGCCGACGCGTCCGCGATCGGACGCCCGTGGCACTGGCAGTCGCGAGCGTGGCTCCGGGACTGGCGCTAGCGTTTCCGGCGCTTCTCTCCCAGTCCTTCAACATGGGTGCGTTCGTGCTCTGGGCAGGTCTTGCTGCGCCGCATTCTGGTTCGTGGGCTCGACGCTCTGGTGGTTGCAGCGCCTGGTCGATCGTTCCGGCGAGATCCAGCGGCACGTCACGCCGCCTCGCTGAACTCTCGGTCCGAATCTCATCACCACGGAAGGGGAGCAAGTCATGGACGCCATCTACCTCGCAGTGATCGTCGGCTTCTTTGCGATCTCATGGGGGCTCACCACGCTCGCAGATAGGCTCGCTGGCGCAGCAATCAGTCCGGAAAAGGAGCAGAGGCGATGACTGACATCTACGTGTTGGGCGGCATCGTGACCGCCGCACTCTTCGTCTACCTTTGCGTCGCGCTCCTCAAGCCGGAGATCTTCTGATGACTTCCAGCTCGATTGTCCAGCTCGCGCTGTACGTCGGCGCTCTGCTCCTGCTCATGAAGCCACTGGGGCTGTACATGGCGCGCGTCTATGACGGTTCGCCCGGCCGTGTCGGGCGGATCCTCGGCCCCGTCGAGAGGTTCATCTACCGTGCTTCCGGCATCGATCCCGCGCACGACATGGGGTGGAAGACGTACGCGCTGGCCGTTCTGCTTTTCAACTTCGCCGGAGCGCTCCTCCTCTATGCAATTCTCCGGCTCCAGAATCACCTTCCCCTCAATCCCTACGGCTTCGGGGCGATCTCCCCCGACCTCGCCTTCAACACGACGGTGAGCTTTCTCACCAACACCAACTGGCAAAGCTACTCGGGCGAGAACGTCATGAGCCAGCTCAGCCAAGTGACGGGCCTCATGGTCCAGCATTTCGTCTGCGCCGCCTCAGCCATGGCAGTGATGGTCGCGCTCATCCGTGGCCTCGCGCGAAAGCAGTCCGGCACCATCGGTAACTTTTGGGCCGACATGGTCCGCACCAACCTTTACATCCTCTTGCCTCTCGCGCTCGTTCTGGCGGTTGTGCTCGCCCAGCAGGGCGTGCCTCAGACGCTCGGGAAGGGAGCCACCGCCACCCTGCTCCAGCCGACAAGCTACGACGACCCCGTTCTCGGGCCCGATGGGAAGCCACTGAACGATTCGCAGGGGAAGCCGGTCACGAAAAAGGTCGAGGTGAAGGAGCAGGAGATCCCGACAGGTCCGGCCGCAGCGTTCGTCGCCATCAAGCAACTGGGGTCGAACGGGGGTGGCTACTACAACGCAAACTCGGCGCATCCCTTCGAAAACCCCACCCCGCTCACGAATTTCCTCGAGCTGCTCGTCATTCCCCTCCTCGCCGCCGGCTCCATCTACATGTTCAGCAGGATGGTCGGGGATACACGCCAGGGCTGGGCGCTCACGGTCACGGTCACGGCGCTGCTCGTCGTCGGCATTGCCGTCGCCGCCTGGGCGGAGCACGCCGGCAATCCCAAGCTCACCGAGCTAGGCGTCGACCAAGCCGCGACCTCGCTCCAGTCAGGCGGCAACATGGAAGGCAAGGAGTTGCGGGTCGGAGCAGAGATGGGGGCAATCTGGGGCGTTTCGGCCACCGCCACCTCGAATGGGTCCGTCAACTCCATGCACGATTCGTGGACCCCGCTCGGCGGGCTAGTCCCTCTCATCATGATGGACCTCGGCGAGGTCGTGTTCGGCGGGGTCGGCTGCGGCCTCTACGGGCTCTTGCTCTTCGTCTTTGTCGCAGTCTTCATCGCAGGGCTCATGGTCGGCCGAACACCCGAGTACCTCGGGAAGAAGATCGAGTCTTACGAGGTCAAGATGGCCGCCATAGCCCTTCTCACGCCGGTGATCGCGATCCTGGCAGGCTCGGCGCTGGCGGTCGTGACGGCTTCCGGCAGGGCGGGCGTCGCGAACCCAGGCCCGCACGGGTTCAGCGAGATCTTTTACGCCTTCTCGTCAGCCGGCCAGAACAACGGCAGTGCCTTCGCCGGCATCAACGCCAACACGCCCTTCTACAACACGTCGCTCGGCATCGTGATCCTGTTCGGCCGCTTCTGGCCCATGATCCCGGTCCTCGCCATCGCCGGATCCGTTGCCGCGAAGAAGTCGGTGCCGGTGACGGCAGGGACTTTGCCCACACACACGCCGCTGTTCATGGTCATGCTCGTCAGCGTCATCCTCATCATTGGCGCGCTGACTTACTTCCCGGCACTGGCGCTCGGCCCGATCGTCGAGCACTTGATGCTCTAGGCCAGCCCTGCACGACCCTCACAGCATCCATTCTCAAGGGTGACGACATGTCCTCCAAAGTTCTGAAGCGCCCCCTGTTCGACCCGCCCATCGTGCGGCAGGCCATCATCGACTCGTTCCGGAAGCTGAACCCGCGCGCCCAGGTGAAGAACCCGGTCATGTTCGTGGTTCTCGTCGGCAGCGTCCTGACCACCGGGCTCTGGGTGCAGGCGCTCGTAGGTCACGGCGAGGCACCCGCCAGCTACATCTTGGCCGTCTCGCTCTGGCTCTGGTTCACGGTCCTGTTCGCGAACTTCTCGGAAGCAATGGCGGAGGGCCGAGGCAAGGCCCAGGCGGACACCCTTCGGAAGGCGCGCCGGGAGGTAAATGCCCGGAAGCTGGCTGGGCCTTCCAAGACCGCCGTGCAGACGCCCGTTCCGGCGTCCCAACTCCGCAAGGGCGATCATTTCCTCGTCCAGGCCCATGAGGCCATTCCGGCAGACGGCGAAGTGATCGACGGAATTGCCTCCGTCGACGAAAGCGCCGTCACCGGCGAGAGCGCTCCGGTGATCCGAGGCTCGGGTGGGGATCACTCCGCGGTCACGGGCGGGACGACCGTCCTGTCGGACTGGCTCGTCGTCCGCGTCTCCGCAAACCCTGGCGAGGCCTTCCTGGACCGAATGATCGCGATGGTGGAGGGGGCAAAGCGCCAAAAGACCCCTAACGAGATCGCCCTCAACATCATCCTCGCGCTTCTCACCATCATCTTCCTCGCCGTGTGCGCCGCCCTCCTTCCCTATTCGATCTTCGGCGTGAACGTGGCGGGCAAGGGCGCGGTCGTCACCGTGACGACCCTCGTCGCCCTCCTTGTTTGCCTCATCCCGACGACCATTGGCGGCCTGCTCTCGGCCATCGGCATCGCCGGCATGGACCGGATGATCCAATCCAACGTCATCGCCATGTCCGGCCGCGCCGTCGAGGCCTCGGGCGACGTGGACGTCCTCCTTCTCGACAAGACCGGCACCATCACGATGGGCAACCGGCGCGCGAGTTCCTTCCTGCCGGCCGCCGGCGTCTACGAAAAGGACCTCGCCGACGCGGCGCAGCTGAGCTCGCTTGCTGACGAGACGCCGGAGGGCCGAAGCATCGTGGTCCTGGCCAAGGACAAGTACCGGCTTCGCGAGCGCGAGGTCGAGAAGCTTGGTGTCACGTTCGTGCCGTTCACCGCCCAGACCCGGATGAGTGGGGTCGACCTCCGCGGTCGCGTCGTTCGAAAGGGGGCGGCTGACGCGATCGAAGCGCACGTGAAGGCGCTGGGCGGAGAGATGCCGTCCGAAGTCCGCGAGGGCGTGAGGAGCATCGCGCAACGCGGGGCGACGCCGCTCGTTGTGTCCGATGGACCCAAGGTCCTCGGGATCGTGGAGCTCAAGGACGTGGTGAAGGGGGGGATTCGAGAGCGCTTTGAAGAGCTTCGCCGAATGGGGATCAAGACGGTGATGATCACCGGGGACAATCCCATCACCGCAGGCGTCATTGCCGAGGAGGCGGGCGTCGACGATTACCTTGCCCAGGCCACGCCCGAAAAGAAGCTCGCGCTCATCCGGGAATACCAGGCTGGCGGCCGACTCGTGGCCATGACCGGGGACGGCACGAACGACGCTCCAGCGCTCGCGCAGGCCGACATCGCCGTCGCCATGAACACCGGCACCCAGGCCGCCAAGGAAGCCGGCAACATGGTCGACCTCGATTCCAACCCCACGAAGCTCCTCGAGATCGTGCGGATCGGGAAGCAGCTCCTCATGACCCGGGGCTCGCTCACGACGTTCAGCATTGCCAACGACGTGGCGAAGTACTTCGCGATCATCCCGGCGGCCTTTCTCGCCACCTACCCTGCGCTAGGTGCCCTCAACATAATGAAGCTTCACTCGCCGACGAGCGCCATCCTTTCGGCAGTCATCTTCAACGCTCTAATCATCATCGCGCTGATTCCCCTGGCATTGCGGGGCGTCAAATACCGACCGTCGAGTGCCGAGGCGCTTCTCCGCAAGAACCTGTTCGTGTACGGGGTCGGCGGGATCATCGTGCCATTCATCGGGATCAAGGCGATTGACGTCGCGCTCGTGGCGCTTCGTCTCGCCTGAGCAAGGGAGGAGAGCATGCTTCAGCACATTCGCGCTTCGATTGTCTCGCTGCTCCTGCTGACCGTCGTCACAGGCGTAGCCTACCCCCTGGTTGTGACCGCCATTGCCAAGGTCGCGTTTCCCAGCCAGGCAAACGGGAGCCTCATCCTCAAGAGCGGGGCTGTCGCGGGATCGCGCCTCCTGGGTCAGCCCTTCGACGACCCGAAGTACTTCTGGGGCCGCTTGTCGGCGACGTCGCCGGTCGGGTACACCGCCTTCAACGCAGACAAGGGCACGGGCTCCTCCGGGTCCAACCTCGGGCCCCTCAACCCTGCGCTTCTGGATGCGGTAAAGGGTCGAATCCAGGCCTTGCAGGACGCCGACAAGGCCGCGGGTGTTGAGAGCGGCGCACGGTACCCGGTGGACCTCGTGACGGCCTCTGGAAGCGGCCTCGATCCGCACATCAGTCCGGCTGGCGCAGCCTATCAGGTCGCGCGGGTTGCCAAGGTTCGCGGCGTGCCCGTCGAGCGCATCCGCGCGCTTGTGGCGGAGCATACCGAAGGTAGGCAGTTTGGAATCCTGGGCCAGCCTCGCGTAAACGTTCTGGAGCTCAACCTCGCTCTGGACGCGCTCGCGGCCTCGCCCCCCGGCCCGGGGAAGCTGAGCGAGAAGTAGACTGCGCCCTCGGTCAAGGCCTTGCTCGGCCCAACCGACCTCGAGTCTACGTCGCTCGCCATGAAGGCGGTCTTGGACCTGGTCCGGAGGGTTGCTCCTCACGAGGTTCCAATCCTGCTGGTGGGCGAGAGCGGATCCGGGAAGACCGTGCTTGCCCGCATTCTCCACAGCGCTTCGAAGCGAAGCGAGGGGCCGTTCATCGTTGTCGACTGCTTACCGCTTGCCGGTACCCACCGGGGGGACGACGACGTCGATGTGCAGGGCGCCGAGACGGTCATCGCCCGAAGGACGACCGAGGCGAGCGGCGGTACTTTGGTCCTGGACGAAGTCAGTGTCCTTCCTCGGCTCCTGCAGGCCAAGGTGGGGCAGATCCTGGAGAGAGGCTGCCGTGAAGGGCGGGGCGTCCGAATCGTCGCGCTGAGCCGCACGAACCTGGAAGCAGCGGTTCAGTCGGGCAGGTTTCGCGAGGAACTCCTGCGCCGGATCAACGTGGTCCAGATCAGGGTTCCTGCGGTCCGGCAGAGAAGAGAGGACATCCTCCCGCTGGCGCGCGCGTTTCTCGACTCCTTCGCCTCGAAAGAGGGCACCGTCACGCCGGCGCTCACCCCGGCAGCGGAGGCTGCGCTCCTCTCCTATTCCTGGCCCGGCAACGTCCGAGAGCTGCGGAACGCGATGCAGCGAGCCGTCGTCCTTTCCTCCCAGACAGTGTTGGATCTGGAGGCACTGCCGCAGCAAGTGAGGACGGCCTTCCGAGGGGGATCCGATCTTCGCTAGGATCTCGCGATGCCGAAAGCGCCCGGGCGTGCCCCCCTCTAGAGGGAACCCTAGGCGCTTGAGGGCAAGGCGGGCGCCTGGATAACCCAAGAACGTTGCCGACCATAAGGGAATACCCGGCTGCCGCAATCCTCTGGGGTCAACAGTTGACTGGTTGATGTGTTGCCGCCCAGGAACGCGCGCAGGCCTAGGAAGAGGAGTCCGACGCGACGCCGGAGTGCGCAGCGCGCCTCGGCTACGGAAACGTCTGCTCTGGCGGATCCTGCAGAGAATGCCTCGAACCCAACAAACAGCACCCGGCCATCATCCCGGCCATTGGCTGCAACCCGGCTCTAGGGTTTCTCATCGGTGTCCTCTCGAAGCTCGGCATGTACGTCGGGGATCCGACGGAGACGACGATCTCCAATGCGTCGTTGCTGCTGCTCCTCACGACGAAGAGGCAGCTCGTGCTCCAGATCGGGACAACCGGCCTCACGTCCCGGAACGAGTTGGAGCTCCTGGGCGACTGGCGTTTCTTCCTCTACAACCAGGACACCTATGGCGCTCGAGCACCGGAACTCCCCTCCCCAACACCATCACGAGCCACTACGCGTACAGCGTTACCACGGCTTCAATCCCGCCGGGTACACGCTGTCGGGCGTAGGGCTCGGCGCCGCTTACGACAGCCGCGACTCCACTGGACCCGGGGACTCGGTGAGTTCATCGGCTCGATGGCCGAGGGTATGGGCAGGATCGACCGCCGCGAGGCACTGACGTCGTACGCGGTTCGCCTGTTGCTCGATGGCGAGCGCACGAGCATCGGGCCGATGGCCGCGCGCCTGGTGGACGATCTGTAAGAGATCGAGGCTATGCAGCTGCGCCTGCAGCAGGCTGTCGCCGTCGCGGATGGGAACGAAGACGAGATGCGCGCCCGACTGGCCAGGACTGCGGCCCGGCAATCGGGGCCTGTTGCGGGCTTCTCGCGCTCGCTAGTCGCTCCAACGCGCCCCGTACAGTGAGGCAAAGTGATGAGGCAGACCCGTATGCACGCATTTCTAGCGCGCCGCCTTCGGCGCGTGGCGATTCACTTGCTCGAGGACGGACGGGCCGGCGAGAATGCGCATCCATGAGGGCCATGCGGAGATCCCGCGTAGCTCCTGCGAGCGCACGCTGGCCCGCGCTCGTGGCCTGCCTCGGCCTCGCCACCGCGCCTACGTCATCTCGAGCGAGCGACTTCTTCGGGCCCCAGAGGGCCTTCCAGATCCAGCCAGAGATTGACCTCTACGACTCGGTCACGGGCAACATGCGGCTGATCCTCCAGGTTCAGTCCGCCCTCATACCGGCCCAGAGTTACGCGGGCGGATACGTGGGCGGTTTCATGGATTGGTCCTTGGCCGCGCTCGGGCGGCGCCTCCTGAGCGCGGACCTCGCGAAGACCCACGCCCTGAACATTCGATTCGGCGCGAGCTACAGCAACACGATCGACCCCGGGTCCGTCGGCAGCTCGGAATACGTCTCCCTCCAGCTCGACGTCACGCCGAGGTACTTCCTCCCGTGGGAAATCCTGGCCACCAACCGACATCGCGTGACGACCCGGTGGAACCTCCTCGCAAGCGACGCTCTCTCCTGGCGCTTCCGGGACCGGCTCCGTTTCGAGCGCGAGTTCAACCTGAAGGAACTGGCCCTCACTCCGTTCGTGGACGTCGAGTTCATCTGGCAGAGCCCCCCAGCCATGTGGTCGCAGTTCCGCATGGAAGCAGGGGTTCAGTGCCCATTCGAGGTGGGCGATCTGAAGCAGACCCTCGAGGTCAACTTCACGGCGCTCACGTACCTCCAACCGACCCGGACCTGGCGCCCAGTCCTCGGCCTCATCTGGTCGTTCTTCGTCTGACCCCTTAGGCAAAATGCCGTCCCCGCACGTGCCCCGTCGCGCGCCCCCAACTGCCCCGCGTAGCCGGGGCTGGGGATATCGCCTCCGCTTTTGCATAGCTACTGGCCATCGAGCCACGCGGGAGAATCCTTGGTGCCTGAGAACTCCGTCTTCCGCGTCTTCCGCTGCGGGCCCCATGAAATTGGGCTCTACGGCGAGGCTTTCACGGGCTACTCCAAGAAATGAAAGGTCACGTAGAGGCCGCGCCCCGGAAACCCCCGGCTCGAAGTTCCGCTGGTTCTCACTGCGCGCAAGCCGGTGGTGGGCGGGCTCCGGAAAGCGTGGCGGTCGCATTCCGAGTTGCTCAAGAGCACCGCGGAGAGCTCGCTCGACAGCCGGATCAAGCCGCCACCCTGCGCTTCGAGCATGAGATCCACCTCGAGGCCTTCATGTCTGCCGGGACCTGGCTCCCCCGTCTCCAACCGGCCTCCAAACGAGAGGCGTGTCCCGGCGGCAGGTGTGTTCACTACCCGTCGGTGTCCATACTTAACTAGTCGACTTCGCTTGGCGTGCCCGGCGAGCTCCTTGGCGGTCGTACTTGCGAGGGCTTCGCCAACCGAGGCGCCTCGAACGCCCCTACGACCTGGGGCTGGGAGCCCGGGGCGCTCCGGAGCTAGCGCTGGGGCGCCGCGGGGCCGGCCGAGCGCTCGATAGTCATGGTCCTGAGCCACCCACAGGTTACAACTTCGCGTTGCGCGCGGCATCGGACTGGCTCACCCGCACGGAGAGGCACCGGCCACCCGTTCCGGACGGCATCGACGTAGCACCCTCCAGTAGTAGTCGCGTCTATCGATGGCCGAGTGATTGACGAGAAGGGGCGGTCCTCCGCCCCCGGCAGGAATTCGACCGAGGCATCCCGAACTAACGTACCTCCGCAGGCGTGACGGCTCACCGCTTCTCCAGCCGTTGCAGAATTTGCTCGACCTTCGCTTCGATTGCGCTCAGTCGCCTGTCAAGGTGCTGCTCGAGCGCGTCAATTCGGTGCTGGACGATCACCGGAGGGAGCAGCTCGCGGAGGCGGTGAGCCACCTGGGCAACCTTCTCACGGTACTTGCCTGGAACAGCTCCTACCAAACGGTCCAGTGGCTCCTTCGAAATCTTGTCAGCCATGCCCCTCCCCTATTGCTACGAACCGCGCCAGCGCTACAGGAGTCGCCTGCTCATGCATACCGCCGAAGCCGGGCAGAGAGCCCGGAACTCAGGGCTCGATTGAATGGGGGCGGGCACGGTATCCCTGCCTGCCATACCGTACCCTGCATGAGCGAAGAAGGCTTTGGCACTCGTTGTCAGCAGGAACACCTCACGGATGCCCCGCCCTCGCGCTACGCCGAGCGCCGCATCATGGAGGGCCCTGCCGACCCCACGGCCTTGCCAGGGAAGCGCGACTGCCAGTGACCGAAGCAGGGCGACGCTTCCGTACTCTTCGAGTCCCACGCAGCCCACCAGGTCGTGAGCGTCTCGGGCGATAAGGAAGCTCTGGTTGGGAGCGCCGACGTCCTGCGAGGGCAGCTTCAAGCTGTCGAGCAGGGACCGGATGAAGGCAAGGTGCGCTGTGGTCCCGGTCTCAATGCGCATGGTCCCTACCTCTTGCCAATGTCTGCGAGCTTCTTCTGGAGAGCGAGGCGGTCCAGTTTGTCCAGAGGCAGACTCAGGAACAGCTCGATGCGGCGGCACAAAGTCGTTATCGCGTTCTTGAAAGCCTGGCGCTTCTTGTCGTCCGAGCCTTCCACCAGCGCCGGGTCTTCGACGCCCCAGTGGGCGGTCATCGGCTGACCAGGCCACACGGGGCAGGTCTCGGCTGCCGCCCTGTCGCAAACCGTGAAGACGAAGTGAAGCGGTGGGGCGCCGGGTGCGGCGAATTCCTCCCAGCTCTTGCTCCGGAGCCCCTCGACGGGAAGCTTGATGCGACGCAGCTGCTCGATGGCGAAGGGATTGATGGTGCCTGTGGGATGACTCCCGGCGGAGTACGCCTCGAAGTTGGGGCGGCCCAGTCGGTTCATCACCGCTTCCGCCATGATGCTGCGGGCCGAGTTGCCAGTGCACAAGAAGAGAACGTTGTAGATGTTGCCAGCCATCTTCTACTCCCTTCAACCGCTAGGCTGTCCTGCCTCTGGGGTCTTCGACGCCGGCGACGCACTTCTTCATGCCCATCACCTCGGCTGCCTCGCCGGAGAAGAAGCGGTCCCGCAGCGCCAGGGACACGTTCACGAGCCCGATGAGGACCGGCACCTCGACGAGCGGACCGATGACGGCGGCGAAGGCCGCCCCGTGCGACATCCCGAACGTGGCGACCGCTACGGCGATCGCCAGTTCGAAGTTGTTCGACGCGGCGGTGAACGAGAGCGTCGCCGTCTGGCCGTAGGTCGCGCCGACCCTGCGGCTCATGAAGAACGACAGGAAGAACATCGCGACAAAGTAGACGAGGAGCGGGACCGCGATGCGCACCACGTCGAGTGGGAGCTGCACGATGGTCTCGCCCTTCAAAGAGAACATGACGACGATGGTGAAGAGCAGCGCCACGAGCGTGATGGGCGAGATGCGTGGGATGAAGACCTTGCGGTACCACTCCTCGCCCTTCAGCGTCCTGACCCCAAACCGGCTAGCAACGCCGGCCAGGAAGGGAATGCCGAGGTAGACGAAGACGCTCTTGGCGATGTCGCCGATGGTGATGTGGATTTCGGCGCCTTTCAGGCCCAGCCACCCCGGCAGCACCGAGATGAAGAGCCACGCGTAGACGGAGAAGAACAGCACCTGGAAAATGGAGTTGAAGGCTACGAGGCCGGCGCAGTACTCAGTGTCGCCCTTCGCAAGGTCGTTCCAGACGATGACCATCGCGATGCATCTCGCGAGGCCGATGAGGATGAGGCCCACCATGTACTCGGGCCGGTCGCGCAAGAACACGACCGCCAGGAGGAACATGAGCGCCGGGCCAACAACCCAGTTCTGGGCGAGGGACAGCCCGAGTACCCGGCCATCCCGGAAGACACGGGGCATTTCCTCGTAGCGAATCTTCGCCAGTGGCGGGTACATCATGAGGATGAGCCCGATGGCGATGGGGATGGAGGTGCTCCCCACAGACAAGCGGTTCAGCATCGGCACGACGCCAGGCACCAAGAACCCAAGAGCGATTCCAGCCAACATCGCGACGAAGATCCAGAGCGTGAGGTAGCGGTCGAGGAACGAGAGCCGGCGCGCGCCACCGCGATGAGCTGGGACTGCGAGAGCGGAAGTTGTCACGAACGACTCCTACAAACTGCTGACGAGCGCCTTGAGGCGCCGCAGGGTACGGGGCTCGACGCAGTAGCAGACGCGTGGCCCGTCGATGTCGCCCCGAATGAGGCGGGCTTCCTTCAGCACCTTGAGGTGCTGCGACACCGTGGACTGGGCGAGCGGCAGTTCCTCCACGATGTCACCGCAGATGCACGCCTCCCTTCGAACGAGAAGGCGCAGAATCTGGACTCGTGCCGGATGACCCACGGCCTTGGCAAGCCCTGCCAGCTCCTCGTCGGCTTCGGGGCCCTCTACCGGCCGCAGGTCGGGCCCGTCGTTCGCGGGTGGGGCGCACGTCGAGACACTCTTCGCGGAGGAGTTCACATCGTTTTTCTACGATGAAGGTGGCCGGGGCGCAAGGGAGACGCCTGTCGTAAGGCATGGGAGGATTCGATACATGGCGATGATAGCGGTTGACCCCGAAGGGGCACGGCCGGCGCCGACCAGGGCACGCGTGGCCGTGACGCTCATGCTCCACGCCTTCGTCATCTGGGGGCTCTGCGGCGTAACCGTGGCGATCGGGACGAACGTCACGTCCCAGGCGAACGCCCTGTTGGCTCACGCGATCGCGGCGCCGCTCATCGCCGCAACGGTGTCCAGCTTCTACTTCAGCCGCTTCCGCTACACCGCGCCCCTTCCGACGGCATCCCTCATCCTCGCGTTCATCGCGCTGCTGGACTTCTTCCTCGTCGCCCTGGTCATCAACCGCAGCCTCGCCATGTTCCGGAGCTTCGCCGGGACATGGCTTCCGTTCACGCTCATCTTCGGGGCCGTGTACTTGACCGGAGTCGCCATGACCCGCTCTCGGCGCTGAAGATCGACCACCGCCGACGCACTCAGGTCATCCGGGGGACGCCGGCTACGACCCCTCTCCATCGCAGGGCACGCTCCTCAACGCCGCGCCCTCGCCATCCCGCACGAGGATGGGACCCGCTCGCGGAGCCCGTTCTCGCGGAGTGCCGTGCGCAGGGAATCAGCGCCGGCCCGCAGCCTTGGGCCTTCGGGGGGGCCCGGGGCCGCGACGAGCGCGATCGGCACGCCGCGGGGCGGTCGCCCTCTTCTTCGGAGGCTTGTCCGGGAGGGTGGCCGCGTGAGCCTCGCAGTCCTTCACCCAACGTTTGAGCTGGAGGGTCGTCGGGATCGCCGCAGGCCCGACGAAGACGTAGCCACGCATGGGCCGACCCGTGAAATCCATAATCCGGACATGTGGCTGGGCCATCGCCGCGTCGTGAGCCTCGGGGCCGACGCGCGCGAGGAGCTCGTTCCCGAGAACGCCGCAGAACATCTTCCCTTTCAAGAGGAACGCGAGGCCCCCGAACATTGCCCTCTCGGTGACTTCGCTGCGGCCACCGAGCATCTCGCGTACTCGCGCGGCGAGTTCAAGGTCATACGCCATTTCGGTCTGCTCCTCCGTGTGTGAGCGGAAGGTTGGTGTCCTCGCCTCGAGCACGCTCCCGGAAGAGAGGATTCCCATGAAGCGGTGTTCTCGCCAGCCGCCCGAGCGCCGCGATTCCCTCTCCCGAGGCCAGAGCTTCCGGTCGCCTCGAGGAGCTGGCGATGGAGACCAGGGCCAAGGTGTCGCCGGTGCGGGTGAGCTTCTTGGTCACGGTACCGACTTTATCGAACCTTCGCCCGCACGGCCCGCCCGTGGGATGCGAGGCGTCGGCCGCGGTCCGGCGAGGCGCTCGAAGTGCTTCCCCATGGCTTCCCGTGATCGATCCACCCGGGTCCAGCCACGGCACGGCGATTTCCGTCCCGCCACCGTTGCGCCACCGCGAGGATGCGGGCGTCGCGTCGGGCCCTGGCACCTGCGCCTTTGGAGGCTGCCCAGATGAGATGTG
>Ga0335081_10004167_pt1 | contig 22818 bp, 21 predicted proteins | sample Lox_Sample_35_FD_206713 | JGI IMG/M metagenome (GOLD analysis project Ga0335081, IMG submission 206713) | Soil microbial communities from Loxahatchee National Wildlife Refuge, Florida, United States - Lox_Sample_3.5 | ecosystem: Environmental > Terrestrial > Soil > Wetlands | place: USA...
GCTTGGTGCGCGTGGCGATGGCGCCGAGCACCACCTCGGGCGCCGAAATGGCGAAGTCCGGGCGGTGGTGCTCGCCGACGCCGAAGGCATCGATGCCGACTTGATCCGCGAGCACGGCCTGCTCGATGACCTCGCGGATCACTTCCGCCTGCGCGTTGAGCCGGCCGTCCGGGCCGGCGGTGACGTCGCCGAAAGTATCGAGGCCGAATTCGAAGGATTGAGGCATGCGTGATGGGTTTACGTGGAGCGGGGTCGCGGCCGCCATCGTCGTGGCGCCGCAAGCTTGGGCTCGGTGCCGCCGAGCTGTGCCAAGCTGCGCGCTGCTTCACGCTCGACCAAAGCTTTGAGCGCCATTCGAACTACAGCGTTTATGTCGCTCATGCCGGTCAGGGCCCGAGCGTCAGCCAACAGCTCTTCGTCAAGTACCAATGTCGTCCGCATCTTCGGCTCTAATTTCTCCGACGGTGCTACCCGAAGCAGTTACCATATACGGGCCCTTGCGAGTGCGATACCGTTCCAGCCATGCAAGCCGGTTCACAAGAAGAGAACATGCCGCACATGCGTTCGCGCGCGTTAATTCGGCCGCGCCTTCGCGCCATGCTCGCCGCGTGTCTCGGGCTAGCAGGCCTCGCCTCGGAGGGCGCATCCGCCGACCCGGTCGCCGACTTCTATCGCGGCAAGACCATCTCGGTGCTGATCGGGGTCAGCGCCGGCGGCGAATACGACACCATCGCGCGGCTGGTGGCGCGCCATATCGGCCGCTACATTCCGGGCCAGCCGACGCTGGTGCCGCAGAACATGGTCGGCGCCAGCGGCCTGAAGATGATCAATTATCTGGCGAGCGTCGCGCCGCACGACGGCACCTTCATCGGCATGATCCAGGAAGGCCTGCCGTCGCTGCAGGCGGTCGGCATGGCGGGCGTGCAGTTCGACGCCGGCAAGTTCAACTGGCTCGGCGCCATCGCGCCGACCGACGAGACGCTCACGGTGTGGCACGGCGCCGGCGTCGCCACGCTCGACGACGCGCGGCGCCGCGACGTCGTCACCGGCGCCACCGCGCGCGGCTCCATCACCTACACGTTTCCGACGCTGGTCAACGAGCTCCTCGGCACCCGCTTCAAGCTCGTCACCGGCTATAGCGGCGGCAACGAGATCAACCTCGCCATGGAGCGCGGCGAGGTCGAGGCGCGCAACAACACCTGGTCGAGCTGGAAGGCGACGCGGCCGGCCTGGCTGCGCGACCGCAAGATCTCGATCATCCTGCAATCGGGGCCACGGCCGGCCGACCTCGATGCGCCGCTGTTCGCCGACCTCGCCGCCAACGCCGAGGACCGCCGCCTGATCGAGTTCGTGCTGTCGGGCACCGCGCTCGGCCGGCCGCTCGCCACAACGCCGGACGTGCCGCCGGAGCGGGTTGCGGCGCTGCGCGCGGCGTTCGATGCGACGGTGAAGGACCCCGATTTCCTCGCCGAAGCAAAATCGCTGCGCCTCGATGTCGATCCGATCCACGGCGTCGACATGCAGCAGACCGTTGCGCACATTCTCGACACGCCGCCCGACGTGGTGCGGCGGGCCAAGCATTTGCTCGAGTGAAGGCGGGGAATCAGCGCCAGGCGTCGACGGACACGGTCTTGCGGTATTTGGCGCCCATGATGCGCCAGTAGCCGTTGGCTTCACCGCCGACCACGACGACGTTGATCTCGCTTTCCGGAAAGATGCGGATCGGCTCGTCGGGCCTGGCCTTGAGCCAGGTCGCCATCGGCTCCTGGCCGAACGTCGCCCACGGATAGACGTAGTTCTGAACGAGCTGCAGGTCCCAATAGCGGCCGGCCGGCATTTCTCCGGTTTCATGGATGAAACGGATGAGCTTGGCTTTGGTGTCGAAGCCGCCACGGTCGACGAACTGCCGTGCCGTGAGCGGATCGAGCAGGAGGCACGGCGCCGACTGGCCGTCGATGCCGGCCAGCATGTCGCGCACGTGGTCGCGCCAGTGTTTCTCGCGCAAGCCGAGGCAGAACGTGGTCGAGCGGCAGCCGAAGAAGATGCTCACGGTGGAGTCGCCGGGCTTAAAACCCTTCTGCACGTGCAGTGGCTCGTAGATGCTCTTCTCCTCGTTCTCGGCGAAGGTCAGGTTGTTGTAGCCGTAGCCGTTGCCCTGCGAGCCCATATAGGTTTCGCCCGGCACCGAGCCGCCTTGCAGGTTTTGCGACAGAAGACCGTAGGCGCGGCCGATGGTGGCGTTGGCGTGATTGTACGGCCCCATGGCACCGACGCCGCAGTTCATGCCGATCTCGTTGCGGATCGGGCCGTTGACCACCACCATCATCGCCGACGAGCTCGAGCTCGAAGACCGCGCCGAAAGCTCGGAGGCGGCGAGCGCGAGAATGACCGGGAAATATTCTGGTCGCGCGCCGGCCATCACCGCATTCACCGCGACCTGCTCGACCGTGAACTCCCAGGCGGCGCGGAATTCGACCGGCTGCATGTGGCCGATGACTTCGTCGGGCCGGCGGCTCGTGCCCTTGAGCATGGCGTCGACGCGCTCGCGCGTCGGCAGCACGATCGGCAGCTTGTCGGTCCAATTGTTGTCGAGGAACAGCTTTTGCAGATTGTCCTCGGTGTCCGGACCGATCGGTCCGGCGCGCGGGGCGTCAACGGCCGCCATGGTCGTCATGGTGGGCGCCGTCCAGCGCCGCGACGAGCGCTCCGACCACTTCCTGCATCACCGGGCGGCCGGTGATCGGATCGTTGCCGTTGACGTAGGCCGCAAGCTCGGCCGCGGTCTTGCCCATCACCGGCTGCGGCACGAAGGCGCGCGGCGCCTCGGGCAGCCCGGCGACCTTGGCGACGGACGCGACCACTTTGTCGAATTTGTCGGTGTGCAGCGCCACCGTCGGCACGCCGTACTTGGTCTCGAGCGTGATCGCGTGCGTGGTGACGGCCGGCGCGCAGTTGCTGCAATGGCCGACGCCGATGATGGCGGCATCGCCGTTCGCCTTGATCTCGTTCCAGGTTTTGGGATCGTCCTTCTGATAGGTCGCCGACAGCGACACGATGCGTGTCTTGACGTTCGGCATGTGGGCGGCGAACCAGGCCGCAACCTCTTTCAACAGCTCGATCGAATCGTCGAACCGGCAATCGACCAGATAGATGGTCTTGCCGTCGAGGCTTTCGAGCCGCGGCGCTGCGGTCTTCCGCGTGATCTTCGGTGGCGTGCCGACCGGGCTCAACACCGTGTACAGCTTGGCGGCGGGGCTGAGCGGCTCGATCGGCTGACCATCCTTCGGCGTGACGATCTCGTTCATGTCGGTGCTCCCGCGATGCGCCTGATGATTTGGCCACAAGTATAGGGCGCAACCCTGATGCCGCCAAGCTGCGGGCCTGTGCGCTTGAACGGTGCGCTTGCGTGATCTAGCTTCGATCGACGCAATCGTTGCCGCGCAATCGAGGGCACGCATGGCCGAGCTGTTGAGCGTTCACGACCCGCGGGGTTATCCGCCCAAGGTGACCGGCAAGCGGCTGGCGCCGCGGCTTTCCGGGCTCGACGGCAAGCTGGTCTATCTGGTCGACTGCCTGTTCGACAATTCGGCGGCGTTCATGGAGCAGTTGCGGCAATGGTTCGCCGCGCACCTGCCGGCGGTGAAAACGCAAGTCATCACGCCGCGCGAGAGCTGGGTCGACGATCTCGACATGCGCAAGAAGATCGCCGCCGACGGCAATGCCGCGATCATCGGTGTCGGGCTTTGAAGCTCCTGCAGCCCGACGGTCGTCGGGTTGACATCGCTGCTCGAAGGCGACGGCGTGCCGAGCGTCGCCGTGCACACCAACGTGTTCGCCCGCGTCGCCAAATCGACGGCACGGCTGCGCGGCATTCCGACGTTGCGGCAGGCCTTCGTGCCGCAACCGGTGGTCGGCCGCACGCCGCCGGAACTGCGCGCCTATATCGAGGGCGCCGATCAGGTTTCCGGCCGGCCGTTCATGCAGGAAGTGATCGACGGGCTGACCCGGCCGCTCGATGATGCCGATCTCACCGGCGCCACTTTCGAGCGCACCACGCCGCGGCTCGTGCCGCCGGACACCGAGGAGAATCTGCGGCAGCTTTTTCAGGACAATCGCTGGACCGATTTTCTGCCGATCGTGCTGCCGACCGAAGCGCGCGTCGCGGCCATGCTCAAGGCCACGAGCCAGCCGCCCGACAAGGTGGTCGGCCGCATGCGCGCCGGCAATTTCCGCGAGACCTGGGAGTACACGGTCGAGAAAGTTGCGGTGAATGCGGTGATGGCGGGCGCCAAGCCCGAATACTTCCCGGTGATCCTGGCGCTCGCCGCCTCCAACACCACCTCGCGGCAAGGCTCGACCACGTCGATGACCTGCCTCGGCGTGGTCAACGGGCCGGTGCGCGGCGAGATCGGCATGAATTGCGGCATCGGCGCCATGGGGCCGTACAGCCACGCCAACACCACCATCGGCCGTGCCTACAGTCTTCTGTCGCAGAACGGGCAGGGTGGTTCGGTGCCGGGCGAGACCTATATGGGCGCGCTCGGCAATCCGTTCGCCTACAGCCTGTGCTTTGCCGAGAACGAGGAGAAAAGCCCGTGGCAGCCGCTGCACGTGCAGAAAGGATTTAAGCCGACCGACAGCACGGTCAGCGTGTTCAACGGCCTGCGCTATATGCAGGAGGGCTTCGGCCCGCGCGACACCTGGGAAGAAAAATTCCGCCGCTGCCTCGCCGCCACCGCTTATCTGCCGCCGCTCGTCGTGCTCGATCCGCTCGTGGCGCGGCTGTTCCAGTCGCGCGGCATCGCCTCGAAGCAGGACTTGATCGACTGGTGCGCCGCGAACGCGCGGCTGCCGGTGCGCGACTATTGGGACGATCAGTGGATGCAGACCCTGGTGCGGCCGCGCGCGGCGGCCGGTGTCGAGCCCTATGCCGCCAAGCTCAAGGCCGCGCCCGACGATGTCGTCGAGATGTACGAACCGGACGACATCAACGTCGTCGTGGTCGGCGGCGAGACGCAAGGGGCCTTCAAGATTTTCGGCGCCAACTACGTCACCACGGTTTCGGTCGATGCCTGGCGCTGAGTTGGATTGGCCGGAGCGCAGAAATTGACCGCCGCATTCGAGGTGGTGATCGCGGGTGGGGGCATCGCCGGCATGAGCGCCGCGCTGACGGCGGCGCGGCTCGGCCGCAGCACGCTCGTCGTCACCGGCGACGTGCTCGGCGGCCAGCTCGTCAGCATCGAAAAGGTCGAGGGCTTTCCCGGTTTCCCGGAAGGCGTCCCCGGCTACGAGCTGTGCCCGATGCTGCAGGAACAGGCCGCGACGGCTGGCGCCGAGTTCATGATGAGTAGCCTGCAGCGCCTCGATGCGCAGGACGGCCAATGGCGCGTCACCACGGGAGAGGGCGAGATTGTCGCCGGCGCGGTCATTCTTGCCATGGGTTCGTCGTTGCGAAAGCTCGACGTGCCGGGCGAAGCGCGATTGACCGGTGCCGGCGTCAGTCATTGCGCCAGCTGCGATGCGCCGCTGCTGCGCAACCAGATCGTCGCCGTGGTCGGCGGCGGCGACTCGGCGATGCAGGAAGCGTTGACGCTCGCCGAGCATGTCGCCCAGGTCATCGTGCTGCAGCGTGGCGATGCCTTGACGGGGCAAAAGAGTTTTCGTGACCGCGTCGCCGCGCAGCGAAAGATCGAACTGCGTTTTCACGCCACTGTCACGGAGATACTTGGCGAAGCCAAAGTCACCGGCGTGCGCACCCGCAACGCCCGCGATGGCGCCACGGCCGATGTGGAGGTCGCCGGCGTGTTCGCCTATGTCGGGCTGCAGCCGAACACAGCTTGCGTTGCCGCTCCCCCGCGTCTCGATCAGTCGGGGCTGATCGGCACCGACGGCCTCATGCGAACCGAGCTGGCCGGCGTTTGCGCGGCCGGAACCATCCGCCGGCAGTCGCCGTATCGCGCGGCCAGCGCCGCCGGCGATGGCGCCGCCGCCGCCGTTGCCGTCGACCGTTACCTCACCGACGGCGGGTGGCGGAGCAGGGCTGAATAGCGGTCACGGCAGTTTCGAGCAGCTTGGGGATTGCGCCATTCGCCGCGCGCATGGGCGAACATTGACAATGCGCGCGCCGCCGGACGACCATCGGTTCGGGGAGGACGGCGCGTGAATTCAACGACAATGAAAATCGCCGGTATCGATCTCGAGCTGTTCGCAACGGATGGCGACAAACGAGACGGCGCGGTTTTGTTCCTGCACAGCGGCCAAGGCTACGATCCTTGGCAACCGTTCGCCTCGCAGCTCGCGGCCAAGCGGCGGCTGGTGGCGCCGTCGCATCCCGGCTTTGGCAAATCGAGCTTGCCGGACTGGCTCGACAGCATCGACGACATCGCGCATCTCTATCTCGAGCTGCTCGACCGGCTGGAGATCGCGCAGGCCGACGTGGTCGGCTGTTCCGTCGGCGGCTGGATCGCGGCCGAAATGGCCACCAAAGTGCCGCAGCGCTTCCGCCGCCTGGTCTTGGTCGGTCCGGTCGGTATCAAGATCGGCCCCGCCGACAAGCTCGACATTCCCGACCTGTTCGCCATGCCGCAAGACGCCGTCGACAAGTTGCTCTATCGCGACCCCGGCCGCATGGCCGCCGATCTCAAGAAACTACCCGACGAAGAGCTCGCCACGGTGTTTCGCAATCGCGAGTCGTTCGCGCTCTTGGTCTGGGAGCCATGGATGCACAATCCGAAGCTCAAGCGCCGCCTGCATCGCGTGACCGCGCCGGCGCTGTTCGTGCGCGGCGAAGGCGACGGCGTGGTGTCGGACGCTTATCTGCAAGGCTATGCACGGCTGCTGCCGAATGCGCGCACACAAACCATCGCCGATGCCGGCCACCTGCCGCATCTGGAACAGCCGCAGGCGCTGCATGCAGCGATCGCCGAGTTTTTGGAGCACTGACATGAGGGCGTGGCACTTCAGCGAAACCGCCTATCCGTACCTGCCGCCGGTCGAGACCTATCCGTCGATCCGGGTGTCGCTGCCGAACCGCATTTACGATCCGGAGCAGGGCGCCAAGCTCTACGACCGCTACATCGACGAATGGCTGATCGCGGAGAGCGAAGGCGTGGAGATCATGCTCAACGAGCATCATCAGACCGCGACCTGCGTCGATCCGGCGGCGCCGCTGATGCTGGCGGCGCTGGCGCGCTTGAGCAAGACCGCGCGGCTGCTCATCCTCGGCAATCCGATCGCCAACCGGCGGCAGCCGGTGCGGGTCGCCGAAGAGATGGCGATGGTCGACGTGCTGTCGCACGGCCGCTTGGAAGCGGGCTTCGTGCGCGGCGTGCCGTACGAAATCCTGCCCGCCAACTCCAATCCGGTGCGCATGAACGAGCGCCATTGGGAGGCGCTCGATCTCATCGTCAAGGCCTGGACCCATCGCGACGGACCGTTCAGCCACGAAGGCCGTTTCTTCCATCACCGCGCCATCAACATCTGGCCGCGGCCGATTCAGCAGCCGCATCCGCCGGTCTGGGTCTCGACCACCTCGACCGGCGGCGCCGCGACGGTGGGCGCCCATGGCTACATCCAGGCGACCTTCCTCACCGGCTTCGACACGACGCGGCGCATCTTCGATGCCTACCGCAAGGGCTGGCGCGATGCCGGGCGCGGCCAGGATGTGCCGATCGATCGTCTCGCCTATGCGGCGCTGGTTTATGTCGGCGACAGCGAAGCCAAGGCGCGGGCCGGCGCCGAGAAACTTCTGTGGTACATCACCGCCAACAAGGTGCCGCCGCACTTCGCCAATCCGCCGGGCTATGTGCCGGTGGCGATGAATGTGCAGCTTGCGCGCGGCGCGCACAACGTGGTCAGCGCGTTCGGCACCAAGCAGGGCAGCATCGACGGCGCCATCGAGGCCGGCACCATGTTCGCCGGCACGCCCGACCAGGTCTTCAAGCAGTTCAAGAAGCACTGGGACCATGTCGGCGGCTACGGCCATTTGTTGATCATGGGCCAGGCCGGCTTCCTCGACCACGACGACACCGTCCACGGCATCCGCATGTTCGCCCGCGAAGTCTATCCGCGGCTCAAGGAGCTTTACCCGGACACGATGATCTCGGGCGTGCAGGAGAAGGCTCCGGCCAGCGCAGCGGAGTGAGGCCGGTTCAAACGCTCAAATAGTTGCGCAGCACCGGCTCGTTGCCTTCCAGCTCGGCCGTGCTGCCGGTGAAACAGATCGCGCCCTTGTTCATGACATGGTGGCGGTCGGCGACGGCGAAAGCTGCGCGCAAATTCTGCTCGACGAGAAGGATCGCCAAGCCCTCGCCCTTGAGGCGCTTCAGCACCGCGACGATCTCCTGGACGATCAGCGGCGCCAATCCCTCCGACGGCTCGTCGAGCAGCAGCAGCGACGGATTGAGCATCAGCGCGCGGGCGATCGACAGCATCTGCTGCTCGCCGCCGGACAATTGGAAACCGAGATTGCGCTCGCGCGCTTGCAGATTGGGGAACAGCGCGAAGATGCGTTCGATTGTCCAATAGCTCTTGCCGCCGGTGCGGGCGAACACGGTCAAATTCTCGCGCACCGTCAGGCTTTTGAAGATGCCGCGCTCCTGCGGCACGAAGCCGAAGCCGAGCCGCGCCACGGCATAGGGCGGCAGCGCGCCGATGTCGCGGCTGTTGTAGCGGACGGTGCCGCGGCGCGGGTGCAGATAGCCCATCACCGTCATGATGGTCGTGGTCTTGCCGGCGCCGTTTCTGCCGAGCAGGCAGACGACCTCGCCGTTGCGCACGGTGAACGACACGCCATGCAGGATGTGGCTGTCGCCGTAATAGGCGTCGACGTTGTCGAGATCGAGCATCAGTGCGCCATCCCGAGATAGACCTCGCGCACGCGGGCGTTGGCCTGGATGTCGGCCGGCGTGCCGGTGGCGAGGATCCTGCCGTAATAGAGCACGGTGATGCGGTCGGCGACCGAGAACACCACGTCCATGTCGTGCTCGATCATCAGGATCGACAGCGTGCGGGGTAACGACGCGATCAGCTCGATCATGCGCGCGGTTTCGGCAGGCGACATGCCGGAGGTCGGCTCGTCGAGCAGCAGCAGCTCCGGCTCGCCGGCGAGCGCGATGCCGATCTCGAGCTGGCGCTGCTCGCCATAGGACAGGCTGCGCGCGATCCGCTCGCCGTCGTCGCCGAGATGCACGGTGCGCATCAATTGCCGCGCGCGTTCCTGCAGGGCTGCATCGCCGGCGGCCGGGCGCAAAAAATCGAGCGGCTGGCCGAAACGCACCACCAGCGCCAGGCGCAGGTTCTCGATCACGCTCAAATTATGAAACAGGTTGTTGCGCTGAAAGGTGCGCGCCACGCCAAGCCGGCTGATGCGGTGTGGCGCAAGCCCGGTGACGTCTTGGCCTTTGAGGACGATGCGCCCGCCGTCGGGCTTGAGCTGGCCGCCGATCTGATTGATCAGGCTCGTCTTGCCGGCGCCGTTCGGGCCGATGACGACATGACGCTCGCCTTGCGCGATGGACAGGCTGACGTCGTCGGTGACGACCAGGCTGCCGAAGGCGCAGCGCAGGCGATCGACGGCGAGCACGTTCACGGCCGCACCTTGCGGAATTGCAGCCGCTGCACCGTGCCCCATATGCCGCCGGGAAAATACAGCACGCAGCCGATGAACGCGGCGCCGATGATGGCAAGCCAGTGATCGCTGTAGGAGCTGACGACATTCTTCATCAGCAAAAAGGCGCCGGCGCCGATGGCCGGACCGATCAGGGTGCCGGCGCCGCCCAGCATGGTCATGATCAGAATGTCGCCGGACGCGGTCCAGTACAGCGCGTCCGACGAGATGAAGCTGTTGAAGATCGCATAAAGCCCGCCGGCGAGGCCGGCAAAGGCACCGGCGATGGTGAAGGCGAGAAGCTTATAAGCGCGCGTCGGATAGCCGATTGCCGCCATGCGCGGCTCGTTCTCGCGGATGCCGATGAACACTTGGCCGAGCGGCGCGTTGATCAGGCGCCGCAGCGCGAAATAAACAGCGGCGAAGAACATCAAGGTCATGAAATACATGACCAGCGAGCTGGAGAGCGAAAAACCGAAAAGGCCCGGCTGCTCGGCGAGCGCCAGGCCGTCGGAGCCGCCGGTGACGTCGCGCCATTTCAGCGCGACCGCGAAGACGAGCTGCGAAAACGCCAGCGTCAGCATCAGAAACGGAATGCCGGCGGTGCGCACGCAGAAAAAGCCGATCAGCGCGGCGCCGCCGGCGGCAAGCACGATGCCGGCAACGACGCCGATCCAGGCATTGATGCCGAATTGCGTGCCCAGCACCACGACCGCATAGGCGCCGAGGCCGAAGAACGCGGCATGGCCGAGCGACATCAAGCCGGTGAAGCCGAGGATCAGATCGAGGCTCATGGCGAAAATCGCGAAGATGAAAATCTCGGCGATCAGCGCCCGCGGATAGTCGGACAGCGCAAACGGCAGCGCGATGAGGACCGCCAGCACCAGCGCTTCGGCGATGCGCGTAGCAGACGTCACCGGCAGTCCCGCGCGGGCGACGGCGGAGGGTGCCGCTTCGGGGTGCGTGATGCCGAACAGGCCTTGCGGCCGGATGAGCAGCACCAGCGTCATCGCCAGATAGATCAGAAACAGCGCGATGCTCTGGAAATAAGCCTTGCCGAAGGTGTCGGCGATGCCGATCAGGAGCGAGCCGACGAAGGCGCCGCGCAGGCTGCCCATGCCGCCGATCACGATGACGATGAAGGACGGGATGAGAATGTCGGTGTCCATGCCGAGATAGAGGCCGAGGATCGGACCGGCCGCGATGCCGCCGAGCCCGGCCAGCGCGACGCCGAAGCCGAAAACGCCCGTGAACAATGCCGGGATATTGCCGCCGAGGCCGGCCGCCATGGCGGCATCGTCGACGCCGGCCCGCACCATGGCGCCGATCCGGCTGCGCTCCAGCACGAGCCACAACAACAGCGCAATGACAAAGCCGAAGCCGATCAGGAACAGCCGATAGGCCGAGAACACGCCGAGCCCGATGTGCAGCGTGCCGCTCAGCGCATCCGGCGTCGGCAGGCGCAGCATGACCCGGCCCCACACGGTCTGCACCAGATCGTAGAACACGAAGGTGAAGCCGAAGGTGAGCAGCACCTGATCCATGTGGCCGCGCGCATAGAGCGGCCGCAGGAACATCAGCTCCATCACCACGCCGAGCGCCACGACCGGGATCGGCGCCAGAATGAGCGCCAGCCAGAAGCTGCCGGTGGCGTGGAAGATCGACAGCCCGAGGAAGGCGCCCAGCATGAAGAACGAGCCGTGCGCCAGGCTGACGCCATAGACCAGCCCGTTCAGCAGCTGGGCGACGAGCAACTCCATGCGGCCCTCAGGGGGAGCGGTTTGGCGTGCGGCTGATCTAGCCGGTCAGTAGACCTTCTTGCCCGGGTCCTGGACTTGCTTGGCGGTCGACAGGGTCTTGGTGGTGATGGTGCCGCCGGCCTCGACGACCTGACAGATATAAATGTCCTGGATCGGGTTGTGCGTCGCCGGATCCATGCGGAACGCACCGCGCGGCGCCTTGAACTGCACTTTGGTCATGGCGTCGGCGAGCTTGTCCTTGTCGGCGGCATTGCCGCCGACCGCTTGCAGCGCCTCGCCGACGACTTTGGCGCCGACATAGCCGTAATCGGCAAACAGGTCGGGCGACTTGTTGTTCTTCGCCCGATAGTCGGCGACGAATTTCTTGGCTTCCGGATTGTCGAGCGTATCGACGAAGGTGAGCGCCGAGATGACGCCAATCGCGGCCTTGCCGAGCGCGCTCACGGTCTGGGAGTCGATGATGGTGAAGCCGGTCAGCGGGGCGTGCTCTTTCAGCCCGAATTCGGAATATTGCTGGATGAAGCGCACGGCGTCGGCGCCGGGCATGAAGTCGTAGGTCACCGGCGGATTGATCGACTTGATGTCGGTCAGGTAGGCGCTGAAGTCGGTGGTACCGAGCGGCGGCCAGATCTCTTTCAGGACCTTGCCGCCCTTGGCGAGATAGGGGCCCTTGAATTGCGCCATGACGTCGCGGCCGCCGGCATAGTCGGACGCGGTGGTGACGATCTCCTTGCCGAGATTGTCGTAGATGTAGTTCGCCATCGGCGTCGACAGCTGATAGGTCGAGATCGAGGTGCGGAACAGGTACGGATAGCGGTCCCAGGTGATGGCGTCGGTGCCGGCGCCGGTGACCACATAGAACGCCTTCTGCTGCTTCATGTAGTTGAGCACGGCGAGCGCGACGTTGCTCGCCTGCACGCCCATCACCAGATCGACCTTGTCGCTTTCGACCAGCTTTTTCACCTTCTGCAGCCCGACCTGCGGATTGAACTGGTCGTCCTCCCTGATCAGCTCGACCTTGCGGCCGGCAATCGTCCAATTGATGCTGTCGAGGTAGAGGTTCATGCCGTTGGTGTGGGCTTCGCCCGCGTAGGCCAGGCCGCCGGTGAAGGTGTTGAGAAAGCCGATGCGGATGGGCGCGTTCGCCTGCGCCAGCACGGCCGGCGCCGCCAGGCCCGAGGCCAGCGCCGCGCCGGCGCCGGCCGAGCTTTTCACGAATGTGCGCCGTGAAACCTGGTGCGCGAACGGATTGCGATTTTTCATGGCGGGTTTCCCTCTCCCTGATGTACCGGCCGGCAACGGCCGCCGTCGTTGTTCTTGGCGTGGTGCACATTCTATGCACCAGCGGGCTTGCATCGCTAGAGGCGTTTCCGCTTGGTTGACCGCTTCGCCATGCATCACCATGATCGAGCGCACGGCTCCGGCCATCGGGCGCGCGTGACATCTGAAGCGGATTGCACCGGCATGAGTCTGGAATTCGGCATTTTCGATCACCTCGACCGCAACGATCTACCGCTGCGAGAATATTACGAGCAGCGGCTGCAGGTGATCGAGGCATTCGACCGTTGCGGCTTTTACGCCTACCACGTCGCCGAGCATCACTTCACGCCGCTCGGCATGGCGCCGTCGCCGAGCGTCTTTCTGTCGGCGATCGCGCAGCGCACCGCGCGCTTGCGCTTCGGCACCTTCGTCTACGCCTTGCCGGTGCATCATCCGCTGCGCGTGCTCGAGGAAATCTGCATGCTCGACCACATGAGCGGCGGGCGGCTGGAGATCGGCTTCGGCCGCGGCTCGGTGCCGTTCGAGATTTCCTATTACGGGCAAAGCGCCGAGGAGCGGCAGCAGATCTACGCCGAGCGCCTCGACCTCATCCTCAAGGCCTTCACCGTCGACACGCTTACTTGGGACGGACGCTACGACCGGTTCGCCAACGTGCCGATGGAGCTCAAGCCGTTGCAGCAGCCGCATCCGCCGCTGTGGTACGGCGCCCATTCGCCGGCCAGCGCCGAGCGCGCGGCGCGCAAGGGCCTCAACATCGTCACCAACGACATGCCGGCCAATGCGCGCGCCATCGTCGCGCGCTATCGGGAAGTCTGGAGCGAGGCGCAAAGCGCGGCGGCGCTGCCCAAGATGGGGTTTGTGCGGTTTATCGTCGTCGCCGACGGCGACGAGACAGCCCTGGCAATCGCGCGTCGCGCTTATCTGCGCTGGCGCGCAAGCTTCACTTATCTGTCGGAGCTCAACGGCACGCTGCCGGACTCGCCGTTGCGGGTCGACAGCTTCGACGAATTGATCGGACAGGGCCAGGCAATCGCCGGCGCGCCGGAGACGGTGCGGGCGTTTCTGGCCGCCCAGGTCGAGGACAGCCGGGCCAACTATATCGTCGGGCAATTCTGCTTCGGCGACCTGACGCTCGATGAGATGCTGCATTCGGTCGAGCTGTTCGCCGCGCATGTGATGCCGGCGCTGCAAGCGAAATTCCGAGATTGAAATCGCGCCGTTCCGGCAGACGCTCAGGCGGCGATGAGCGCGGCCGTCCAAGCCGCGACCGTATCGAGCAGCTCCGCCATGACGTCGGCGTCGCGCCGGCCCGTGCGCGCCGGCACGTGGAAGGAATGATCGGCGTCGGCGATCACATGCAGCGAAGCCTTGCGTCCGAGCTTACGAACCAGCGGCTCGAGCAAGGACAGGTCTGCCAGCTGATCGCGGCTGCCTTGGAGGAACAGCATCGGCACGGCGATCTGAAACAGGTGCGCCGCGCGCTGATCGGACGGCTTGCCGGCGGCGTGCAGGGGAAAGCCGAAAAACACCAGCCCGCGAACGCCCGCCAAAGCCGACTCCGCCTGGGCTTGCGAGGTCATGCGGCCGCCGAAGGATTTGCCGCCGGCAATGAGCGGCAGCTTGGGGCATCGTTGTGTCGCTTCGGCCACCGCAGCGCGCACGGTCGCTTGGGCGAGCGGCAGACGGTCGGGCCGCTTGGTGCCTTGCTCCATGTAGGGAAATTGGTAGCGCAAAGTCGCGATGCGGCACGCGGCAAGGCCGTCGGCGACGGCGGCCATGAAGGGGTGGGCCATGCCGGCACCGGCGCCGTGGGCAAGAACCAGACATGCCGTGGCTTGCGGCGGCACCAGCAACAGCGCCGAGACCGAGTGGGCAGCGTCCACACGGAAGCGAAATGTCTCGGTGGCGCGCTTCGCGGCTGTCATAGTCGGCTGTTGGCAAGTGCTTTCATCTTCCGGATAATTAACCCGATCGCCGCGTCCCAAGAAAGCGCGGGGCAGAACCTTTGAGGAAACGCGCGTGCCGAATTTGGAGACGTTCGACTTTATCATCGTCGGCGCCGGCAGCGCCGGCTGCGTTCTGGCCAATCGGTTGACGGCGTCGGGCCGGCACCGCGTACTGCTGCTGGAGGCGGGTCCCAACAATTGGCACCCGTGGCTGCACATACCGCTCGGCTTCGGCCGGCTGTTCACCGACCGCCGTTACAATTGGTGCTACGAAACCGAGCCGCAAGCCGAATGCCACAACCGCAATGTCATCGCGCCGCGCGGCAAGGTTTTGGGCGGGTCCAGCTCGATCAATGGCCTGATCTACATCCGCGGTCAGGCCGAGGACTTCAACCATTGGCGCCAGCTCGGCAACGCTGGCTGGAGCTTCGACGACGTGCTGCCGTATTTCCACAAAGCCGAGGACAACGAACGCGGCGCTGACGAATTCCACGGCACCGGCGGCATGCTTGCGGTGTCCGACCTGCGCGACCGGCACCCGCTCGCCGTGGCCTATGTGGAGGCGGCGGTGCAGTGCGGCTATCCGCGCAACGACGATTTCAACGGTGCGGTGCAGGAAGGCGCCGGCTATTACCAGACCACCATGCGCGGCGGCGTGCGCGCCTCGACGGCGGCCGGCTATCTGAAACAGGCGCGGCGGCGCCAGAATCTCAAGGTGGTTTCGCAGGCGCTCGCCACGCGCGTCCTGTTCGACGGCCGCCGCGCCATTGGCGTCGAGTATCTTGTCGGCGACGATAAGCGCAGCGCACGGGCCAATGTCGAGGTGATCGTCGCTTCGGGCGCGTTCAATTCGCCGCAGCTCCTGCAGCTTTCCGGCGTCGGCCCGGCGGCGCTGCTGAGGTCGCACGGCATCGAGGTGATCGCCGACGCGCCGGGCGTCGGCGACGATCTCAATGACCATATTTCCGGCCGCATCATGTTGCGCTGCAAGGACACGCTCACGCTCAACGATGCGGTGCGCACCTGGGCCGGAAAACTCCGGCACGGCTCGCATTACCTGCTGACGCGCCGCGGCTATCTCGCCATCCCGGCGGTGTCTTCGGCGGTGTTCCTGCGCGCGCTGCCGACCGCGGCAACGCCCGACTCGCAATGCTCGATTTCGCTGTTCTCGGCCGCCAGCATCGGCGGCGAACTGCATCCGTTCCCGGGCGTCACCGGCAATTGCGTGCTGCTGCGGCCGGAGAGCCGCGGCTATGTGCGCATCAAATCCGCCGACCCGCGGCAGGCGCCGGCCATCAATCCGAATTATCTGGCGACCCAGAAGGACCGCGACACCATCACGGCGGGGGTTTCCGCCATGCGCCGCATCTTTCAGGCGCCCGCCATGGCGCGCTACATCGCAGAAGAAATCGAGCCCGGCGCGCAATGCGACAACGACGCGGAGCTGCTCGACTTCATCCGCCGCCGCGGCTCGACCACCTATCATCCGGTCGGCACCTGCCGCATGGGCCAGGATGCCAAGGCCGTGGTCGACGAGCGGCTGCGGATGCGCGGCTTCTCAGGTCTGCGCGTGGTCGATGCCTCGATCATGCCGGCGGTCGTGTCGGGCAATACCAACGCCGCGACCATCATGATCGGCGAGAAGGGGGCGGATATGATCCTGGAGGACACAAAAGCCGGACTATCAGCCGCCGCGAGCCGCGCCGCGGCCTGATTGCTGCGTTCAGGATTTATCCATGGCGTTGTCGGCGACGAGCTCGGCGCCGTTGATGTAGCTTGCCGCATCCGAAACGGCGAAGACGATCAGATTGGCGATCTCCTCCGGCGTGCCCCAGCGCGTATCGCGCGTGCCCTGATTGCTCGACCACTGCGCGCGCTCGCGTTGGGCCTCCTCGGCGCTGAGCTTGCGCTTGGCCATCTCGCGCTCCCACTTGGCGAAGCGCTCCGGGGTGTGGATGAAGCCCGGGATCACGCAATTGACCCGGATGTTGTGCCGCGCGAGCTCGTTGGCGAGCACTTTTGAGAAGCGGATCTCGGCCGACTTCGCCGGCCCGGTGCACGACGACAGAAACGGCGGATTGAGCGTCATGATGCCGGTCTCGCCGCTGACATTGACGATGCGGCCGCCGCCTTGCGCGATCATCAGCGGCACGATGCGCTGGCAAATGCGGAACTGGGCGAAGAAATTGATCGCCATGCCGTAGGTGAGCTCCTCGTCGGTGACTTCGAGGAACGGCTTGTAGGTGCCGGTGCCGGCGTTGTTGACGAGAATATCGATGCGGCCGAGCCTTTGCCCGATGACGCGCGGCAGGGTGGCGATCTGCTCGACCTTGGTGACGTCGAGCGGTTGCGTCTCGATCGCCATCTGCGTGGTCTGCATGATATCGCGGGCCGCTTCCGCCAGCGCGTCTTCGCGCCGCGCGCAAATGAGAACCTTCACGCCCTCGCGGGCGAGCGTGCGCGCCGTCTCGAGGCCAATGCCCTTGCTGCCGCCGGTGACCAGCGCCGTCCTGCCCGCGAGCCCCAGTTCCACTGTTCGTCCTCCCTGCGCAGCATTTTATCCGGCCGCTGAATTCGCCGCGACCAGGCACCACCGCGCGGCGTACCAGAGAAAAGTTGGAATGAATCCCACTCCCGTTTCCCGCCCGTGGAACATGACGCTATGCGGGCGATCAAGCGGAAGCTATAGTGGACAGCAAAAGCCGCAAAAAAATCAACAAGCTTCGGGAGTAGATCGAAACGTCCTTGGGAGGAGTGCAAAATGTCGCTGACTCGTCGTCAAGCGCTGCTGTCGTCTGCCGGCGCCGCCGTTGCCGTAACCGGCATTGCCAAGCCCGCCATCGCCGCCAAAGACCCGATCCAGGTCGGTTACCTGCCGGCGCTGACCGGCCCGTCGTCGTCCACCGGGATCGGCATTAATCGCGGCATCCAGCTGGCGGTGAAGGAGATCAACGATGCCGGCGGCATCGACGGACGGCAGATCGAGCTGATCACTCGCGACACCCAAAGCGATCCGACCAAGGCGGTGAACGGCGCCGCCGAGCTCACCCGCGGCCAGAAGGTCAGCGTCGTGTTCGGCCCGGTCAATTCCGGCGAGTCGCTCGCGGTGGTGCCGCTGCTCGCGCGCACCAACACACCGCAGGTCCATCCGTGCTGGGTCGACACCCTGACCGACCCGAAGAAATATCCGATGTGCTTCCGCAACGCGCCGACCAATCAGCAGATCGGCGGCGCGGCGAACCGCTACGTGGTCGACGTGCTCAAGCGCAAGAGGGTCGCGGTGATCAGCGACACCACCGGCTACGGCACCGCGTCGGTCAACGCCTACGTGCCGATGCTCAAGGCCAAGGGCGCCGACGTCGTCTATCAGGGAAATGTCGATGCCGCCAATCCGGATCTGAAGCCCGAGCTCCTTCGCATGCAGTCGGCCGGCGCCGAAGCGATCATGCCGTGGAGCGTCAATGCGGGCTTCCTGTCTCGCATCATCAACACGCGCGGGCAGATGGGTTGGGACGTGCCGATCGTCGGCCAGACCACGCTCGGCTCCGGCCAGACCAAGGATTTGCTGGAAAAGCCCGAATACTGGGCCAAGGTCTATCCCAACAATTTCCGCCCCGTCTGCTACGCCCCGGGCGGCAAGCTGACCGGGCGCACCGCGGAATTCCTCGGCCGGCTGAAGAGCGCCAAGATCGACATGGGCGACACGCTGTTGTGGTGGATCGCGCTCGGCTACGACTCGCCGCGCCTGATCGCCCAGGCGATGAAGGCCGTCGGCACCGAGCCCGCGGCGATCGTCGGCTATCTCAACAAGCTGAAGGATTTCCCCGGCGTCTACGGCGACATCTCCTTCACGCCTGACGAGCACAACGGCTATCCGGACGACGAAGTGGTGATGGTCGAAGCCAACTCGCTGAAAGACGGCGCGTTCAACCTGGCTCCGGGCTACAGCGCCTGAGCCGATGGTCGCATCGATAGTCTCGACGGGGCTGGCGATCGGCTGCGTCTACGCGCTGATCGGCATCACCTATAACGTGATGTTCTCGGCGTCGCGCGTGTTCAGCTTCACGGCGGGCACGCTCGGCATGCTGGGCGGCGTGCTGGGCGCGCTGTTCGTCGCCCGCCTGGGACTGCCCGTGATCGTCGGCTTTGCGCTGGCGCTGGCCGCCGGGGCGATTTTCGGCGTCATCACCGAGATCGTCGCCGTGCGGCCGGTGCTGAAAAGCCTCGACCAGCATCTCTACGTGCTGTCGACACTGGCGCTGGCGCTGATGGTGCAGCAGTTCACCGCCATCGAATGGGGCACCGAGGCGCGGCCGTTCCCGCGCCTGTTCGACATCGCCCGTGGCGGCTTCGATCAAGAATACTGGCTGCCGATGCTGGCCTGCGCCGCGGTGATCGTCGGCCTGGAATGGCTCTACCGCCGCACCCTGGTCGGCCACGCCTTTCTGGCCATCGCCGAGGACACCTTCGCGGCGCGCGCGCTCGGCTTGCCGGAACGCCGCTTGCGCATGGCGAGCTTCGCGCTCGCCGGCGTGATCGGCGCGCTGGCGGGCTTTGCCGGCGGCGAGATGCTGCTGGCGTTCTTCGGCAACGCGCCGCTACTCACCTTCTACGGCTTCATTCCGGTGGCGCTGGGCGGCATGGGCAACAATCGCGGCGCCGTGGTGGCGGGCCTGCTGCTCGGGCTGTTTCAGCAGACCGCGAATTTTTTAGTCGGCGGCATCTTCGCCTCGGTCGCGGTGTTCACCGTCTTCATCGCCGTGCTCCTGGTGCGCCCCGAGGGTCTCGCCGGCGCGAGCGCGCAACGCCGCGTTTGATGGTCACCCCGGCAGCAGAACTAAGCTCGAGCCGCGTCCACGCGCGCAACGCTCCGCGCATGATCGGCACGGCGCTGCCGTTCCTGGTGCTGCTCGCGATCGGCGTCACGTTCCCGTTGTTCGGCGGCGGCTATTGGGGCGTGATCGCCACCCGCGCCTGCGTCTACTGGGTGCTGGTGTCGGGCCTCAATCTGGTGGTCGGCTTTGCCGGCCAGCTCGCGATCGGCTGGGTGTCGCTGCTCACGCTCGGCGCCTACACCACAAGCGTGCTGGTGGCCGGCAATGCCACGCCGGAATTCTCGCCTTACCTGGCGCTCGCGGTCGCGGCGGTGGTCGGCGCGATCTTCGGCCTGATCATCGGCTTGCCGGCGCTGCGGCTGCGCACCTTCTATTTCGCCATCACCACGCTCGGCTTCGCCACCATCGTCACCCAGGTGGCGCTGGCGTGGCAAAGCGTCACCGGCGGCGGCGTCGGCGTTGCCGGGCCGGTCTTGCCGAAACCGTTCGACTCGCAGTGGGGCTTTTATTATTTCTGCTTCGGCTTGGCGGCGGTCTGCACCTGGATGACATTGAATGTCGCGGGCAGCCGCTTCGGCCGGGCGCTCACCGCAATCCGCGATGCCGAGGTTGCGGCGGAAGCGAGCGGCATCGCCAAGCCGCACTTGCTGGCGCTGGTGTTTTTGTTCAGCGGCGCGGTCGCCGGCGTGGCCGGCGGATTGTTCGCCTCCTTGCAGTCCTACATCACGCCGGATGCATTCACGCTCGATCTCTCGGTGCTGTTCTTCATCGCCATCCTGATCGGCGGCCACGGCTCCATTCTCGGGCCGCTGCTCGGCACCATTCTGCTCACGGTGCTGCCGGAATTCGCCGCGCCGCTGGTGGCGTGGTCGACGTTCCTCTATGCGGTGCTGCTGCTGGTCATCGTGCTGGCGATGCCCGGCGGCATTGCCGAGCTTTTGGATTTCAAGAACCGCCGGCCGCTCGAGAGCGGCCGCGCCATCGTGCCGCGGCCGGACCTGCTGCCGCGCCTGCTCGGCGGCGCGACCGATACCGGCGCCTTGACGCTGCACCAGGTGGCGCTCGCCTTCGGCGGCGTCCACGCCATCGACGGCCTCGATCTCGAGATCCGGCCCGGCCAGGTGCACGGCCTGATCGGGCCCAACGGCAGCGGCAAGACCACGACGCTCAACGTCATCTCCGGTTATTACGCCCAGCAGTCGGGCGCGGTGAAACTCAACGGCGCCGCGCTGCCGCTATTGGCCCGCCACCGGCGCGCCCATTTGCGCATTGCGCGAACGTTCCAGACGCCGCGCGTGGTTCGCTCCGCCTCAGTGCTGGAGAACGTCATGATCGGCGGCACCATCGACGGCGAAGCGAGCTTCGTCGAGTCGCTGTTGTCGTTGCCGCGCCATCGCCGCGACGAAGCCGCGCTGCGCGACAAAGCCATGCTGGCGCTGGCGACGGTCGGACTGGAACGGCTCGCCGCGGTGCGCGCCGACCGGTTGCAGCACAGCGAGCTGCGCTTCACCGAAATTGCCCGCGCCTTGATGCTGCGCCCGGCATTCCTGCTGCTCGACGAGCCGGCGGCCGGGCTCTCGGCCGAGGAGATCGGCCGGCTCGGCGCGCTGATCGTGGCGATCGCCCGCACCGGCACTGGGGTGCTGTTGGTCGAGCATCACGCTGATCTCATCTTCGACATCTGCCATCACGTCACCGTGCTCAATCTCGGCCGGATGCTGGCCGCAGGCACGCCGGCTGAAATCCGCTCGCACCGGGAGGTGGTCAATGCCTATCTCGGCGGCTGAGCCGCTGCTCGACGTCGCCGGCCTGTCCGCGGGCTACGGCAAGATCGGCGTGCTGCACGGCGTCGACCTTTCGGTCGGCGCCGGCGAAGTGGTGGCGCTGCTCGGCCCGAACGGCGCCGGCAAGACCACGCTGCTCCGCGCCGTGTCCGGGCTGCTGCCGTGGTCGGGCCGCGTGCAGTTCGCCGGCCGCGATCTTGCCGGCACGACGCCGCGCGAGACGGTGAGGGCGGGGCTCGCCCATGTCATCGAAGGGCACCGCGTGTTCACCCAGCTAGCCGTGATCGATAACCTCCTGCTCGCGGCCTACGACCTGCCGCGCGGCGAGCGCACCGCCCGCGTCGACGAGGTGTTCGCGCTGTTTCCCGAAATCGCCGCCAAGCGTCACCAGCGTGCGGTGGCGCTGTCCGGCGGCCAGCAGCAGATCCTGGCGGTGGCGCAGGGCTTGGTCCGGCGGCCGCGGCTGTTGATGCTGGACGAGCCTTCGGCCGGTCTGTCGCCGGTGCTGGTGGATCGCGTGCTCGTGGTGGTGCGCCGATTGCGCGAGGCCGGCACCGCGGTGCTTCTGGTCGAGCAGTTGATCGAGAAAGCGCTGGCGCTCGCCGACCGCGTCTATGCGCTGGCTCGCGGCTCGATCGTGCTGGAAGCCAAGACCGGCGAGCCCGACCTGCCGCAGCGGCTGGAGCACGCCTATCTGGCGACCGCGCCCCACCACGCGTGAACCAAGGGATCAGCCAAAGCGAGCATGTGCCATGTGCGAATCCGTCGACAAAATTCCCGGGTGGAAAGGCTGGCTCGATGTGCCGGCGCCGAAAATTTCAGGTGCTGCCGGCGGTTGGGTGGACTTGTCGCATCGGTTGACCGAAGAATTATCGCGCATTCCGTCGTTTCCGCAGCCGCAGATCCACCGCATCTGGAAAATCCCCGAGCATCGCGCCAACGTCACCGAAGTCCATATGGTGGTGCATCACGGCACCCATCTCGACGCACCGCTCCACTTCATCGCCGACGGCCCTGCCATGGACGAGGTGCCGCTGGAGCGGCTTTACGGTCCCGGCGTCGTTTGGCGCTTCGATAAGGGCGATGACGGCGTGATCGATGTCGCCGATCTGGAGCGCGCGACCCCGCACCTGCAGCCGGGCGACATCGTTCTGCTCGATACCGGGCGTGCAAAGCACATCAATACCGATCGCTATATGCGCCATGCCTCGCTGACCGGCGAAGCGGCCTCTTGGCTCGTCGAGCAAGGTGCCAAGCTTGTCGGCGTCGATACCGCCACGCCCGACCTGCCGCCCGGCCGGCGGCCGGCCGATTTCGCCTTTCTGGTGCATTACACGTTGCTCAGTCGGGGCGTGCTGATCGCCGAGCACGTCACCGGTCTCGCGCCGCTCGCCGGCCGCCGCGCCGAGATTATGTTCCTCGGTCTCAACATCGCCGGCTCCGACGGGGCGCCGGCGCGTGCCATCGCCCGCGCCGTCGATTGAGCGCCGATGCGGGAAAGCGCGGCTAGAGCGGTTCACATTTTAGTGGAAGCGTATCCTGCATTGGCGAAGTAGTTGTTGCATTCGCCGGGCTCGATGGTGGCGACGAGGCCACCGATGTGAC
>Ga0335081_10004168_pt1 | contig 22812 bp, 19 predicted proteins | sample Lox_Sample_35_FD_206713 | JGI IMG/M metagenome (GOLD analysis project Ga0335081, IMG submission 206713) | Soil microbial communities from Loxahatchee National Wildlife Refuge, Florida, United States - Lox_Sample_3.5 | ecosystem: Environmental > Terrestrial > Soil > Wetlands | place: USA...
GGTCCGACTCAGTGTTGGTGACTGGCGGCAACAACTGAGAGATGCTACCGGCCGTTGCGGCAGTCAGATAAGGCAAGTCCTTCCAAGACCAGCGCCCGTAGATCTGGTGCCGGGTGCTCAGGTTGTGATCGATGCGGACATCGAACCCGTCGGTCCGGTTCGTCAACGGCAGCAGCGACCTCTCATTCCCTGTGGTGGTACCCGAGTTGAAGTTTGGCGCCGGGTAATACTGCGTGAGCAACTTCTGCGCGACTGGATTCAGTTCGGAGGCAGGAATCTGGTTGTTCGGAAATGGCAATCCGGTAGACGGATCGACCGCCGGCTTGCCCGGCACACCATTCAGATTCCCGGCTACCATCGCCGCCGTCGGCACGTTATTGATGACTAACTGCGACCCGGGCCGCCGGTTGCCTTCGTAGTCGACGAAGAAGAATGTCTTGTTGTGGCCGTTGTAGAGCTTGGGAATGATCACCGGGCCGCTGAGGCTGCCGCCGAACGTGTTGTAGACTTTGGCCTGTTTGACGTCGGAACCGTACGTGGTGGCATCCAAAGCGCGGTTCTGCAGATATTCGAACGCGCTGCCATGCACCGCGTTTCCTCCGCTCTTGGTGGTCACCGTGACGTCGCCCGATGCCGCAAGTTCCGCGTTGTTGTTAATCGCCGACACCTTGAACTCACTCAAAATTTCCGACGACGGATACATGTTCCGGGCTGCTGCATTGGCCCCTACGTTGACGGCGGAGGTACCGTCCACGCTGTAGTCGGTCATGAATGGCAAGGAGCCGGTCAGGGCGATGGCTCCGTTCTGGTCTTGTTGCACATTCGGCAGGGCGACGATAGCGCCTAAGGGGCTGGTGGAGGAACCGCGGTAGTTGGCTGGCAACTCCATAACCTGCTGGTTGTTCATGGTCGACGAGATGGTCGCGTTTTCCGTATTGATCACCGCGCCGAAAGCTTGCACCTCCACGGTCTGCTGCACCGCGGTCAAACCAAGCGTCAAATCGACGCGCCGTTCCTGGCGCGCCTCCAGTGCAACGTCGCCGACGCGCGCCGTCGCGAAACCCGCCTTGGTGGCGGAAATCATGTAGCGGCCGGGCTGCAGGTTGAGAAACTGATAGAAGCCGGACTCATTGGACGTTGTCTTGCGCGTCGTGTTCTCATCCAGGTTGGTGATTTGCACTTCGACGCCGGCAACGGCGCCGCCCGACGCATCCTGGGCCGTACCCAAGATGCTTCCGAACGTAGACTGTGAAAACGCCGGCGCACACGACAACGCACACCAGGAAGCTGCGAGCAACCAAAAGCGACTCTTTTTCATTTTGTGGACCCCCTTCGAGCAAGATCAAAATGTGCGACCGATCGCCTCGAAAGCATCAAAAAAATGCAAGGCTAGATGCGAATTTGGGACCGGATCTTGAAGCAGCACGGCTTCCTTAGCGTTGAAGTATGGGGTCCTGTCACGCCTTTGTCAAGGCGCGTTAGGTATCAGCTAAGTCTATAAAAATCAACACTGTACGGGGAAATTGAAGCGGTTATCAACCGGTATATGACCGTGCCGGAGAGGCGCGAAACGGCGTAAAAGCCAGCGTGGACGCCCTTTTAGGCCAGTGCTATAATCCTTGCATGTTTTTGGGCACAACGGAGCCTTCGGCTCAGGTTGAGCGCGTACTTCAAAGCGAAACACTTCGCGCATCAGGCGTTCTTCAGCGGTTGTTGCGATACCTGGCGGACAAAGCGTTTTCGGGCGAAGCCGATCAACTCAAGGAGTACACCATCGGAGTGGACGCCTTCGGAAAACCACCAACCTACGATCCGCGGCAAGATGCAATTGTCCGATTACAGGTGGGACGGCTGCGCCAGAAGTTAGGCGAGTATTACCGGACCGAAGGCAAGAATGACCCTGTGGTGCTGGATCTTCCCAAAGGGAGATTCAAGTTGAAGTGGGAGATGCGCGCGACCGAGGAGCCCTTGCCAGAAGCGGTTGCGGTTCCGCAAGACAAGCCCGAAAGCTCAGTGCACTGGCGGCGCGCAGCGATCGTTCTCGGTGTGGCTTCCTTGATCCTGGCATCCTGGGGCGCCTATTCCGCTGCATTGCTGTGGCGCGCGCATCAGGGTCAACCCGGTTTGTCGGCGTGGACCCCGGATCTCGAGCGGCTATGGCGTCCATTTCTGGCATCCAAGCGGCCTCTGGTGGTCGCCATCGCCGATCCGCTATTCATCGGACTCGAAGGCACCGACGTCTACTTCCGCAAGATTTCTCTGCGCCGCCCCGAGGATGCTGCCGGTAGCCCCGAGGTGTCGGCGCTGCGGAAATTACTGGGTAATCCCAACATCCAACCCACTTTCAACTTCGCGCCCACCGGTGAAATGTTCTCCTCCTTCCTAGTGGGGAAGCTGCTGGGCACGCGCCGGCAAGATATCTCTTTGGCGCGCAGCAGCCAGGTCCCGTTGCAGGAACTGGCTGAGAATAACCTGATCCTGATCGGTCCGGAGGCCGTGTTCAACCAAAAGCTGCCGGGGATGCAACTGGAGCCGGAACTGGCACAGGGCCCCAAAGGAATCCGCAATCTGCACCCGCGCCCCGGCGAGCCGGAAGTGTTCCTGGATCAGCCTGCCGGTTCCGCTCCCAATGACGGCGAGGTCTACGCGCTGATCTCGCACGCACCCGGTCCTCTAGGCAACACGAATATCCAGAGCTTCACCAGCAATCGCACCTGGGGACGGCAGGGAGCCATCCAGGCCTTCACCGACCCCGCCCTCGCCCGGACGTTGGTGACGAGATTAAGCAAGCCTTCGGGCGAGATTCCGCGATACTACCAGATCGTCGTGCGGGTGAAATTCCGGGACGGCCTGCCGACGGATATCGCGTACGTGCTGCACCGTGACTTGACGCCGCTCTAAGAGCGTAGCGGGGGGTTGCAATGACCGTGGCAGACTACGGTACCACGATAATCCCGCCCATGGTGACATCGTTGTGAAGGTCGATGGTCTCCTCGTGCTTCAGCGTGGCAGCGTTCCAGGACTCGATCTCAAACCCCGCACCATAGAGGTAAAGATGTTTCCCATCGCTCGAAATTCCGAAGCTGAAGCGCGGCCGGCACGGGAACTCCGCGGTCATGGTGCGCTGGTTCTTGGTCAGATCGAAGGCCCAGAATTCGCAGCGCCGGTTGCCATGTTCTCCACTGCTGATTACGCTGTACCCGGTCTTGCGGTCCGGCGCAACCTGGATTCCCATCATGCCGGCGGGCGCGGGACCGATCTCCGTGAATTGGAATTCCCGCGAATTAAGGTCGAAGCGGGCGATCCCAAACTGGCGGCGGTGCACGATAGGATCTTCCGCATTGAATAGCGAGATGAACGCGCCCTGCTCAAAGAGCGTCCCGAACGTGGCGCCGATACCAACGGCGGTCAAGTCGGGGAAGTCGGGTTTCGCCAAATCGATCTTGTCAACCACCTGGAAGTTGCTGCTGTCCAAAATAGTGACCTTGTCGCGGAACTGGTACAGATACTTCCCATCGGGCGAAACGTGGAACGGGTTCATCCCCGGATAGGGAATGTTTCCTTCTTGCTCGTCGGGAGGAATGTCTGCCGTGCGAACGATCTTCTTCTGAGCGATGTCAATCACGGCGTACTTGAACTTGCCGATTTCATAGCGATCCGCCTGCTTCGTGACGTCCCGGACTACGGTGTACAGTATCTTGTCCGCTGGATCGGGAGCCACGCCATAGATGCGCTGCTGGTGATTGCCTTCGTTCAACACGAAATGATCGAGCACGCGCCGCGTGGCAATGTCGATCACTTCCACACCATTGTGGTCGTTGGAAGTGACGTAAATCTTCTTGCGATCGTAAGATTGGCTGATCGACGTGGGAATTCCAATTTCGCTCGGAATCCTGTCGATGATCTTGTGCGTGGATTCATCGATGGCCAGAATTTTGTCCGGATAGCCGGGCAGAAAGATCGTGCCGGCATGCGCCGCCCAAAAGGCGGTGAGGATCAGGAAAGCAGACTTGTTCATGGGAAGATGAGGTCGAGATTGCGCCAATCCTTCGTAGCGGAAGCGCATTTGTTAGCCCAATCCGTAGCATTGTTCAGATGGTCCGGAACCTGGGCTGGCCAGTAGCAATCGACGTAGCAATCGTAGATGTCGCGCTCCAGCGGTTGGCAGAGACCGGCCGCGCCTCCCGCCGAATCCACTTCCCAACCCGGCGTGAAGATCAACGTACATCCCAAAGGGACGCGCATTTTGGGAGGCGGTGGCGGCCCCTGCAGTCCGACCACGTGATCTTGCGTGGCCGTTACGAAGTCGTGAATGCGGCGCGCCTTCAGATTGACTGCCCGCAAATGTCTCATTGACTCTTCCTTTCCGCAAAGATATCGAGGAACTCCGGCCGTTGGGCGGCGATCGCGCCATAGATGCGCAGACAGGTATCGGTCCAGTCGCGAATCCAGTCGCAGTAGTGCAAGTTGGGGTGACCGGTATCGCCGTAGCGCACGAACGCCTCGTGGTGGCAGCCGCCGGCGCAAACCGGGCGGGCCCAGCAGGTATGGCAGTCGTATTTGTTATTGATATTGCCCCGCCGCAGAAAGTCCGCCTGTTTTTCCCGGTCGATCCCCGACGAAACATGGCCGAGCGCGTGCTGATCCGAATCGACGAACCGGTGACACGGCGCAATATCGCCGGAGGGACCCACGCCGACCAGGCCCAGCCCCGCTCCACAGGGGTGCGACTTGCTGATGCCCTGATGCAGCTCCGACAGCGTGTCGCTGACGTTGGAGAAGCCGTGCATCTCGCCGCGCAGGGCAAATTCGAGGTACTCGTTCGCCAGAACGCGGAATTGGCCCAGCACGCCATCCATGCCGCGCTCATTAATCGCGTACAAACGGTTCGCCGAGGTCGTGACCGGAGCGAATCCGATTTCGTGGAAGCCGAGATCGTTTTTCAAATGCCGGAAGATGCGCAGCACGTCGGCAACGCCGGAAGTGAGCGTGACGCGCGCCGTGATGGGCCGCGTCCGGTGATTTTGGATCAACGCGCGGACCCTCGCCTCGACAATGTCGTAGCTGCCTCGCCCATTCGCAAACACGCGAAGCTGGTCATGCAGCTCTTTCGGACCATCCATACTGACCGTAACGCCGATGCGGTGCTCTGATAAGAACTCGATGATGGCGGGAGTCAGCAGAGTGGCGTTGGTGGTAAGGCTGAAGTCAATCGAGCGCAACTGCTCCGCGGCCCGTTCCCTGGCGTATGCGACAACCTGCTTTAACAACGGAAAGTTCATCAGCGTTTCGCCGCCGAAGAATGTGATGTGGACGTGGCGGCGGCCGGCGGAACGCTCCAGCAAGAAATCCACCGAGGATTTCGCCGTTTCGAAATCCATGAATTTGGGCTTGCCTTCGGGAGTGGCGACTTTATCCTCGCCAAACTCGTAGCAATACTGGCAGGAGAGGTTGCACTGGTTCGTGAGATTGAGAACCAGCGTCTGCAGCGGGAAATCGGCGGGCGGATTCTGTGCCGCCGCGGGAACCGAATCTCCACTCACCAGTGCGCCCGATTGTTCGAGCTCGCTGATGACCTCGACAGCCGGATCCGCGCTGACTCCAGTGCTCATGATCTCCTGTAATATCTCGTCGCGCGAACGCTCGCCTTTCGCGACGCAATCGAGCGCAGCGCCGGCAATCGGGTCGATTTCGAAGATCCCGCCGCTCGGCACCAGGTAGAGAAAGCGCCTGCCTGCCGCCTCGAACGTGTGGAACTCGCCCAGGCGATACCAAGCCGGCGCGGTCACGGTGTGATCTCCTTGTCCCAAACAATGAACAACGGCGGGCTCACCACCAGATATCCCTTCGCGGTGAGCGGCTTGCCATTCTTATCCCGCTCGTTCTTCGCGGTCGCTACCACCCACACCGTGCCATAGTTGTCGCGCATTTGCTTGCGCTCCGGATTGGGGCCATCCGCTGCCGGTGTAAAGAGGCCAGCCGGGCTAAGGGTGCCCACATACTTCCTGTCGTCGTCGCCAAATGTCTCGTAGAACTCTTCCATTGACCAGGAGGCGTCCATCGGCCCGAGATCGACATCATCGGCCGTGTTCGGCTTGTTGTCGGCGCCACGGTTGTACGCTCGGGCTTCAAACTGCTGGTAGCCTTTGGGATGCTGCGAAGCCCCGCCCAGCCGCGCGATCGGGGTTTCCGGCAGCACCTTGATGTAGTCGATTCTATCGTAGACGGCAATCGCGTTCGGCAGCACGGCGCTACCGATCGCAATGTCGCGCTTACCGGATATGGCATTCGCCGCCACATCCACCTCGGCGACCACTTCCTGCGGAGAGTTCGAAATTACGCGGCGGACGGTTACGCCTGAACCGAAATCGAGACTCGCCGGCGTCACCTGGGCGGGTAAGCTATCGCCGAGGATGCGGACGCGCTGGGCCTGCGACCCGGCCTTCAGCGAAAGCCGGTCAACAGCCACCACGCTCGCGGCGCTCGACGCTCGCTTCATTTTCACGTCTGCCCCAAACTCGTCGTAGGATCCCCAGAACCAGCGGCCTTCCGCCTGGGATTGATCCGGCGCGATCATGAGGGACTCTCGCATTTCGGCCGGAACGTCTCCCGGCTGAGAACCAGAAGAGGTTCCCATGGATCGGCCGCGCCACGCGTAACCGTCGAAGACCACGACTCTGCCTGTTCGCTCGATGGCCGCACCGCCAGTGACCGGCGCCAATTTCACACTTGTGGCGAATTCATCTTCAGCGGCGCCGGCATCGATGGTCATCTCCCCCGAGAAGTCTCCGCGGCCCAAGAAGTGTGCCGAGACCAGCCATTTGCCCGCCAATTTGGGAGCCCGCGCGCGCGCCCGCCACGACGCCCACTCGGGCGTCTGCAGAGGGTAGGTTTTGCTCAGAAACTCGATGGCCTGATCGATCGGTTGCGGAGGCGGCGGCCCGGCAGCGCCTTCGGCTGGAGCCCCAGGGAATCGAAAACGCCGGAAAGCAGTCAGCTCGACGATCGGATACAAACCGACGTGCAGATCAGCAAGCAACTTCCACTCTTCGCCAGAGCGCCGGAAAGAGGCCACGCGCCCAAAGGGATGGCAGGCGGCGCAGGTGTTCTTGATGTTCTCGTTGGGAATCGGCTCTTCAATGATCCGATGCTCGGACATGTACATCACGGATTTGGCTTCTTCGGGTGCCAGGCCGTGGCTGGCACTGAGCGACTTGATGATGGCGCGCGCTTCGTCCGGCTTCAAGGCCAGACCGTTGAGCCGCACCATCCGCTTGATGACTTCCTCCCAACCCTCCGGCGTGGTGCGCTCCCACGAAATGCGGGTGAGGTTGCCCTTGCCATCCTGTTTGTGGCAGCCGGAGCACTTCGCGATCACCAGAGGGTCCGTTACCGGAATGCCGTCCACCGGCTTCTCTTGCGCCGCAGGAGCTTTGCCTTCATTGCCCTGCGCCAGCGCGGGGAGCGCGGGAAGCAGGCCGAGCACGGCCAAGCTGACAATCGCTGGTATTCGGCCTGTGAAGACACTGGCTCGCTTGCGAACTATCATTGTCGAATTCCCGATCTCCAATAAGGCACGATCCGAGTGCTTGGGTTTGAACCTGCGTGGTCAGAGTAAGAGTATGTGGCCGTTCGCAACCCTTGTCAAGATTGGCTGGCTCCAGCCTAACTCGCCACTCTTCAAATAGGTACGGGGCTCCGGGACTGGTTACCAACCGGTATATGACCACGTTTTCGCGCGTGAGAAGTTGCCTCGAAACCCGCGGGTGGCCATACATGATACGATCGCCGGAAGGTGACCAAACAGACCGGCGCGGGCTGGAGCGACTTCGGACGAGTCAAAGTATTTTTGCGCCCTTACGCGCCACGGCTGGCCGTGATCATCTTGACCGGCTTGGTGGCCACTGCGTTCGGTCTCGCGCAGCCCTACATTTCGAAACTACTGATCGACGTCGCCCTGGTTCGCCGAAACTGGAGCGCGCTGTGCTGGGTGGCAGGCGCGATGTGCGCTACCGCCGTTCTGGGATTCGCACTGAACATTCTGGCCCGCTACCAATATGTCAAGGTGTCGGCCGCAATGCTCTTCGACATGCGCGTCACACTTTACCGGCACTTGCAGACGCTCTCGCCACGCTTCTACGCGCGCTGGAGGCTGGGTGACCTGGTCTCCCGGCTGAATAGCGATGTCGGGGAGGTCCAGCGGGTGTCGGCGGATTCGCTCCTGTCCGTGGTCAACAATGTGGCCTTCCTGGCGGGGAGCATCGTGCTGATGGCGTGGCTGAACTGGCGCCTCTTCTTTCTCAGCACTGTGCTGCTTCCGTTGTGTCTTTATACCTTCAGCCACTATCAGCGGAAGCTCGTCACCTTAACGAGACTGCTTCGGGAGCGTGCCGCGGACGTCGGAAGCCTCTTCGTGGAGACACTGATCGGCATGCGCACGGTGGTTTCGGTCAACGCCGGACCGTACGAGGAAGGGCGTTTTCGGGAGCGCAACGGCGCCTTCGTTCAGACGTTGCTGCGTTTGCAGATGACCTCTTTTTTGACGGGTGGTCTGCCCGGCACGATCCTGACCGCTTCCACAGCTCTCGTTTTTCTTTACGGCGGAAAGCTGGTCATCGACGGCAAGATGACCATCGGCACTCTCGTGGCGTTCATGGCCTACCATCTGCGTCTCTTGTCGCCGATTCAGAGCATGATGAGCATGTCGGCCGGCCTGGCCGCGGCGCGCGTTTCGCTGGCTAGGATCTTCGAAATCCTGGATACGCCGGCGGAGATTGTGGAACGCCCGGACGCGATCGCTCTGGGCCCGATCCGTCATAAGATTGCATTCGCCAACGTGATGCTGCGGCATGACCGCGAGGAAGTGTTGACCGGCGTTTCGTTCGAAGTGGAAGCCGGGAAGTTCTGCGCCATCGTGGGGCCAAGCGGCGCCGGCAAATCGACCATTGCCGATTTGCTGGCACGGTTTCTCGACCCGGATCGAGGACAGATCACGGTGGATGGCTTCGACCTGCGTGATGTACGTCTGGCAGACCTGCGGCGGGAACTCGTTCTGGTCGAGCAGACCCCACATCTCTTCAACGCCTCGATCGCGGAGAACATCTGCTATGCCTGTCCCGAAGCATCGCGAGAGGAAATCGAAGCTGCCGGGCGCGAGGCCGGCCTCGAGGAACTGATCCAACGGTTGCCCGAAGGCTACGACACCCAAACCGGCGAGCGCGGAAAGGCGCTTTCGGCGGGAGAGCGGCAGCGCGTGGCTCTGGCGCGTGCCTTGTTGCGAAAACCGAGTGTGCTGCTTCTGGATGAACCGACCTCCGCGCTCGACCCTGCGACCGAGAGCATCGTTGCTCAGAACCTGCGTGGCTCTTTGCGCGGACTCACGGTCATCATCATCACGCATCGCCCGGCGCTGGCGGAGATCGCCGATCAAGTCGTGACGCTCCGGGAAGGTAAAGTATGGCCGGAAATGGCTCCGGCCTGACGGAGCGCGGCGTGCGCGTTGCCGTGATCGATAGCGGGGTGCACGCTGCGCACCCACATATTAGCCGCGTAGCCGGTGGGGTGACGATCGGCGAGCAGGCGGACGAAAACTCATATGTTGACCTGTTAGGGCACGGAACGGCCGTGATGGCAGCGATTCAGGAGGCCGCACCGGAAGCGGAATACTTCGCGGTTCGCGTGTTCCAGTCGGAGCTGCGCGCGAGCATGGACATACTCGTCCGTGCCTTCGAGTGGTGCATCGATCACCGGATCGATGTGATCAACCTCAGCCTCGGTAGCGCGAACCTGGCGCACGCGCAGCGATTCGCACCGCTCATCTCGAGGGCAGGAATCGTCGTTTCCGCACGCGAGGTGAACGGCTGTCCGTGCGTTCCCGGAACACTGCCGGGCGTAATCGGAGTGAGCGTCGATTGGGATTTGCCGCGCGGCTCGTACACCTACCGGAAGGGCACTGAGTTTAGTGCGTCAGGATACCCGCGGCCGATTCCTGGAGTCCCGGAGGAACGGAATCTGCGAGGCATCAGTTTCGCCGTCGCCAATATGACGGGTTTCGTGGTGCGCGCTTGCGAAAGGCTGGATGCGCGCTCCTATGATGCCGTCTGTTCGGAGTTGACTGCCGGGCTGGCGAGATCAAAAGGGGTGTAGCTCGTAGCCTTCGAGGCGATAGCGGAATGCCGGCGCGCTCTCCAGTAGCTGTTTGCACAGCGCGATTCCCTCATCGATGAGAGCCACTTCGGCGTCCCACCAGGGGCCACCGTGCCCCGCCGCTGACCATCAAAGCCGGCACAGCGGCTCGAGTCCCCGGCTCCGTAACCACGCGAAAGCCCGCCACGCCGAGCAAATGCGCGCAGCAACTGGCGGCAACCCCTCCCCCGGCGGATGACGATCCTCACGCCCTCAATTCTAAACGACGGCTCCGAATCGATGGCGTCACAATCCCTGCGGAACATAAAAAAATGGAAGTGAAGTGAACCCTCGGGATCCGAACAATGCTGGGTCGCGATCCGGACTTAGCGAGCGTTCGTTCGCTGCCGGGGCGTCCCGGACGCGCTCAGTTGTGCTCGACGGCCGGGTCGATGAGGGCCTGCATGACCGCATTCTCGAAATCCGGGTTCATAGAGCGGTTGGGGCCGGCGGCCTGGACCAGGAATAGCCCCACGATCTTCTCTTTGGGATCGACCCAGAAATGAGTTCCGAATGCTCCGTCCCAGCCGAAGCTACCATTAGAAATAGGCGTGTTAGCGGCGATATGGTCGGTGATGACCTGCACGCTCAATCCGAATCCGCGGCCTTTGGCGCGGCCCGGCAGCGTGTCGGGCACGAACACCGACGACATCAGCTCGACGGTTTTTGGCCCTAGCAGACGTTTGCCGTTCAGTTCGCCACGATTGGCAAGCATCTGGCCGAACTGAAGGTAATCTTCGGCGCTGCTCATCAGTCCGCCCCCGCCGGACAAATAGGTTGGGCTGTTCATCCAGATCGGATGGTTGTCGACCTTGGTCAGCGCGCCATCGGCTCCGCGGTACTGCGTGGCGAGGCGTGAGAGCTGTTCCGGCGACGGACGGAACGTCGTGTCCTTCATGCCGAGCGGATCGAAGATGCGCTCGCGGACAAAGCGGTCGAATGGCTGGCCGGTAATGACTTCGACAACCCGTTCCAGCGTGTCCCATGCCGCCGTGGCACTATACTGCCAGCGCGTGCCCGGCTGAAAGTCGAGCGGAGTGGTGGCGAGGCGGGGGATGTAGTCGGCCAGGCTCTCACCGGCTTTGAGCGCAATCTTCGCTACTTCCGCGCTGCTCGCCGGTCCGCCGGTGTTGAGGCCATTGACGTGCGTGAGCAGGTCCTGAATTGTGATCTCACGCGTCGCGGGGATGGTGTAGAAGACGGGCGCGGTGCCGCGGGGGGGCGCCGGCACGCCCGCGGGCCGGTCCTCGATCACCGCGACTTTCATGCTTTTGAATTCCGGGATGAACCTCGATACCGGATCGGTCAGGCGGAGCTTGCCTTCTTCCATCATCATCAGAACCGACGTGCCCACTACCGGCTTGGTCATCGACATGATCCAGAAAAGCGAGTCTTTGGACATGGGCTTCTTGGCTTCGATGTCCGCCAGCCCGTGCACTTCGAAGTGCGCCACCTTGCCATTGCGGGCGACGAGGGTCACCGCGCCCGAGATGTCATGCGCGTCGATGTGGCGCTGAACCATCTCGTGGATGCGCGCCAGACGTTCCGAAGAGAAGCCGGTCTGTTCGGGTTTTGCGGTCTGGACAGACGCCGCCAGCGCAGGCAGGGCGGCGGCGAGAATCACGGAGAGAATAAACGCGGAACGTCTCATCGGTAACTCCTGAATGAGGCCGAGTCTACCACAAAGGTAACGGCCGCGGTCCGACTCCGACGACTCCTGACGTCAGATGGCTCGCAAGAATTCCGGTGCCGCGAGATCACTCCCTCCCATGAGGGCCGGCCCATGTCAGGAAAAATTGGACGTGACGGAGGGTCTCCGCCGATCATTCCCTCGGATGAGGAGCGGGCCGGCATCCCAACTTTGACGGAGCGGCGTGAGGGCTGCTCCATCAGTTCCTACCCGCGCGCCGTAGAGCGGATCTCGGGAGGCTGCGAAGCCGAAGAACGGGCATGCTTATCAGAGGTCACAAAACCAGCAGGGTTTTCGAGCGCTAAAGCATCGTGATGTACGGTACCTACACGACCCGGCTGACAAGCTCTACAAACAGTTCCGTTCCGGCCTCAGCCTGAGCCGCCCAAGCATGCGCACCGTCAGACCACGATGCTAAGATGGTGAGGCAATGGGAAGCGTTTTGCGATCGGCTAGCGTGGTTGAAACCAATACGGCCGCAGCAGAAACCAGTGTGCAGGGACAAGGTCAGCGGGTCTCTAGCAGAAAACTAGCACAAAAGAAAATCCGCGTTTCCCCGCTGCCTGCAAGTAGTTCATTTTAAAAGCGCGCGCCCGTAGCTCAGTTGGATAGAGCGTCTGGCTACGAACCAGAAGGTCGGGAGTTCGAATCTCTCCGGGCGCACCATGAAATCAACAGGTTCGACTTCAGTTCACCCCGCCTTTAGCCGTTTTAACCGCTGCCCTGACCCCGGAAGAGATGAAGAGCGTGCCCTCGATGCCCTCTTCGCTCGACGAAGCTTTCAATTGCCTGGAAGACGATCACGCGTTCCGGCTGGGTGGCGACGCCTTCACCGAAGAACTGCAGCCTACGCCCTAGCAGTCCGGGGTTGAAGTCTGGTTTTGGATTTCGGCGAGTCTGAAAAGCGCCCAAAGAAGAGGATGATACTTTGGCGCTACCAACGATCAGTTCGGCTACCGTGGTGCCCGCTTCCGCCAGCGTTTCCTTCACCGTGGTCGTATCGCCCAAATCCGCTTCCTGCAAAGCCACCGCTACCACGGCGCCCGTCTCCATGTCCACGGCGTGCTCGGCCATGTGCGCCAGATGCGTGCTCCCGTCCTTCATCTGGGTGATGCGCGCGTCCGGATCGTGGGGATTCACCCACTCCTGGTTCGATCCCTTCTTCTTCCGCTTCCGATCCACCCGCGCCAGATCTTCCCGCGTCGGCGTCGCGATCCCCGACTGCTGCGCCAGCCCTGTCAGAAACTCCTCGTAGCTCTCGCAGCGCTGCGTTCGCTTCCAGGGTCGTCGCGTCGATCCCGATCCGCTTCCCCTTCACCAATCCGGCGTCGGCCAGCAATTCCAGCACCCAGCCAAACACGTGGCGGTGCGTCTCCAGATCGATCAGCCGCCGCGTTCGGGAAATCGTCGTATGATCAGGCGCTCCCTCGTTCAGCGGAATCCCTACGAATTCCCGAATGGATAGCGAGTCTCCCGTTCGCCACGAGATCCCGCGTTCGCTATCGATGCCTTCGAAGTAGCCGACCAGCAGCAGCCGGAAATAGATTCCAGGCGCCAAGCCCGGCCGGCCCATCGTCGCCGCATAGAATTGCTGGCATTTGCCTTCCACGAATCTGTCAAAATTGTGTTTCGCGAGGAGTTGATTCAGCCGCTCATAAAAGGGATGGCTCGTCGGCCGTGCCAAAGTGCAACTTGGAATCCAAAGCTCCTCCTGCTGCTCCCTTCGCGTGCCCATCGCCATACACCGATTTTACGAGCAAACATTCTCGATGGAAACTGTTTTCTGACTTCCACCCCGGACTGCTAAACCACTTAGGCCTTCTTCAGTTCGCGCGCGAGGTCGGCAAGCACGTCCTGCGCCCGGTCGCTTTCGAGATCCTCTTCCAGACGCCGGAGGGCGACCCCGACGACATCGCGATGATGCAACCGGCAACCGAAATCGTTTTGCAGGCGTAGCCAGAGGTCGTGCGTGCGGTCCAAGTCCTCAGGCCATAAGCGCGGCGGGTGCGGCCCCAGGTTGACGTACACCGAGGGGCGGTCAGGGCTGATGATCTCGAGCGAGAACGAATGACGTGGCTCGGAAAGCTTTTCCCAGGCAAGCCCAATGCGGCGCGCCAGTTCCTCGGAGTCCATGCGCGCGGAAACACCGGTCACCAGCCGCGAGGCTTGCAGGTTCGCAGCCGTCTGCACCATGGCGTCAAAAGGATCGACGCCTGGCACCACCAGCAGGTCCACGGTCTTACCCTCCTTCTCGGCCATTGTGACGACGGCCGTGAGCAACTCCCGCTCGTAGTCCGAAAATAATTGCCGGTCGGATAGCGCGTATTCGCCCGCGCCTGAAGAAACGGGCCGCACTGTCATCACGACGATGTCGTGCCGGCGGAGGTTGGTTTTTGCCAGCACGGTGAGCAGATGCTGCATCCGGCTATAGTCGCGCACGGCTACCAGCACACAGCCCGGCCTGGCGTGCACGGTCCCGGCGGCGACCTCGGACCGCATGTCCAGGTTGAATTCTTCGAAGCTTGCCGTTTTGGCGTCGACCTTCTTCTTGTTGATGATCTCGGAGGTAGTGAAGACGATAAACAACGCGACCGTGAAGCTGACCCCGTAAATTGTCGCGATCTGCTTGGTAAACAGGTTGGCAATCGCCACCATGCCGAGAATTGCAGTGGTCACGATGAGGCCGATAGGAAGCTCCAGCCTGCCGATGCGGAGCTTGATGGGTGTCTTGTATTCCTGGTCATGCCTCTTGAACCGCAGGACGAGCACGCCCAACGACTTGAGGAAGAAGCTCCAGACCACGCCGAATGCATAAGCTTCGCCGAGCAAGTTCACGTCGCCGCCGCTCAGGCCGATGGTCCCCAATTGCAGCAGCGTGATGAGATTGATCATCCGGTGTGTGGTGCCGTAGCGCTTGTGGGGCCGACGGAACCAATCCAGCAGCACGCGGTCTTCAGCCAGCCGGTTCATCACGCCGTTGGCGCCGATAATGGACGTGTTGACCGCGCCAGAGAGTATCAACACACCCACGACGACCACAAACACATGGAACAGGAGGCGGAGGGCCGCCGGTCCCGCGAGATGGCTGGTAAGGCCGCCCAGAAGGTTGTCCACATATTGACCGCGGACTCCGTCGGGAATGATGATCCCGGCGAATAACGTGACCACCCCGGTGCAAAAGACGGCGTAAATGCAGACGATGTTAGCCGTGAATTTCAGATTCTTCAGTTTGGGATAGGCGATTTCGCGATAGACCTGCGCCAGCGTCTCAAAGCCGCTCATGGACAGCAGCGAGTGGCCAAAGGCAACGATGATGGCGATGGCGCCGATTTGCGGCCACAGCGTTCCGCGGAGCCAGCCCAGCGCATCGGGGTGAAATTGAAAATTGCGAGGAAGGGGCGCGGGCGGGATCTGGGCCGGACCGTGGAGCAGAATTGTGATGGGACACCAGATTAGAAAGGCGAGCACCATCACGGTGGTGACCTGCATAATCCGGAGCGCCTTACCGCTGGATTCGTGAATACCCTTGATGTTGTTCCACCAGAAGTAGAGAGTCACTGCGATGCCGAACACCGCCGAGAAGAGATTGGTGCTGATGGCGTGGCCGATGTGCGCCATTCCCGACATCTCATTCATCAGGTGGCCCAGGTATTGGCCGGCGCTGACAACACTGATGGGGCCAGTAAGGATGTAATCGAAAATCAGCGCAGATACCGAGAGGCGTGCCATAAAGCGGTTCATGGCATCGCGCACCACCACATACACTCCGCCGCGTACGAACATACTGCAGGATTCCAGGTACACAGACCGGACGGCGAAGCTGAACAACATTACCCCGAGAATGAACCAAGGGGCGCTCTTGCCGATGGCATGTTCTGCGATGCCGCCGGCATAGAAGGCCGAGGAGGCCAGGTCGCTCAAGACAACGGCCGCCGCACGCCAGAAGGAGATGAACGAGAGAGCTACAGTGGTTGCGACGACAACTTTGGGAATTGCCGATGACTGAGCCTGGATTCCTACCGCTGGCTTGGACAATCGGTAACCAAGTCTATCTACACTTAACTAAGGTGTCCAATCCAAAATTTTCAGGGGAGCGGTAAGGGTTTTCAATACGGCCGACCGAAAGATAGATCAAATAGATCGAAAGATAGGTACGGGCATGATTGAAAGTTACTTACAGCTGATCGCGATATTGCTCGAGAGCCACCTTAACTGCCTGCGCACGCGTTCTGACATTCAGCTTACTGAACACCTGGCGTAGCGAGGCTTTGACGGCGCTTTCTGAGAGATCCATTTTCGCTGCGATTTCGCGGTTAGTCAGGCCCTGCAAGGTAAAGCGGAGCACGGTTTTGTCGCGATCGGTCAGTCGCGCCGGGCGCGCCGGGCGCGATCGGTCCACGGATCGAAATAACGGACCAAGATAGGCCTTCTCCAGGCAAACCTCACCGCTCGCGATCTGGCGGATGGTGTTACTGAGAACTTCCGTGGAGTTCTGCTTATGCAGGATGCCGGCCACACCCGCTTCAACCAGTTGCACCGCCTCCTGGTCACTGATACCTGCGGTAACAATGAGAAAGCGGCCCTGGAAGCCTGCGTGCTTAGCCGCGATCACGAAATCCAGGCCGCGTTCCGTTCCCAAATCGACGTCCAAAAGCACAATGTCCACGTTGGCATCGTGCAAGACAGTCAAGGCGTCGTTGGACGAAGCGCACTGTCCCACGACCTTAAGGTCTTGTTCACGCTCCAGCATCCGCGCCAACCCTTCACGAAACATGGCGTGGTCATCGACAATCAGCAGGCGGGTAGACTGAGTTATCGATGTGGTCATTGTCAGGATTCTCAAACTACCGGAATCTGAACGTGGAAGCAAGCACCACCGGCATGCGGTTCGCAGCGCAGTTCGCCGCCGTAGCTTCTAATCACGGCGCGAGAGACATACAGCCCCAGTCCGGTGCCGTCAGCGCCTGGCTGGAAGGGCGCAAAGAGCCGCCCGGCATCTGCGACGCCTGGGCCGGTATCTTGGAAACGGATATTCGCCATACGGCCTTCTACTGAAACGGAGATCGCCAATTCGCGCACGGGACCCTCTTGCACGGCACGGTGGCTATTCTGTGCGAGATTGAGAAAGGCTTGCAGCAACCCGTGGCGTTCCGCCAGCACGATTGGCATCCTGGGCGGCACATTCCAGGTAAGGGCGCCATTCATGTCGCGCCAGTCCGGCTCAATGACAATGCGGAGATCATCCATTACCTCCTGCAGCGGGATTTCTTCTAAGTTGTCGTGCACCTTGCTCTGCAATTGCCACGAGGCGATGCGCTCCAGACCTTGAACCAAGGTGCTCAGTCCCTGAAGATCCTCGTCTTGGGCGCTGCCGTGTTTGGCCCTGATATTGGCACAAAGCACCGATATCGCACTGCAAAGGTTTCGGACCTCGTGCGATACGGCCGCCGCCGCAATCCGGTTGGCGATCATGAGTTGTCGCAAGCCTTGCTCCTCGCGATCGCGCATTTCCTCGGAGGAGTCCACTACGATTGCGGCCAGGCGAGCGCCTTCCGGTGTGGGATAAGACGAGAACCAGACTTGTGCCAGGAAGATCTCCCCATTGTCTTTGCGGCCCTGGCACTGGGCCGCGGTTCGGAAGTTTTCCGGCCTATCAGCCAGCGCCAGCGCATCGCCAAGTAGGGGCACATAGTCGGATATCTTTCTGCCTTTGAGGGTTTCCTTCACCGGCAGAAAGAGTGAATCGGCAGCCCGGTTGGCTGCGAGCACCTTGCCAAAGCCGTCGGTCGTCAGGATCGCAGCGGGGCTGCTCTCCACCAGAAGCTTGAGCTGTTCTTCAAGGTCTCTGTTCCGGATCAGGGCAGTGACAAAAAGTCCCGAACCGACATAGGTCAAGGTGGCGAAGACGAAACGGAGCAGCATTTCAAGCGGGGGTGAGCCGGCGATATCGAACCACGATCGCAGAGATGAACAGATCAGGGCCATGACGATTGTCTGCCATGGTGTCAGGACCCTGGCGCCAAGCATCATCGGCAGAATGTAGAGCACCCCAAGAGAAGCACGGTTGCCTACGAACCAGTCGGCGGTGGCAATCAACACAATCAGCGCCGCGGTTACTGCCAATACCTTGACCTTGCTCCCTTTCAGAAAGAACCCGATCACATGAACCAAGATACGCCATGACAAACGGTCCATGCCGGACCTATCTTGCGATCATGCTGACCTATCTTTCAGACCAAAAAATCCGAAAAACTTTGCGCCAGCATCGAAAATATTAATTGGACACATGCCGTCGACACTCGTAGACTGAGTTCTCAATACGTGCTGCTCTTTTTATAGAACAGCATGTAAGGTTACCATCCAAGTCGATTGGTCTTCCTGGAAGGGAACCGGGCGACGGAGCCTGGGCTAGCCCCACTTAGCGGACTAGCGAGCCTCAAACTCACTAACTAGAGTGCACATTACTTAGAGAGTTGGCTATTCGTGGTGTGTGCGGACGCATCTTTGTTAGGCAACCCAGCGCTGCTGCGCGATGGAAAAGTGATGAAAAAAATCGAAGCGATCATTCAGCCGTTCAAGATTGATGAAGTAAAGGAGGCCTTGCTTGGCATTGGTATCGACGGCATGACCATCAGCGAAGTGCGCGGCCATGGCCGCCAGAAAGGCCATAAGGAGGTCTACCGCGGCCAGGAGTACAACGTGGACCTGCTGCCGAAGGTCAAGGTGGAGATGGTAGTGCCCTCAGAGCGATCCGAAGAGATTGTCAACACGCTCAGCACCGCTGCGCGTACCGGCAAGATCGGGGACGGCAAGATTTTTATTTATGACGTGGCGGAGGCCGTGCGCATTCGGAACGGCGACCGAGGAGACGCAGCTCTTTGATAGGCGCGTACCTCTTGATGGCCTTTGTAGTGAAGTCGAATCTATCTCAAATGTGGAGGTGAGGGATGGGATCTAATCCCACGCAGGCGAAGGGTGTTGTGCTCTTCTTGATCGGATTTACGCTGATCTGTGTCGGACTGGCGTTGAATGTCAGCGTCATTAGTCTGCTATTGGGACTGGTGGCGATAGGTATCGCGATCGCGCTCTTCCTGAAGGCTAAACCTTGGGAGCATCGAGAGGAATAGGAGAGAAACGATATGGTTCTGGCCGGTATTCTCGTAACACTATTGGGCTGGATAATCGCGGTGATGAGTGTCAGCCTCACCTCCAGTGTCGGCGGTCGCATGGTGACGGTGCTGATCGGCTTGGCCGTGAGTCTGATAGGAATCATTGGTGTCATCAACCGGGCGTTTCTGAAAAACGCCATCTGGAGGAAATAACGTCCGTGAAAAAGACCATCCTGCTAATCGCATTCGCATTCAGCGCATCACTGGCGCTGGCACAGGCTCCAGCCACCCCGGCTGCGGCGCCTCCGGCGGCGCCGGTCCCGATCACCGACGCCGATCTAAAAGGAATCGAGGCCCCCAAGGCCGACGCGCGACTCAAGGGCGACCCCGATGGCGGCCTTACGGGCACGGTCGCGGATGTCGCCGTGGCCGACTCCAAGAAGGGCATGAGCATCGCAGACGTGGTGAACCAAATCGGCCAGAACAAAGTCGCGATTAACTTTGTTTGGACGCTGGTCACGGGCTTCCTGGTCATGTTCATGCAAGCCGGTTTCGCGGTGGTGGAGACGGGACTGTGCCGGGCCAAGAATGCCAATCACACCATGATGATGAACTTCATGGTTTACGGCGTCGGCATGCTCGCCTACTGGTTGATCGGATTCGCCATTCAAATGGGTGGTGTGGGCGGTAACGGCAATCTGGGAGGCATTCCACCTCTAAACACCGAATGGAGCATCACCCTTTTTGGTAAGCCATTCGGTCTCTTCGGACAGCACGGCCTGTTTTTGACGCAGGGTGGGACCTACGACGTTGGCGCTATGGTGATGTTCCTATTCCAGATGGTGTTCATGGACACTGCCTTGACCATCGTTACGGGCGGCGCCGCGGAGCGCTGGAAGTATACGGCGTTTATCGTGTCTTCGTTTGTCATGGGCGCGTTTACTTATCCCTTGTATGCCAATTGGGCCTGGGGCGGCGGTTGGCTCTCCACGCTGGGGACGAACTTTGGTCTGGGGAAAGGCTATTGTGACTTCGCTGGATCGGGAGTGGTTCACGCCGTCGGGGGCATCACGGCCCTGGCGGTGGCCATGATCATCGGCCCTCGCATCGGCAAGTATTCCCGCGATGGAAGGTCCAATGCCCTGATCGGACACGATATCGTGATCGTACTCACCGGTTGTTTCATCCTGGCCTTCGGGTGGTTTGGGTTTAATCCCGGTTCGACCCTCGGGGCCTCCGGCAACGGCAACCTCCGCATCGGCTCGATCGCGGTCAACACCATGCTGGCCGGGATGACGGGATCCTTCGGAGCCATGATGTATATGTGGTGGCGTTACGGCAAGCCGGACGCTTCCATGTCGGGCAACGGCCTGCTCGCTGGCCTGGTAGCCATCACTGCGCCGAGCGGTTTCGTGAATACCGTGGGCGCCTCCATTATCGGCTTGATCGCAGGCGTGCTGGTGTGCGTCTCTGTGGAGTTCATCGACCGTGTCATGAAAGTGGATGATCCGGTGGGGGCCATCTCGGTGCACGGCACAAACGGCCTATGGGGGGTGATTTCCGTGGGCCTGTTTGCGGACGGCAAGAGTAATTACGGCGGCTCCTGGAACGGCGTGACGGGCAATGTTACGGGGCTGTTTTATGGCGACGCCAGCCAACTTGTGGCCCAACTGATCGGCGTGTGTACGCTGGTCGGATTCGTATTCACATTCAGCTTCGTGATCAACTGGACCGTTGATCTGGTAGTCGGCCAGCGAGTTTCGGCTAAGGCGGAGATGGACGGCCTGGATCTGCCGGAAATGGGTCAGCTCGGCTACCCCGAGTTTGAATTGAAAGCCCGGCCTAGCGGTGTAGTCGCATGACCGGCGAACTCGAGCTCATCCAAAGCGCACCGCTGCGCTTGCCACCGGTGCCCTGGCGAGACCCTCACACGGTCTCGCCCGCGCAACTGGCGGAGTATATCCGCACGCTCGAGTTGGCGTGCGAACAGAATCCGCGGTCGGCAGACCTCCGCACCTGTCTCGGAATGGCTTACGCCATGAACTACGAAGTGTACAAGTCCGAGGACGCGCTGGAACTGGCTACCAAGCTGGAGCCCGATCACTTCTTCGCACAATTCAAATACGCCGAACTCCATTACCGTCTGCGAGCTCTCATTCGCGCTGAGCAGGAGACGCTGAAGGCATCGGAACTAGCTAATAATTCCTGGGAATTGAGCCTCGCCCGCAAACAGTTACTGGAGATCCGTAGGCTGATGCGCGAGGGTACTCAAAAACCGGAGTGGACCAAACCCCTCGCGCGGCCGGCTCTATGTCTGCTCGTGATGACGATATTCCTGTGTCTGGTGGTGCATTGGAAATGAACCTGAAATGGGGTTATTTTGCCGGAGCGTCTGCCCTGGCGGCGTATTTTCTCCTGACAGCAGGGGCACCACCCTTGGCCGTGGCCGCGGGCATCGGCGGCGTGGCGATGTTCATGCGGCGCAAGTCGCGCGCCACGTAACCAGGCCCCCATGCCGCCAGCAGCCGCCCCGGCGCTCTTGATGTTTTTCGGCTCGACTGGGCCGGCGAAAATCCCACTGTCGATGCTGCTGATCTTTGTCGCGGCCAAGCTGATGGCGGAGATCGCGGAGCGATTTGGGCAGCCCGGAATCGTCGGCGAGATCCTGGCTGGCGTGCTGATCGGTCCCAGCGTGCTCGGCTGGCTGGCTCCGAATGAATTCTTGAGCGCGCTGTCTGATTTGGGCGCGATGTTTCTGTTGTTCCGCGTCGGCCTGGAAGTCAAGTCATCGGAGCTGATGAAAGTCGGGGGGACCGCTACCCTCGTGGCCTGCTCTGGCGTGATTGTGCCATTCGTGCTGGGCATGGCCATCTTGCTGTTATGGGGCGCCCCCACCAACGAAGCCATCTTTGTGGGCGCTTCCATGGTGGCCACGAGCGTGGGCATCACGGCCCAAGTGCTCTCGGCCAAGGGCCTGTTGCACGCCGTATCCAGCAAGATTATCCTGGCGGCCGCGGTGATCGATGACGTCCTCGGCCTGCTCGTGCTTGCCGTGGTCAGCAGCCTGACACACGGCAAGCTCGACTTTGTGCAATTGAGCCTGACTGCTCTCGCCGCCACCGCGTTCACAGTCATTGCCGCCAAGTGGGGTAACCACACGATGGGTAGGATTGTGCCCCACGTCGAACGTACCTTGAAGATCGCCGAATCGCGCTTCGTGCTGGCGATGAGCCTTCTGTTTGTACTGGCCCTCCTGGCGGTATATACGGGCGTGGCTGCGATCGTCGGAGCATTTCTGGCCGGCCTCGCTCTCGGCGAAAGCACGGGCGATCGCGAGCGGGACCTGGCTCAGGGGGTGTCCGAGCTGCTCGTGCCGTTTTTCCTGGCTGGCATCGGGCTACACGTCGATCTTTCGGAACTCTCTCACCCCAAGACCGCCTTGTTGGCGGGGGTGATTCTCGCCGCGGCTGCGGTCTCGAAGTTCATCGGTTGCGGGTTGGGGGCGATCGGAATGGGCAAGGCGGACGCATTGCGCATAGGTGTGGGCATGATTCCACGCGGCGAGGTGGGGATGGTGGTGGCGCAGTTTGGCCTCGGTTTCGGCATTCTGTCGCAGGGTTCCTATGGAGCGGTGGTATTCATGTCGGTTGCAACCACGATTATCGCGCCCCCATTGATTAAAGTCGCCTATCGGAAATTGTTGGACGAGGGTCAGGCAGAGATGGGAGCGGAAGTCATCCGCGTGGAGTGATGGTCAATGAAAGAGGAATCCGCCGATCCCAATCCTCCCTACGGAGGAAAAGGAGCCTTCCGCAAAGTAACCGTCAC